>Ga0310121_10001361_pt1 | contig 25197 bp, 18 predicted proteins | sample CB27_Tmax_986_MG_FD_203504 | JGI IMG/M metagenome (GOLD analysis project Ga0310121, IMG submission 203504) | Marine microbial communities from Western Arctic Ocean, Canada - CB27_Tmax_986 | ecosystem: Environmental > Aquatic > Marine > Oceanic | place: Canada: Western Arctic Ocean | collected...
TGCGAACAAGTGAAATTGCAGAAAACATGATTCCTATCTGAATCGCAGCCAGAAGGCTATGTTCCGCTATCATTTCTGCAAATAAAGGCAGGACAAAGTAATTTACCGGGAGAAACATCATAAATCCTAAAAAAATATCGATGGATGTTTCTACTAGAGACTTTGTTTTTGAATCTGTAGCCACATTTTTTATTTGGTCCATTCATTCTTCACCTTCTCGTCTTTTCTTTCCCATTTTCCAAGGGCCACTACAATTCCGCCACCGGTCTCAAAGTCATGCATGACTTCAAAGCCATCGGCCAATGCGTCGTTAATTTCAGCCTCACCAGTCTTGAATTTCTTTGGATCAAATATTACACCGACGAACTTTATCGCAGTCATCTTCCTTCGTGATTTTTTCTTTAGTTTCTTGATGTCTTTTTCCTGTTTGAGAACGCATTTTGCAAGTGCGTCTAGTTTTGAATTATTTTCGTTTTCCATTATAACTAAATATTGTGTGTAAATCTATTAAATATCAAAGAGAGAGTATGCATACTTTGCATACCGTTTTATGCCGTACAAATTAAAATAGCATCTTGGTCCATACCAGATCTTATGATTAGGATCAAATGGGTTACTTTAACGATAAAATATCAAGCGCACTGTATGGTGTGTGGCGACCTTATACATGTGGACGAGAAAGCGCAATGGTTCAAGGGCATTGGTATCAGACATATTTCCTGCGGAAAAAAGGCAGACCAAGTAGAAGAACTAAAGGAAAAAGCATTCGAAGCTACAGTTCAAGGAAATCTTGATGGTGCTAGAGAATTTGCACGGAAAATATTTGATATTCAACCAAATAAAGATCAACTCTTCAGTCTAGCGCAATCAGTTTATGACAAGTTCGATTTTGAAGGCGCAATAGCACTGTATGATAAAATTTTGGAAAAGAATCCCAAGCATATAGGTACCCTGATGAGCAATGCTTCTGCTTTACGATATCTTGGAAAATACAATGAGGCCATACGCATTTATAATAAAATAATAAAAATCCAGCCAAAAAATATTGATGCCCTCTGGTGCAAGGCGTTTATGTACATTTATGAAATTAGGGATAATAAAAAAGCAATTCCAATTGTGAAAAAAATCCTAAAAATTTTCCCCAAGTCTGTTGATCTATTTGCCGAATGTGCAATGAAGTTTGCAGCTTGCGGTGAATATGAACCTGCAGTTAAATTGGCTAACAAATTACTTGACATGAAGCCAGATATTATTGGCGCCAGAATGAGCAAACTTTACTGGCTCATCAGTCTTATGCAGGAACAAAAAACAGAAAAAGATGCGCTCGCAATTATAAACAAGCACCTAAAGAATGATCCAAAATTCTTTGTGTATTTGTTAAAGTATAGATTTTACGTAAGGGCCGAGAAGGATGATAGCGCAGTGGAAGTATATCTAAGAATAATTAACGAGGAACCAGAAACTGACGTTGATAGAGTGATCAAATCAAATACATTGGCCACGATGAAGGATCATGAAGCTACAATCAAGTTTTGTGAAGACAACGAGGACAGAGATGAAATTTTTACCCACCTGCAGATCACAAAGGCTGCTGCATATAAAAATCAGGGAAAGTTAGTTAAGGCACTCGAGATTTTTGCACAGATTCAGCGCAAGTATGATGAAGAAGGATCAAGAGATATCTACGTGTTGCGCGAAATATCTAAGATTTGTGAGCAATTGGGTGATGGGAAGAAGGCACTAATCTTCTATCAGCGAATATTGAAATTTGACGGTGAAGACAAGGAAATACTTGTCAAAGTAGTTCATCTGCTTAAAAAAAGCCGCAGGCTCGATGAGCTTTTTTCTTATCTAGAACGAATGCACAGACTCTGGCCCAGCAACAACAACTTCACGATGGAATATGCAAACGCATTGATGGAAAAAAACGAGCATCCGCAAGCGTTAGCCTTGTATACACAAATTGCTGAACAACGTGGCCCTGGCGATGAAACTTACGATGACGCAAAGATTGCATCGCTAAAAATGGGCGAGTGTATGTTAAGGATGGGCGACCCCGATACTGCATACAAGATTTTCCGTGAGTTAGTCAGGGATGATAGCAAATTCAAGGAGGCCTGGGACGGTCTTGCCATTGCTGCGACCAAGCTTGGAAAAAGAAGCGAGGCGGAGAAGGCAATCAAAAAGGCGGCAAATCTTCAAAAATATGAATTCGCGCGGGACACTATAGGGCCTGAACGTGTTGAGGGGATGCCACTTGCTCCAATCTCTCCAAAAGGAACACGGGAAAGATCAATTTCAAAGGGAAAAAACGTCATTCAAAAGCCCACATTTCGGTATAATCCTGCAACAAAGATTGCAGACAGCGGAGTTGAAAAAACCCTCGTCAGCAACGTTGATTCACTGGTTAACGGAGACGGCGGTGTCGTGCATATTGGCATAACTGATGAAAAACCCACCGGCCTCTTCAACGACCTGAAACTGTTTCCAAAAAAGCAGAGAACGCAGGAAGAATTTGAAAAAAAACTGCGCAAGACTCTTCAGACAAGACTGTCGGATTCCTACATATGGCGGGATATTCGGATTACCTTCCCAAAAATGCATTCAGTAACCATTTGCGAGATTTTTGTCCCAAAATCGTCCGTTCCAGTCTATGTGATGACAAAAAACAGGGACGAGGAGTTTTACGTCAGGGAAAACGGCAAGCTGGCAAGGCTCGGTCCGAGAAAGCAGTCTGAATATATCAAAGAACATTTTTTTGGTGTTGATTAAAGATGACACTGAAAAACGTTAAATCGGAACTCGATGCGGCCTTCAAGGCATTCCAAGCATACGGGGATGCAAGGCAGCTTGCCATCACAGAAAAAAACAGCATTGTGAAGGAATGCAGGGAGTCGATAGCAACTGTCCATTCTGCAAATTCGGCAAGCGACGTAGACCGAGAGGACTTGATCAAAGATGCGCAGGAAAAGGCCGAGAAGGCGGGACAGAAGCTGAAAACATTCCAGAAAATGATGAAAGGCAAGTATGGAAAATCTTGGAGCCGGAGTCTTTACATGTTTGTTGCAGATGCGGAACAGGAGATTGTAGAGGCGTTCTCCGTGCTGGCCGTAATGAAACGGGATGACATTCCACTGATGGACATACAATTCCGGGCACAGGATCCAGATTCCTACCTAAAGACGAAAACCACCGTAAGGGTATCCTACGAGGCATACGTCATGGGGCTGCTGGACTGCGTTTTAGAGCTAAAGAGGGTGGTACTGGACTCGCTGGACAGAAGTGACGACGGTCATGCAAGTGACGTATTCAAAACAATGCATGAATTGTTTAACATGCTGGAACGGTTTATGCAGTTCAGCAACAGCGTCGACGGCCTGAAAGTGAAAATAGACAAAGCCAGATACCAAGTGAGCGAGACTCGGAAACTTCTGAAATAAAATTTTTTGCTGGGAATATTACATTAAGGAAAGCTTTCTAGCTTTTCAGCTGCATGACAGAATCAGAAATTGTGTCAAAAATCTTTTCCAAGGTTTGGAAATTTTCAGGAACTTTGTCCTGCTCCGGCGTCATTTTCATGAAATGTATTTTGTAATAGCCTGGGTCATCAAGAGGATCTTTTGCCAGATATGGAAGAATAAAACCACTTGTTTTAACAATCTTTGCGGGATTTTTAATCATCAAAGTAAGCATGTATGCAATGATTTGATTTTTTCCTTCTTTAGCAACTGATTCTTTGCTTCTGGAAAAATTTTTGGCATCGAGCACAAAGATTACCTTTTCATCGACCATAACTGAAAAATCAGGTTTTTGTACACCGGCTGCTGTGCCAAATACTTTTTCATAATAAAATCTGACGTCAACGCCGTGAATCCTAAACGTAAAAAATCTCTCGCCACCGGCATTCCCATCTTCGGTGCCAAACGTTAGATAACACCTGATTCCTTTTTGCCGTTCAATAAAGTCGATCATTTCAAAAAATATCCAAGCTTCAAAAATATAATCTTGGGCTTCAATGGACGTGATTGGCCTAGTAGTGGTCAGTTTCTCGTTGACGCTATCCAGATAAAGTTCCCTGTATTCCATAACCCATTCCAGAAGCTCGTAGTATTTTTTATTTCCAATCGTGCCAGAGTCCAATCTTTTCCTTACTGCCTTCTCCAGTTCCAAAATTTTTGGGTCTGTTCGGTAATTCAAGTTCCAAAGCCTCTTTGACGTATTCAAAACCGATGCGTAAGGGAATGTTAACAGAATGTCTCTGGTCTTGCTTATTATCTCATCAATCTGTCCGGTTTGTTGGTCATCCAACGGTTCGGGAAAATCTAACTCAATAACACGTATGGCATCCCTGTACATCCATTCAACGCACAAGATTAGCAGTATGTTTTCCGGCGTTTCATATTCACGTTCCTGTATTTTTGAATAAAATTTCAAGGGAAAATCTGTCCTTGATTTTAGAATTGTTTTCTGCCAGCTTATTTTCCCGCGTATTGAGGAGCCGGAATATTCTTCTGACGGAAAATCAAAATCAATCCTATTTTTTATGTCAGTAAAGATTAGAACAAATTTTTCATACAGCATTTCCAATTTGCTTAATTCGGCTAGGGGATTTGGGAACGAGTACGTTGCATCATCAGTTTGTACTTCAAAATAATCATTGGGGGAGTTTCTATACTCAATAAGCAGGTACCACAGCCGTTCGTACATGAATTTTTTTTGGTCGTCGCGCGGTTCAAGAATTTCCCTAACAAGCTGGGAAAATTTCCATGAGCGTTCAAATTTTTTCCATTTAGACTCGTTAAACCATTTCCAGAGTTCCCTGTACTCGTCTAGGTATCGTGTTGGCTCGTTGATATCAAGCAGCAGTCTTTTCCTTTTTGATTCTTTTGCTATGTGTTTAATCTCTTCCTTTAATTTCTCATTTACATTCATGTCAAACCGTAGACTTTTCCTCTAGTTCTTCTAGATTGGTGATGAAGTCGTCAATACCATCAGCACTTGTAAAATCATAAAGTTTATCCTTCATATCTTCTTGCGCTTTTTCGATCTTTTCCCACTGTTCCAGTTTAAGTTCCGCATCCTTCCTGAATGCATTAACCAGATCTTTATCCCAGCAATCTAGAAACCGAAGAACATCTCCAAATACTTTTTCATATTTTCCCCTTTTTCTGGTTTGATGAACATGCTTGAAGAGTTTTACGACGCCACGCTCCTCGTGTAGCGCCATAATTGCGCCAAGATCTGCCTTTGTCAGTTGATCAAGCTGCGGAATTAGTTTCGCGGTTAACGCTTCGTCAAGGCCAGTTGACGATAATGCCTTAGACCTGATTTTATTTGCATTCGTTACAAAATCTTTTTCGTCTATTATAATTTTGTACATTTCCACCAACAACGCAGTTCCAAGCCCGTAAAACAGCCTGACCGACGCAAGAACCCAATAGGCCTGTTCCAAGTCACTCAGGAGGTTATCATCGGTCTGCAGATCGTCGAGCCTTTTTGCTTCGTGATCTAATAAGATGAGATCCTTGTAATTATCTTCACGAGCTAGTTTTTCCAAGGCATGCTTGGCGGCAAAATAGATTTCCTGTTCAGCTTTTTCTTTTTCCGGGACGCCGATTCGAACAGACACGAACCTGCTTCTTAACGCGTTGGACACGGTAAATAGGAACGACTTGTCCTGCGTGTTTAACGTACCAATGATTCTGTAATCTCGTGGTATGGGCATTTCGTCATATGTTTGACCCGGTTTCTTTGAGGGAATTTGTCCCAGCCTTCCATCTCTCAGCGCAGTGAACAGCGGCCCAAATGACTTGTCTATTGGTGCCCGGTTAAACTCATCAATTACCGTCCAGTAGCGTGTTTTTGGCTCGGTGCCGCCACTGGTGAGATTTTCCCTTAATGTTTCAACCACGCAGCCGTAGTTTATGTCGTACATAGGCTGGCCATCCTCTTTCATTTTTGGAACAATCCCGCCGATGACTTCCTGTGTTGTCCACTCTGACGTTGCAGTGTACATCTTTGATTCGTACCGGAATTTTCCATTGGAAAATAGCTCCGGCAGCAATCTTGCCAAGTGCGTTTTGCCAGTTCCAATAGGCCCTTCTAGCAGAAGGTGGTTTCCTGATGCCAGATAGTCCATCATATGGTAAACCACATCATCCTCTATGAGAAGTTCATCCGTAATCTTTTTGATTATTTCCTCATATTCGGGAGACCTAACCAGTCTGGGTGCCTCGTCTGCCACATTCAAATCATCTTCCATCTCATCACCTGTTTCTGGATCCGGAGTCATGTTGTTGAATATAAAGTCATAATCAGCTACTGGAATCGGCTTTCCATTGTTTGACGGATAGCCTTGGCCGCCAGGTTTCATGGCCAGCGCAATCATTCTGGGATCTTTACTATCTTTTATGAACGATAATTTACTAGCGAGCTTCCCGTCAAACACATCAAAAAATCCACTCTTGACACGTTGCAATCCGATTCTTGCAGGAAAAATGAGATGCCATGTCCGATATGCATCTCTTGATTGAGTGGCTGCCCACTCCTCAGTCCAAACAGGAGAATCACGATAGTTGGATACTGGAGACCACTCTTCCCCAGACTGATAAATTCCTCTTATTCCGCCCGGCTGAGTTTTTGTTTTGCTGACATAGAAAAGAAATTTTCCAGAAATCTGCCTCCCGTTCAGTCTATCGGCTTCTCTTTTAGAAGCCCAGAGGAGTTTTTCCTTAACGAGTTCCCAGTTTTCAGACGAAACTGACCAGATGTAGCAGTCCTCTAATATTTTGCCTACATCCTCGGCCTTGATTTCTCGGCCTTTTGAAGTAAGACGCCATATTCCAGCAGTGTGCGGTTCATCATCCCAGTCTGTGATTATTCCATTCTTTCTCAGTTTTGAAACTTGGGCAACCACTATATTGTAAAAAATGTTTTTTCCATTAGGATATTTTCTTTCAACCTGCTGTTGATTCAGGCCAAGCAAGCTCTGAATTTTTTGATCAGCCTCAGTTTTGTTGTGCCAGATTTTTTTGCCCTTCCGTTCAATTTCCTCCTTGCTTCCCTCGTGGGTTCTATTGGTTACCTCCCGTATCTCATCAATGGTAGAACCGGCATCATCCTTCAGTATGTTGAACAGGTACGTCAGCACAAGTCTGTGATCTATTTTTGTTACGTCATTGACTGCTGCATCTTTCATATCCGTTTTCTTTAGGTAGTGTTCCAGGATTACCGGATAGTATGACGCATTCCTGATACCGAGTCCCGTCTGCTCCGGCTCGTATTGCAGAAGCTCAAACAATTTAGAAAACGGTAATTTCTCGGAAATGCCAAACAATTTTTTTAATTGGTCTTCGTTTATCGGTCTTGGTTTTCCCGACTCTTTGGGCGTAATTGTAATTCCTTTCCCAAAAACAGAAAGCGCATCAAATTTTTTCCCTGTCTTTGTTTCTAATTCTTGGGGTCTTTCAAAAGTATAGTAAATCCAATTTATGAAATCATCGAACGTGCCTACATCAAGTGTTGCTGCGGGAACCTCGTCTAATTTTTTTTCAATTTCATCCACACTTTCTTGTCCCTTCACCATGCGTTCCTTTAGCCGCTCAGTTTGTTGTTGGTGAATTGGATCCTCGTCGTTGTCAATCTGCTCATCTATTTCTTTTAGAGTTTCATCTTGTTTTATTCTTGTCTCTTCTACTGATTTCTTTGTAGCATTGAGTTTATCTTGCAACACTTTTACTTCTAAATTTTTCCAGGTAACATAACCCTCAGTTTTTTCCGGCAGCTGATCCATGACATCCGCTAATTTTTTTTCGTTCCAGAGTGTGGGTGAAACAAACCATTCATGATTACCAGTTGTATCCGCCAGCGTGTCACGGATGTATTTCGCAGTTACATTCCTGCAGTTGGGTTCTAACGCTGTCCAGAACTCGTCAGCGTCGAAAGACTTTCCCTGCTTTGTTTTTAGGAACGATATTGCAACTGCCATCAATTGCGCGATTACATTTTTTTGCCCGTGGTCAAGATTATTCGGATCATATCCTCCCGAGTATCCGAGCCGCTTAGACATTTCCCACGCATCGTACGGGGATCCATCCTCATGTCCTTTGAGGGGAAGTAACTGGAGGATGTCCTGCGATATCCCAGTAGCCTTTGATATTGACTCTCTCTGTTTCAAGGAGGTTCCCCAGGATCCCATAATAGATCTTACGATCACCGTGGTTTAGTTAAGAATTTTGATCGGATTTACGACTGGAGGATTTTCAGTTTGAACTTTATCACTCTTCGTATTTTTCCCGCCTTGTTTTCCTCAGTTGACGTGTAGTGGCTTAGATACTTTACACAGAATTTGAAGACCAGATGGTTTGCATGCGGCTTGTGGAAGTAGAGGAGCACCGATTCTGGGCTGCGCACACGTTCGTTGAACTTTCCAGTCCTTCCTTCGAAGCTCTGCGGCTCCTCCCCAGTGCCGGTGTAGATGACCGTGCCCTTTTCCAAATCCACGTGGTCCGTGTAGTTGCTGCTTCGCGCGTCGACTAGCAGCACCCTGTCGTGCTTGTTGGTGTACCTGATTCCGCCCATGGTCTGGGTGCGGAAGAGGTCGTAGAGCTCATCCTCCGTAAAGGCAGTCTCCTTTGGTGGAATTGGTGGGTTCGAGTCAATGACAGTCAAAACTTCAATCTTCGCCCTCCAGATCTTTACGGTATTTATCGTAACCTAGGTCTATTCTGTCCCCGCCGAATCTGTATATGTTGTCCTTGACTGTGATTATGGTACAGTCCTCTGTTCCTCCGAACGCGGTGCCCCTGAGTCCGCGGCCTACCATCTGCTCGTAAACAATCTTGCTGCTTGTGGGCCTTGCGATCATCAGCGTATCGATTTCCGGCGAGTCAAATCCCGTGGCAAGAACCTCGTAATTGCACAGCACTTGAATGTCTTTATCTTTGAAACGTTTGATGAAGGTTCTTCTTGCACCATACGGAGTTTTCCCGATGATCGTTTCGCTTGTGATATCAGCGTTTTGAAGAAGCTTGGACATTGTGATAGATTGGTTCAAGTTTGCGCCAAAAAAGAGAATCTGCCTTCCCTTGTCGGCCCATTCTTTTAGTTTATTGAATGTGTTTTTGTTGCGTGCAGCATTTTGTCCAAGCCGGTCAATGACTGCTGTAGGTATTTTGTTCATTGGATCATTGTCATATTCATCATCCTCGTCTACATTCATAGTCTGTTCATCCCTGTCCATCTTTGGATCGAAATCTTCGTATTTTGCATGTGCCAGATATTTCATTTTCGTCAGTTGTTCTTTCATGTACAGCAGGTTTTCCCATCTTTTATCAAACGGCCGGCCGTCAGAGTCCTTGGTTGGAGAACTATCACAGATTTCATGGTCATATTTTTTTCCATAGCCAGCGACCGGATAGATTCGACGGTCGCCGTATATCTTTCTGAGTACCTTTGTTTGATATTCAGTGGAGCGCTCTGGAGTTGCGGTAAGTCCCAGGAGAGGAATTTTTTCTCCCTCTTCTGGCTTGTCTTTAATTCCGAGGCACTTTAGAGCTGACCGGTAGGTGGAAGCATACGAGTGGTGGGCCTCGTCGATCACGACTGCTCCAAGCCTGCCATTTTCCGCAATGCGGGCAAGAGTGTAATCCTTGACGAATTCGTTTAGTTGACTTATGCCGCCAATTATTATTCCCCTTTCGCCCTCCGACGGAAGTTCACGTCCGTTGAACGTACGAAAAATTCTCAGGCTTTCCCCATTACCTTTCTCCTCCCAGATTTGTCTGACGCATGCAAATGCCTGTTCGCAGAGCTCTTGGTTTTGGGCAATCCATAGTATGTAATCAAAGTCGTTATGTTTCCATGCATCTATGAGCGCCTCGACTGTGGTCTTGGTTTTTCCTGCGCCTGTCGGCAGCGTAATGATTGCCCTTTTTTTAGAAGTATCGCCGTTTAGAATCTCCAGTATCTGCAAATACATGTTGGCTTGGAATGAAGCCAGTTTGTGGTATGGGGCTCTCGTTTCTACGTCTTCTCTGTCGGGCAATTTGGCTTCGTTAGGTGTTCCGGAAAAAATTTCCGGAAGTCCGAGCTCCCTTACAAACATCCTTGCAAACCCTCCACCTGGGTGCCATGGGTAGTATTTATGGTTAGTTAATTTCTTAACATATGCGTTCTTTTGAGCAGGCCAGTTTCTGACTACGTCTTCTTTATCATCTTCCGTCAAACGTTTTTTTCCAAAGGAGTTTGCATTGAGATAGATATTACGTAACTGTCTCTGTCTTGCATTTCTTTCATCGTGAAGCATGTTATTCAGAATTATATCACGCAGTTCTCCACCTTGTTTTCCGTCGAAGAGCCGGATGCCGAACATGTCAACAGCAAGCTGCGGAAGTGATTCGGCAGGCATGCTACTGGCAGTTGGGTCTACCATCCTGGCATACGTAGCCTCCATTCCGGGCGAGTGCTCGGTGAACCATTCCCTGATTTCATCCTCCGCTATACTGTCGGTAATTCCATTGAAAATAATATCCTTCAATATCTGCCCCGCCCTCTTTTTTTCGTCGTCTGTCGGGTAGAGTCTTTCGTTATCTGTCATTATGCGTCCATCCTCTCAAAAAATTTTTCGTCAATGAGTCTGTGTATCAGATTCCATCCATCCTTTGCCAGCGCTCCCCGAACCCTGACCCCCATTTCAAAGTTGATCTCCATCGCATGCTCCGTAAGGTTTGCGGAAGTTACAAGCATGTCGCGCTGGTCTACTATGAGGATCTTCGAGTGAATCTTGAAGTAGTTGCCGGATTTAGCGGTCCTCGTGTATACATCTGGCATGTTCAACCCTTTTTGTTTGAACATGTTGTCAATCTGTATGCGGTTCTTCTTTTTCTTGTCGTCATCGATTACAAGGGTGACCTCTGCGCCCTCGGCGAGCAGCGATGAAAGTTTTTCAACTATACTTTCGGCGCCCTTTCTTAGCTGGTATGCCACAACCGTAACTTCTTTCGCCCCGTCTAGCATTTCTTCCATTACGGACCTTGTGTTTCTTGCACCGATGTCAAGTCTTGGCGGGCCGGTGTACACCAGCTCCAGGCTGTTGCTGTTTTCCCTCTCGGACTGGGCTGTACGCATCGCGGTTTCCAGCATAAGCAGCTTGGTTTCGTCGGTTGCGTCTTGGTTGGCCAGCAGCCTCAGCAGCTGATCCAGTTTCGGGCCGGAAATTCCCACCACGTCGGAGGCGTTGAATGCGTCTATTTTTTTGCCGCTGGCCAGTGCCTGCCTTAGCTTGTCCAAGGATTCTCTCGGATACTCGCTTACAATGGAGAGCAGGTTTGAAAGCAGGTTCTCATGGTAGTTGGCATCCACTATATGTCACCGAACAAGCCGATGTTTTCAGTTAGCGTGCGGTATACCGCCGTCCTGTCTAGAAAGTTATTCTGTGATTCGCAGGATGTCTCGGGTAGCATCGAGCATGCATGGCATGACGCACCGACGCAGTTGTGCTGCGCCTCTGGCTCCTGCGTGGAGCACAGGGGATCCGTGGAGCAGACTGACGATGCGGAAATCGAATTTTTTATCATGGTTTCAAGGTAATGTGGTTTCATAACTAGGTCTATTAGGCCGCCAAGGCTTCCGTCCCTGCTGGAGCCGGAAGTGAAGATAAGTATGCCAGCCATTTCCTTCCCGCTGTAGATTCTTTCTTCAAAAGAAGATGTTGGATATCCAGAAGATTTTCCCATACCCTTTATCATAAGATGTGACATCGTGTGAAGGAATACATAACCAGGAAAGTCATCCGAAATGTTTTTTGGTACGCTTATTTTTTTGCCTTGAAATTTTATGAGGCGCATCATCCTTTCCTCGACTTCGGGTTTTGTCGCCCAGTTTTTCAGCACGGAATTATTGAAGCTCAGAAAAATTCCCTCTCCCCTGTTTTCTACAACCGGAAGCCACCTTGGCTGGTCTGGATGTATTTTTGCAATTCTGGTATTCGGAACCAGCCCTTCACTCTTCCTCTTCTCGGCATTGTCCTGCTCGAAGTCAAACGGACTTATTCTTGTAAATCCTGTTATCGCGGACACTACTCGGAGTTTTTTAACAAGTGTGATTCTGCCAATTTGTTTCTGCAGCGATGCCGGGACTTGAATATTTTCTGTCACAAAGTCTTTAGAGCGTGTCGGGTCCTTGGAGTTCAGCTGATTAAATTCCAACGAACGGATGTCTGTACCCGCGTTATTTTGGCGAAAGTCATCCAGTTTTTTGATCTTGTCTAAATAATCATCGATGGTGTGACCATCCTGATCTTTTTCCTCATCATACAAATCAAGCTCGCCTTGAAGCCATGCCCTAAGCTTGTTCCCGCCTCGGCGTTTGTTATTTTCGATCTGCTTGGCTTTCATTACAACCCATTGCGCAATCTCGTCGCTAAACGGCGGTATGGTTACAGCTCTTATATTTCGTGGAAAGTAAAAATTGGAGGCGCCCTTGAAAATTCCTGACATCGTGGCATTGCACTTTGCAGCGTGATCTTTTAGCCACGGCATGTTTTTTGTACAGGTATAAGAATCGGAAAATATTATGCCCCGTAATCCGGACTCCGCCAAGCTTATTTCCATGTTTTGAGTTTGCGCGTTACAGTTTGTGCACTCGACATATTTGGATTTGAGTGATGATGATTTTCCCGTGTCGCGAAGATAGAGTAGTGCCTGGGTTTTACTGCATGCGCTACGCTCCTTTTCACCTCTGTGAACCCATTCGTACCACGGAAATTCATCCAAGTGTCCATTTGCGCAAGCCATTACAAACCTTACCGGTTCTGTTCTAGGAATTTTTTTGCCCTTGTTTTTTTTAGCGTCTCTGCATTTAGTGGAATCGCAATACAAAGACACTGGGTTACTCCCCTTTCTTCCGTCCTTAAGCTTGCTACACTCGGGACAGACGCCCCAGCTTGGAAACGACCTGACTGGAATTCTTGCGTCCTCCTTACTGGTCGAGACAGAGACCAAACTTTCCAAGTTGGCAAAAAATTTATTATCATTTTTAATTTGCTGGAGTAGCAGTTCTTCAGCTATAATATTGAAATTACCATTTGATATGTTGGTTTCCCAAGAGTCTAGCCCCATTATGATGAGCGAGTCTTCTTCATTGTCGTAGATTGCACCGGGACCGAAAACACTTGTGAGTTGTGTTGGCCTGATGGTGAAATTGAAATTTGTGCTTGCCATCTTAGACATACTCCATCGTGATCATTTGTTCAACGTCCCTCAGAGATTCTGGCGTGGCCTTGGGAAACTTGCCGTCCGTGAGTCGCAGCTTCTTGGAAAATTCTATCATTAGCACATTTTTATTGTCTTTTTTTGTACCACCCCAAAGCGGAGGCCTGTATGGATTGTTATACCAGACTCCGTCCTTTCTACCATCGTCACTTTTGTCAGTATCCTCAACAAACCTTTCCCAATTTTCATGAAAATTGATCAGTTCGTTTTTAAAATCCTTGTAGCCTAAATCATTTTCGTTGACTTGCTGCACTTCCCTAAATCTTTTCAGTATGGCCTCCTGTATTTCGGAAACATCGGCGGCATAAATTCCGATGTTGTTTGCGTCTTTCTTGTCTGAAAGGTTTGCTATGCTCAGCCTTATCATTGCAATGTACACCGCGTGTAATCCCCTCTCGCACGCGCTAATGGAAAACGGCGTGACGCTTGCCGGCTCTACGGATTTTTGCATTGTCATGTGGTATCCTACAAAATTTTCGTAATGTGACAGATCACGCGGCTTCCACGGGTTTAACATGGTGAAGACAAGGCCCGGTACATCCTTTCTCCTTCCTATACGTCCGGTAGCCTGTATGTACTCGGTTGTGTTTTTTGGCTGGCCGTTAACTGCCATAAGTCCCATCCTGTCCACGTCTATTCCTACGGAGATCATGTTTGTTGCAAGCAGCACTGACAATACTGCGGGATCATTCATGGGCTTCAGCAGTTTTTCCCTGATGATGTTGAGATCTTTCTGCTTCTTTCTCCCAGTCAGCTCTTCGACGCCATCTTGCATCGTTCCCAGCTTGCGTCTTTGATGTGGTGGGCACTGCATTCCCTCCACCGATTCTGTCAAGAATAAAATGTCCGACTTCACGTCGTCCTCCACCAATCTGATCGAACCACCAAGCTCCCTTATGCTGTTGAAGTATCCTACAAGCGTCCAGTACGGGTCCATCTTTGTATCAAGCGTCAGCGAGAGCTGCTTTACTTTTTGAAGAAGTGAGGCATAGAGCCGTGCAATTGCAAATTTTGCCGAGCGGTTTGAAAATGAAACGCCGACATACTGCCTTCCAGGTCTGTCGCTTTCCCACCAGAAGAAAGAATCATTGCGGTTGATTCCCGGTGGGGGGAAAGTTTTGGTCTGTTTTCTGTTGAATATTCTTCTTACTTGATCCTCTGCCCCTCTGACCGTCGCAGTGGACACCAAGATCTTCGGCCTGGTTTCATCTCCTTCGCTGTTCTTTGAAGAAGAAAGATAGTCGACCGCGGTTTCATAGAGTCCAACCATTGTGCCCAGTGGCCCGTCGATCAGGTGTAACTCGTCCTGTATGATCAGGTCTGGGCGTGCTTTGCTGCTGTCTATTCGTTTTACTTTTTTGTTTATTTTTGGATGGCTGCTGGGATGATCCTCATTGAACGATAGAAATCCGTGTTGCTCGCAATATTTTTCCGCCCTGCCAAAGATTGTCGCAATTTCTTTTCTAAACGGCATTCGTGCCAGCTTGTCAACCGTACCTATAATGATGCTGGGGCCGCGGCTGTATATGTCGCTGTCAACCATGACGAGTGGGAGTGCCCTTGTTGTGTCATCACCAGAGCCATGAAAATAACATTTCCGGTTGCCGCAGTGCAGGATCGTCCAGTGATTTTCTGTCGTGGATTTGCTATAGCTGCAAAAATAGTTTTCCGGTTCAATCTTTTCGCCGCACCAGGGGCAAAAGAATGTCTGCCATGGAGAACCGTTGGGAGTGGGTGCGTCGTGTTTTTTCCTGAGAGCCTGCAGGGCCTCGGCTGATGCAGTCCAGTCGTTTGGTGTCAGACTGTATCCCACCCACAGTCCAATCAGAAACGGCTTGTCTCCCAGTCCGTTTCTCGGATCCCCTGTTCGCATATTTTCAAGTGCACAGACAAGGGTGGAAGCACGTTCAAACTGCTGGAGTGTGAGAAGCCTCAGGGTGTAGCGCATGAACACGGAGGTTCCAATCCCCTCATATCCGTCACCCCGCAGGCGCCGAAGTAGGATTGTAAACGCGGCGACGCCCATGTAGGCTTCCGTTTTTCCTCCGCCGGTTGGAAACCAGAGAAGGTCGGCGTTGTTTCTTTCGCCATTCTTGTGATGTGGAAAAGCTATTCCACGCAACGACATGAGTATGAATGCAATCTGGAATGGGTACCAGTATTCCTTTCCCGGAGACATGGATGGCTCTTCTGATTTTGAAGACTGTCCCTTCGATCTTTTTAATGCATAGTCGTAACGCAATCTTTGCTGCAGCATAGCCCTGTTTGCAAAAACAAACGCCTTGACAATTTTTTCGGCGTCCGGTCCATTCTCTTTGGTTAGCAGGTCGAGGCCGTCTTGAATTCGTTCTCTTGCAGCATCGCAATTCTTTAGATTTGCCTCCGCTGCGCGTCGGTACTCCTCGCCGAAGTCGCGCTCAATTCCCGGAAGTTCCCCTTTGTTGTGCTCGATCCATTCCCCGTATTTTTTAATGAGAGGCGCCAGGTTTGACTTGATTGCATTCCTGTTGAAATCCGTGTCGTTGATCATGGTTTTCTTGTTCTTGTCAAGTCCAGCCAGCGCGTACATGTCTATTCGTGACGGTTTGTCGTCTGACCCGTCTGAAAACGTGTCAATCTGTTTGGCCATGTATGTGGGGACCGTCGAAGTTTTTACCGCCAGCGGGTCTTTGTCCAAATCCCACTCTGCAGCGCAGCCGTATCCGGCGCCAAAAGTTCCGCTTTCCCTGAAAAGCAGGTCGAGCATAAGCTCCTCGCCTCTTTTTACTGCCCCATAATCATCCATCGAACCCGTGGAATCCGGCGGAACATTTCTGAAGGGACAGGAGCCGGACAGCGACTTGACTGTAAGAGCCGGCTGGAAAATGCAGTTGCCGTTGTTCTCTTGGTTTGCCATCTTCCATGTTTTTTTATCGTCAGGCTTTTGCCAGGTCTTGGGATTCGCCAAAAAAATATTCAGCACGGTAAAACCCTTGCTGTCCTTGCCGGTTTTTTTCAGATTCCATGTGATTTCGGATTCCACATCCCCGTTGCCGTCCTTGATTTCAATTTTTCCGTAATCCTTTGTAAGATCAATTCTGTGGTCTCTTTTTTTATTTTCAAGTGCATGTCTTTTCCATTTGACGTCTTCATGCGTATATCTTGCATAACCAACTTCCAGGCCGACTTCCTTGACATCCTCCTTTAGGTTTACGCGAAGTCCAATGGAGTTCTGCTTGATCATCTGTCTTATTTGGTCGGGGCTGGTGGTGTCTTCGGGACCAGTCTTTCCCGGAGTTCCAAACTGGTCGTCGTCTTTTTTTTCCACTTTGGCGTCTTTTGGTAAAAGGATTCCCGCTATGTAGTAGTCAAGCGGATCGTCGGCAAAAGATTCGTCTGTTTTTCTGGGACCGGCAAAGTAATTTTCAACCTCCCCTACAATCTGCTCCCTGAGATCACCATCAGGCTCGCTCTTTTTTTTTAGCTTTGTCAATATGCCGCAACCTTTTCAACTTCTTCCTTCGGAAACTCGACTATCATTTCTGCACCATCTCCCTTGCCGAACCTTGGGTTTACGTAGACATCTCCCTTGTAGTGCTCAACTATGTGCTTTACAATTGCGAGGCCCAGTCCCTGGCCGTGGTACGCTCCGGTATCGGTGGCGGCAGTGGATACAAAAGCCGTAAAGACTTCCTTGTGTCCCGTCTTGGCAATTCCTATTCCGTTGTCTTTGAACCTGATCTGCAGGCCGGCAGTTTTCCACTCAAAGCCAACATCAATCCTGCGCTTGGTGTTTTTGGATTGCCTCAGTGACTCGATTGAGTTTATGTAAAAATTTGAAAGAATGGAATAAAGATCAATGGGGTTTATCCTTACCTTGAGTTTCGTCTCTGGGGCATCAAGAATGTCTATGTTAAGCTCATCGACTCTGGACTTCATGCTGAGATAGACGTCGCTCCACACTTTGTAAACATCAGTATCCCTGCGCTTGCTTTTGCTTCTGCGCATGTCAGCAATGTGTCTGGATAATATGTGAACAAATCCCATGAACCGTTTGATGATTTCCGTGTTTGATTCTAGGCCTTTAAGCAGGTCTTCCTCCTGCTTTTCGCTAAGTTCTTTCTGCTTCCTTTTGATCTTTCTTGCCGCGGCCAGATTTTCAATCACATTTTCTAATGGCTCGGCGATTTGTTTTGACATGTAGGAAGTCATGAGTCCCAGCGTGGCAAGTGCGGATTCTTGCTGTGCAAATTGCCAAAGTTCTTCCGTTTCTTTTTTCTTTTCGTCCTCAAACTCGTTCACCCACTCTCCTACTTTTTTTACCTGCAGCCTGAAGATGTCAGCTTCATCACGTCCAAGTATCTGATTAAAGCTCTTGCTTCCTCTCTTCATTGTGGATTCCATCTTCTCTAGTACAGTCTTGGCCACATCCGGCTTGTCTTTATGTTCGTGCAGCTCTTCCTTCTTATCCTCCTCTTCCGCTTTTTTCTTAAAATTCTCCAGAGTCCCAATCGCTTTGACGATAAGCTTCTTGAGCTGTCGGTATGCGCCGTTTTCTATCAATTTCTCCCTGTGCGAAGTTGTCCTTATGTTGGGATTCTTATTCTTGGTTAAGTGTAGATCACCATAAATCTGCGTGCTGCCAATTCTGTCTCTTCTCTGCACTCTTCTTGGCTCGAGACCCAGCCAGTCATATTCCCCTCCGTAAGGTTTCATCCATGCGGCATCCCTGAACATGTAGACGCCGTAGTATTTTTTATCCTTGAGGCCTTCAAGCTCGTCCATCTCCAAGTGCTGCTGCTTGTAGTATCTTGCATACTTTCCACTACGAGACTTGGCCGCGTCCCTTGGAAAATAATATATCTCCAGCGAGAACGGTCCAACATCGGGATAGTCTGCCGGTGATATGGAGACGTCCATCTTCTGAAATTTCGCAGCCTTCCTGAACGAGTCGGATATTGAAACTTCTAAATCATTGCCGTCAAAACCGGCCTTCAGTTTGTAGGGGGCGACCTTGCATACTTTTTTAACGCCTACATCAGAATCTACAAGCATTAGATCAGCACCGTTTACAGATATCCAGATTTCTATGTCGTCAACATTGCCATCCTTGCCGGTTGCTATATACACGCCGAGCTCGTCCTTCAAGCGCTCAATGCTTTCGGTGTCCCACCTGGACTTGAGGCCGGTGATTTCCAGAGTTACCCCTACTTTGTCTTTTGACTTGCATTTCTCGGGTTTTAAATCGAACTTGATGTCGTCTATGTTGCCCGACTGTTCAAACCGCCTCCAATCAAAATCCATTACATTCTTTTCATTTGGTTTGGCGGACGAAACGGATTTCAGTTTGAGATTGTGTCCAAGCTTTTGGCATGCCATTCTACCAATTCCCTTCTCGCCCCATTTCGTTTTTCCAGACTTGGTCTTGTTGTTTTTGATACTGTCGTCGGTGGCTAGGACCATCCACTTGCTTTCAATGTCAGATGATGACATTCCATGCCCCTCGTCCTCTATGGTAATCTTGGTATTGTCTCTGCCTGCATCTTCAAAAAATATATTCACAGTATTTGACCCAGCATCGCGGGAATTTTTTATAAGCTCAAAGACTGCCGCTTCGTTTGTCGCAATCGAGTCGCTACCGAAGTAGCTTATGCCTCTGGCGGCAAGTTTGAACGACAGTCTTTTGCCCAAGATCATTCAGATCCGATTGATCGATAAAAGTAGTATGGCGATCAAATAAATAAAATGACATGCTAGTTATCCCCTTGACGGCTTGGGATGTAATTCAGCAGATTCGCGGGTCCAAGGACAAAGATCTGAAAGGCGGATTTTTTGAAGAACTGCCACAGAAGGGCGTGGTGCCTAGGCCCGATGGTGAAAACATCGGTGACGACAGGCCAGGAGTTGATCCGGAATATTATCAGTATGGACCGTACAAGTTTCCAGACACTGTCTGGCCGAGGAATCTTAAGGTCAGCGAGTTTCCGGTCATCAATCACGAGCGGATTGACGGACTCGTACGCGAGATGGGAATACATGCCCTTGCATGGTATCGCTCGTTCCACTGGAAGAGGCCGGAGAGTTGGGGAATTTACATTCCGGCAGATAGCATCTGGTATTTGGCGGAAAAATTCCACCGAGGGATGGGAGGTACAGGTGGACCCTTGGAGTATGCGCAGGCATCGTATGATTTTATTATACACCACGAGTTCTTTCACTACATTGTAGATATGGGTGCGACGGTTCTGGAGTCAGGCGCCTCCTTTCGAAAAAAATTCTATACGCCATACGTTCTGAGTAGAAAGATAGACGACGAGGAGGCGGTTGCAAACGCTTGGGCGCTTAGGAAAAGATACAAGCCTTCCGGGGTAGTACGTGTGATAAGGGAGTTCATGCAGAGCCAGCCACAGGGCTACCGTGACTTTGACAGGTTTGCGGGAAAAAAATTCACTGAAGGCCTGAGGGGACTCGGGAACATGATCTCTCACAACGAATTGAACATGTCAATACCCATCGAGGGAATATTCAACCTGCATGAAACTTTTGATCACTCTAGGATTCCTGTCCACATCCTAGAAACAAAGAACATACCAAAAGTCTCTCAATATTTTTTGGCGCTGGTGCATCCGCGCTACAATATGGGAGAAATAGAAGAATCACTCAAGTTTACGAGACAGGTGGAAAAACAATCACGCGGTAATCCCAGACTAAAAAAAGATATTGAAAACGCCAAAATGAAGCTTGTCGATGAACAATACCACCACTCTCTCGACTGGAAGTCGCTTGGAGGCAAGAAAGATTTCTACCAATTCAGAATAAACCAAAAATGCAGGATACACTGTTCGCCTGCTGGGATAAAGAAGCTGATTCTCGAGAAGCTCATGTGCCACCACTAAACCAAACTAGAAAAATATGAAAACGATCCAACTTATCTTCCGCATCCGTGTCTTACAACCATGACCAGCATCACCTTCTATGGCGGCGTAAAGGACATCGGGGGCAACAAGTTTCTGGTAGATGACAAGGGCACCAGAGTTTTCATGGACTTTGGGATGAGCTTCACCGAGGAAGGAAAGTTTTTTGCACAATTTTTGAACGCAAGAACATCAAACAGCCTAATTGACATGTTTGAGTTAGGAATCCTGCCAAAGATCAAAGGATTGTACAGAAGAGACTATGCAAAACACATGGGCTTTGGTGGCGACGAAGATACAGAGTTTGATGCACTGCTGCTTACACATGCACATGTTGATCATTGTGCATACATCAAATATCTAAGACCAGAGATTCCAATCTACTGTTCTGAAGAATCTAAACTAATCATGCAAAACTTTGACGAGACAGGCGGTGCAGAATATCTAACTCTAAAAGAAAAATTCAAGGTTTATCAAAACACAAAGGGCGAGATTAGTCGTGCATCAGGAGACAAGGTAGCAGTTCCAAGAGAGGTTAAAACATTTGAGAGAGGCAAGAAATTTTCAATTGACTCTATAGAAGTTGAGCCAATGCCAGTTGACCACTCTATTTCGGGTGTTAATGCATTCATCCTGCATACATCATCTGGATCTTTGGCAAACACCGCAGATTTACGATTCCATGGAAGAAGGGAAAAAGATACTGAAAAGTTTGTAGAAAGGTGTGGAGAGTCATCACTTGATCTGTTGTTGTGTGAGGGAACAAGAATTGACAAAACACAGTCAGATACAGAGCATGATGTTGAAACTAAAGTCACAAAAATTGTAAACAACACAAAGCAACTGGTAGTTTGTAGTTATCCAATGAGAGACTTGGATCGATTCCAGTCATTTTATCTTGCTGCAAAAGCCACAGGAAGATACTTGGTAATTGATTTGAAACAAGCATATCTGCTTAACTTGTTTAACGCTTCACCAACTGTAAAGAATCTTTATCCAAGATCAACTGACCCGCAGATAAAGATCTACATGCCAAGAGGAAGCTGGAGTCTTATAGACAAGGATCTAAATTATTTTTCAGAAAAACAGTTAGAGTTGGATTATCTTACTTGGAAACGGGAATTTTTGGAGTATGACAACATGGTTGACTTTCGCGACATTGCAAAGCACCAAAAGGAGTTTATGTTTTATTGCAGCGATTTTAATTTGCAGGAACTGATTGATGTAAAGCCTGCTGAGGGTTCATCCTACATCCGTTCATCTACAGAGCCGTTTAGCGAAGAGATGGAGTTGAATATTGTACGAATACAAAACTGGTACCGTCACTTTGGTTTAATTTCAAAGGAGAAGGACTGGCACCAGATTCATGTGTCGGGTCACGGCAGCGGCGACCAGATAAAGCGGATAATTGACGGCTCTAATGCAAAGTTGCTCATTCCCATACACACATCCACGTCAGAGGACGAGAATGGCAAAACAGTAGACAACGAGGACTATCACAGAAAGTGGCATCCAAATGTGCACAGCGTGAACCAGTTTGACAAGTACGAGATGTGATCATGCGTCACGCGTAGTCCAGTATGGTCTTGCGGGTTTTGTTTTCTTTCAATACTTTGATCATCGTTCTTGCAATCTTGGTTACCACCGGAACCACCACTGCGTTGCCGAACTGCCGGTACGCCTGGTTGTCCGACACCAGAATCTTGAACTTTTCCGGAAAGCCCATGATCCTTGCACACTCCCTTGGCGTGAGCCTCCTCGGGTTCTTACTTCCCTGCGGAATCAGAATCTCCGCGCCGTCCTTGTAGTATCTGGCGCTGAGGGTTTTTGCAATGCCATTCTTGTCTGCCATGCTATATCCGAATCCGTTTCCCTTTCGCCGTGCATTCTCCTTGTGCCTCTGTAGTGCTTTCCACGTTCCGTCGGTAAGGGTGTACTTGCTGTCCACCTTGTTTTCGAGAACATCATTCAGCTTTGGCCTTTTGTCAACGAGCTTTGGAAACTGAAAGTCCATCGGCTTTCTGAAACCGACGATGAATATCCTCTCGCGGTGCTGCGGCACTACCGAGCTTGCGTCAACAACCTTGTAGTGCACGTCGTATCCCAGCTCCTCCCGCAGCTTTTTCATTACAATCCTGAAGGTGTTTCCCTTGTCGTGGCTCTTGAGGTTCTTTACGTTCTCGAGAAGGAAGGCCCTCGGTTTCTTCTCCCTGATTATTCTAACAATGTCAAAGAACAGCGTTCCCTGCGTCTCGTCCTCGAAGCCGTGCTTTCTTCCCAGCGCCTTCTTGGAGCTCACGCCGGCAAGGGAGAACGGCTGGCACGGAAAGCCGCCGACCAGTATGTCGTGGTTTGGAATGTCCTTGGCGTCTATCTTCGTGATGTCTCCGTCGGGAACATCGCCGAAGTTTGCCTCGTAGGTCTGCTGGGAAAACTTGTTCCACTCCGAGGAAAACACGCACCGCCCGCCGGACTTTTCAAACGCCATCCGCAGTCCGCCTATTCCGGCAAAGAGATCAATGAACGTAAAACTTTCTTTTGCCATCTTATACATAAGAAATTACGTACAGGATCTTATTTCTTTTCCTTTCAAAAATAACTGATCAAAGATCAGGGTTATAGGCCACTTTCTGCTTTGATCGTTGAGAATTATGAGCAAACAAATGTCCGCATCAGAAGCCCGTAAGAAAATCATTGAAATTTACAAAAAAAAAGTTCATGGAAAAAAACCCGATATTACAAAAATGTCCAAAACGCATGATGGAAAAAAAGGTCATTGGTTAGAGGATACGATGGGTTCAAAAAGGGATGCAAGTAACACGCCTGATCTTTTAGGATATGAGATGAAAACTGGAAGTGAAAAAACAACTTTTGGAGATTGGGGTCCAGATTATTTTATTTTTCGAGATGAAGAAAAGTTTCCTAATTTAATCGGGAAAAAAGGCAGAGACAGAATAAAACTTTGGCAAACTAACAAAGATGCCATTTTTCTAAAAGCATTTGGAATATGGAGAAAAACTACGGATGAAGGTTGGGGGGAAAATGGATATTACTCATGGTCCGGAACACCGTCACCTTCACATCTTACTAAGGGGTTCAACAGTTTTGGCCAATCATTAATTGTCAACGGGAATAATTCGATATCCATCATATACTGTTATTCGAAAGATGAGAGAGAAGACAAATCCAAATTAGTTCCATCAAAATTCCAAATTGAAAACCTTCGATTGTTTGGATGGAGTGAGAAATGGATCAAGGATAAAGTCGAAAATAAATTTAGTGTACACGGATGGTTCAAATGCATTATGAAGAAAGGCATCTTCTCTGAGATAATTTTTGGAAAACCAATACGGATACAAAATTTTCTTGGATGGATAAAGAACGGAGATGTCATATTTGATACAGGAATGAAAGAAAGAAGACCAAATGGAACTGATAGATTCAGAAATCAATGGCGTGCATCCTCCAAATTTTGGAAATCCTTAGCAGTTGAAACCTACCCAAAATCCTAGATATGGCAGACATCTTCACGCCGAAGAAGCGCAGCTGGGTGATGTCAAGAATAAGGTCAAGGGACACGAAGATTGAGAAAAAGACGGCGCAGCTCCTGCGGAAAAACAAGATGCACTACAGGAGGTTCCCGAAAGTTTTCGGAAGCCCGGACTTTGCTGTCGAGAAAAAGGTCATGGTCTTCTGCGACGGAGACTTCTGGCACGGATACAGGTACTCGGAGAAAAAAAAGCCGCCGAAAAAGTTCTGGCGCGACAAGATTGAGCGCAACATGGAGCGCGACAGGAAGGTCACAAGAAGGCTGAGGGCCGACGGGTGGTCGGTGGTAAGGCTGTGGGAGCACGACATCGAAAAGAGGCCAGAGTCGTGCATCAGAAAAATCAGAAAGTCGCTATGAGATAATCTCTGTCATCTTTTTCCTGTCGCTTCCGTCAAGTGACAGCATGAACACTATTCCGTCAGGGTTTTTTGCGTTCTCGCCCTTCGGATAGAACCTGATCACGGTGCTTCCGCCTTCTCTTTTTGTCTCGTATGGCACTCCGCCAATTTTGTCTCGCATGCAAGACAGGAGAACCCAAGGCTAAAAAAAGATATATCACTTGTTCGGTAATACAGGGACTGCATTGGCGACATACCTCAACTCCCCAGAATTCTGCATGATATGCTTCGGAAAGCCGGAGACGGAGGGGAACGGAGACTCGGCAAGAACACTCAAGCTGATCAAGCACCACATAAAGTACAGTCCGGAAGAGATCATCTGGGTCCACTACAAGTGCCACCAAAAAATCCACGACACTGACAGCCCACTGACGCAGTGGACACAGTACGCCGAGGAGGATAAAAAACAATTTTACAAGAACAAGAAGCAGTACGACAGAACCCTGGGTACTATTGTCAAGTGGAAGCTGTGACCCGCAGATTTTTGATCTAGGAAATCTTAACTAAAACAACGTTACGGTTCAGATTGATCATGATCATTCTCTGCAATCAGATCTTGCTGGAACAAACTATGACTTCACCGCAGTTCAGGACCAGCAGCCTGTCAACCGGAATCTCCTCCCAGTTACCACCGCCAAAGATTCGGGTAGATAGAAGGACTGCGTTTCCATAGCCCTTCATGTTTCGCTGAATGTACATTGGCTTGTCACTATAGTGGCTAAACGCGTAGTGCATGTTCCCGTCTGACATCAGGAAGTTTAATTTTACGCCAGGGTAGTCGTCCAGGATCTGTCTTACGGCCTTCTTCATTGCCGGATACAAGCCGCGAATGCTGCCGCCGCTCATATGTCCGTCCACATATCTCATCATCTTATGGAAGATGGTTTCCGAGTCAGTACTCCCTTCTGCACCAGGATCTCTTTCAAAGTTACGGTTCATTACGTATCCGTTATGTGCAAAGATCCAGTCCCTTTCATGGTAGCGGTACTTGAACGGATGGCAGTTTAGCTCACAAACATCTGTTGCGCCGGAAGCTGTGCGGACATGCGCAATGATGTTTGTACTGCGAGCCTCGTCTACCGCAT
>Ga0310121_10001362_pt1 | contig 25188 bp, 21 predicted proteins | sample CB27_Tmax_986_MG_FD_203504 | JGI IMG/M metagenome (GOLD analysis project Ga0310121, IMG submission 203504) | Marine microbial communities from Western Arctic Ocean, Canada - CB27_Tmax_986 | ecosystem: Environmental > Aquatic > Marine > Oceanic | place: Canada: Western Arctic Ocean | collected...
AATGATGGTCATCACAGACATGACCAGCAGAATGAGCAGGAATTTGCCATAGCGTCCCAGAGCGGTCGCCTGCTGTTGCACGATAATCTGCGGCGCCGCCGTTGCCTGGCGGTAAGGCTGCGGTGATCCACCGGCGGTATCTGGAGGCGGCAGGGTCGACATAACGAAAACTCCAAAGCGATGAACGGGGTGAGCTAAGCGGATACTCTTGTATTCTACTGAGCTAGCAATTCAAGACAACGACAGCCCGCCAGCCGCACCACCGAATGACAAATCCTGAAGCGTAAATACCGGGACTCCTTGATCATCGGTCGTTTATCACGGCGTGGTGTTGCCACTGGCCCACGATTGCCGCTACAGTAGGCGTACCAGTCTCCATTGAGAGAGAATCACGAAATTTAACCCCGTCGTCTGTACCCTCGTTGTCCGGCGGCGGGCCGAAAAAAGGGAGCTCGAGTTGTTCGTTTGCGCGTCGATTGAGTGTTTTCCAGCGAGTGCCAGGGAAGAAGCCCCTTCCAAACTGGTCGATCTGGAGTTTTCCGCGATCGAGTTGCCGATTCACGAGGAGGGCCTCAGCTGGATTCGCCCCTCGGAGGTGCTGGCCGATCTGGAGCCCGCCGTCGATCGCTGCCGTGATACCAAGCGACTAGCGGCTGCCGCGCTAAGTGTCGAACAAACCGTCGAGGGTCGCCCGCTGGAAGGCAACCTTTATTACGAGCAATTTGCCGCCTGTTGCAAACTGGCCAAGTCGCTCAAAGTCGTGCCGCTCATTGTTCCTGCAGCCGAGTTGGGCACGCCGTTCAATGCCGAGATCGAACGGCTGCGCGAACTCGTGCGAATCGCATCGTTCGAGGGCTGCCTAGTCGCGCTAAAAACGCAGATCGGCTGCATGACCGAGGACCCTGACACGGCGGTCGTACTTTGCGACAATGTGAAGGGCTTGGGACTCTGTCTTGACCCAACACACTACATTACAGGGCCGCGGCAGGGTCGCGATTTCTCGAAAGTGATGTCTTACGTCTATCACGTCCAGCTGCGCGATTCGACCAAAGCCGAAATGCACGTCCGCATCGGCCAAGGCGAAATCGACTACGGCAAATTGATCAGCCAACTTTCGCACGATAATTTTAGCCGCGCCCTGGCTGTGCATGTCCCCCCCATCGAAGGCTACGATCACCGCGCCGAACTCCGAAAAATCCGTTTGCTGCTGGAGAGCCTGCTTTAGCAGGCTCTCCTGAGCCGTCGGCGCTAGCCGCGGGTGAACCAGATACACGCCAACCGTGACCCTGCCCGCGCACCAGCCACGGATATTCGTTTCCGAGAGCCAGCTGCAGCGGTTTCGTAATTCACCCGCGGCCAGTACCCGCCAGATTCAATGGCTCCGACTGCGAAAATTTAACAGAGCACTCAGATTTCGGCAGAAACAATTGAGTGCCCGCGGGGTTATACTCGGTAGGGCCGGTAGGGCCGCAGCAACAGCAGCTCTGCTGGCAGGCTAGTGCCTTGTCAAAGTGCCTAGTCAAGCTGTCTGGTCAAGTTTAACTTTTAGGGTAGCGATTGCGATATCGGTCGGCAGGTGCATCAGCTTACGCCCGATCACTACCCCAAAAGTTCAGCTTGACAAAACGTAGCAGGCATGCGATCCGACAGCGATTTTCCGGAGACTTCCGCTTGGCCATCAGCGATTCCACTGCTCAACGATACACGGCGCAAGACCCCGACGTGCGTCTGATGCTCCAGGTGCGCGACGACAATGCCGCTGCGTTTGAGGAGCTGATGCAGCGCTACCAAAGCCGCCTGGTGTCGTTGATGACGCACCTGGTGGGCCGTCGAGATATGGCTGAAGATTTAGCACAGGACGTGTTCTTGCGGATTTATCGGGCGCGGAAGCGTTATGTGCCCGGCTCAAAATTTTCGACCTGGATGTACACCATTGCCAACAATGTCGCTTCGAATGCTTTACGTGGTTTGGCCCGACGTAAGGAAGTGAATCTCGTTGGTCGCGAATCGGGTGAACTTGGCGGCAATCCGCTGGCAGCTAAAGCTTTGGCGGCGAGCGGATTGATGCCGACACGGTTGCTCGACAAAGCTGAACTCAGCGAAGTTGTCAAAATCGCCGTTTCGGCGCTGAATGAGCGCCAGCGGATGGCGGTCTTGCTGAATAAGTTTGAGCACCTCAGCTACGAAGAGATTGCCGAAGTGATGCAACAGAGCCCTTCGGCCATCAAATCGCTCCTGTCCCGCGCGCGGGCCAACTTGCGAGAAGTGTTAGAACCCTACCTCGAGCAAGGAGCCAAGGTCTGAATCACCGGCGCCAGCCGCGGGAAGCAGCACGAAAAACAGTTCGCTAGCCCATACAGCTTAAAGTACCCACGAATTTTCCGAGAGACGTATCGCCACAGCAATGAATCCTTCCCAGCAACAACTCGAACGGATTGTCGCCTATCTCGATGGTGAACTCCCGGCTGAAGAAAGTGCACAGGTCGAGCAACAACTGGCCGCCGACGAGCAATTTCGTCAGCAGTTGCAAGGCGCCGAGCGCGCCTGGGCGGCGCTCGACCAGTTGCCAATGGCCTCAGTTGCAGACGAATTCTCACGGACCACGATGGATATGGTCGTCGACGCCGCACGTCGAAAGGTCGAAGCCAAAACGATTGCGCTGCCAATACAACGGCGCCAGCGCGGTACAGCGATCGCCCTGTTGGCCACGATGGCGGTACTACTAGGAGCCGTGGTCTTTCGCGTCGCTTGGCAGAATCCGAATCGCCGGCTACTGGCTGACCTGCCGGTCGTTCAACATGTCGATATCTATTCCCAGTTCCGCAGTGTCGAGTTTCTCCAGGAGCTCGATCGCCGTCTTAGCGAAGCCGCACCGCTCGATTCTGCCGAGGGCGAGCAGCTGCAGGCCAAGCTCGCGGAATTCCAATTCGTGTCGGCAGTCGACAATCGTGAGGATTGGCTAGAATCGCTCCCCGCTGACGATAAGGTTAGCCTGCGAGCCAAGTTCAATCGTTTTCACGAGCTATCGATTGAGCGACAATCCGAGTTGCGAGAATTACACCGGCAGATCGAGGCTGCTGACAATCGCGGGTTATTGTTGCGAACCATGTTTCGCTATCAGCAGTGGCTCAACGGCTTGCCACAAAGTAAGCAATTTGAGTATCGCAATCTACCGACTTCAGATCATGCGCGCGGAGTTGCTAGCGAGATGAAGCAAGCGGCGAGCGAACATCGATTTGAAATGACAGCTGAGCAGATCCAGGACGTGTTTAGGCACGTTCGGCCACACATCCAAAAAGTCGTTAGAAAGAAACAGAAAGTTTTCGATCAGAATCTCTCCAAGATGTCACCGCGCGAACGAAGGCATTTTCAATCGTTGTCAAAGCACGAGCAGGCGATGCGGTCTTACCAGCTTGCGATCAAAGATTCGCCAGAGCAAATGCGAGAGTTCATCGATGTTATTGCCGAAGCCTTGCCGTCCGAGATGCGTGATACGTTTCGACAGCTGCCGCCTTGGGAAAAATTCAACCTGTCGCGTAGTTGGTTTTGGCGAGCCCGCTCTCAACCAGGCAACGATCGTCGCTCAGTTGCGCATCGCCATTCCGGCAATATACCAGAGCAAGAATTAGCCGACTTTTTCGTAGAACTCGAAACCGACGAAAAAGAACGACTCTTAGCGCTGCCGCGTGAGGAAATGCAAAGACAACTGAAGCGCAAATACTTTGGGCGAGGGTCTCGGCACGATCGACTTCGTCGATCCGATTGGGACAGCCGACTTCCCCCCGGAGGACCGCGCCCTGATGGCTGGCGACGCGATCGTCGTGACCAGTCGGGGCCGCCCCCGCGCGGGTTGCGCGGCGGACCTAGATTTGACGGCGAGCTAGACCGTCGTCCACCTCGAGGAGTGGAGTGAGAGGGGCCACATCGACGCCGACCGCCGCCAGAATCGACGTCAGCAGAAGTTATTAAGCCCGAGGAAGATTAAAAGCCCGAGGAACATCAAAAAGCCCGAGGAAGATCAAAAAAGTAGCGCTACGATCGAGCTGCTTGTTGCCTGGCCAGCAATCCCGCCGCGAATCCCACTGCATCGTCGCGCTGCTGGCAGATTTCCAGATAGCGATCCCAGCAACCACTTTCCTCCGCAAGCTGCAACAAGGTCGGCGCGAACGCCGAAAGTGAACTTCCCGCCGGGACGAATCGAGCGTATTCTTCCATTGCCATTTCAGACTGATCGAGGCGCGCGAGCAAAATGAGATAAGCCTCGATCGCGCTCGAGCCATAGTATTCGGTCGAGACCGTTTCGGCTTGCTGCCGAAAATACTCCAAGGCCTCCTGCGTCTCTTCGCCGAGGGTAGCGCGAAAGAGCAGTAAGTGCGTTGGATAGAGGTCTTCGAACGGAGGTTGGTCAGGATACTGCAAATCTTTTGCCAACCCGTTGCCGTAAGTCGCTAGATCGATCGCAATTTTCAATAACTGTGGCTCGGTCATGGAATGGGAAATCAACGAACGGGCAAACCGGACCGTTGTCGACAAGTGCGAAGTGTCGACATGATAGGCACCGTCGGCCAGCAAATCTGGATACTCTTTGAGAATGGTCACGATCGAGTCGGTTGCCGGAGCGGTATGTTCGAGCCGTTGCAAATGGCCGTGCAAATTCTCCAAGAGTTCCGCATGCATGTGTCGCACCAGAACCGTCGCGCAGGCTCGCTGATCCTTGGCAGACAACCGGCCGGCCAACGCGTCGAACTCCGTAATGGCGTTGCAGGTACCACGATGCGCTAGCAGCCAGGCAAAGCCGCGCTCTGGGTCAATCGCCTCGTAAAGCGCCAGCTCGATCAATTCCTCCGCCTGATCCTCTGAGGGAACCGCCCGCTCCAACCACTGTTGCAAAAGCACTTTTTCACCAGCGGGTCGCAGATAGGCCCACGCTTCGCGCGCTTGTCCCCGATCAAGCAGCAATCGCCCTACTTCACGGCAAGCCTGCAAATAAGCCTGTTCGAGTTGCTCTCGCGCGGGCGACGATACATCGTCGAGGGCCGTTTGCTGATCCAAGGGTAGCCCAAGTTTATAACGCTGTTCGAGCAGTCGCATTTCGAACAACTGATGTAACTGACCCGCCTCCAGGAGCTGCTGAGCCGTCTGCTGAAACATCTGAGCCGTGTCGTCCGACGCGGCAGCGATTCGATCGAACATAGTGAAACCGTCTGCTAAATGATTCTTGCTTGATAGACATTCATCCTACCAAAATCATCTACAAAAGATAACGTTCCGCCGGCAACACTGTGAAGTCTGTCCGGCAAGCTTAGAAATTATAGTAGTCGAAACGATAAAAGCCGACCGACTGCAACGGTTCGCCTGGCAGTGTCTCGTTGAATACCGCGGCGATTTGCGTGCGCAATAGGTCGAGCCGCGGGTCTTCGATATTGCCGAGCTGAAGCTGCCTCGCCGCGAGTAGCAGACGGTGACGCAGTTCGGGGCCGTAGGTTTCGATCGCTTCGGTCACCTCGCCCAAATCTCGATTGGCCACATGCCCAAAGGCGTGAAACTGAATTTCCGCGATGTCACTACTCTGCACAGGGCGAGGTAGCGTCAGGCGAAACTTACCCAAGTCGACTTCTTCCAGCCGCGCGAGAATCGCGATCTTGTGCCGGTCGCCGATCATCGCCTCTGCGTCAAAGCAGCCTGACAGCAGCAAACAAGCCGTCGGCCAACAGAATCGCAGTCGTTTCCACCATTTTTCATGCTGTCGTTGCTGAGTGCTGAGGTGCATTAGTCGCTCGCGAGAGTGGTGCTCGTATTCCGCATTGATCCGGCGAATCGTTACAACCCAACCATCTGGTTTGGACGTTCGTCGATGGAATGGCCTACCTGAAATATAGGTCGCAATCAGCAGCCATGACGTAAGCTTGAATGAGTAGTGTTCTTTATTCGTGTTGGCAGTGCCCACTCTAAAGCCATGGCCCCGTTCGGTCAGGTTGAAAACTCATCGTCGATCCAATGAACCAAAAAAATCAGCACCATCGTTTCCGCTACGGCATAGTCGGCCTGCTTACGCTTCTGTCGGCTGCGCTATTGCTCCCTGGTTGTCGCGGCGAAGACGTCGCCAAATTAGAAGACTATCTGGAAGAGTTGGAATTCGATAGACCATTGGAGTCGGTCAAGGAAATCGAAGTCAACTCCTATCGTATCCCGTGTGCCGCACGCCACCACGATGCCGCCGGTCGCGACGTCCCGCCGATATGGGTGCAGCTCAAATTCAAGTTGTTTGTCGTCGTCGCGGAAGAGCACGAGAAAGCGGTCGAGGCGAGTATCAAGCGACACCGCGGGATGCTCGATGATACCGTGCTCACTATCTGTCGTCGTAGCACGATCGATCAGTTGCAGGACATCCGGTGGACGACGCTCAAGTCGCGCCTGCTCGACGGCATTCGCCCGTTGTTAGGCGAAGAACGAGTCCGCCAAATTGCGATCAATTCTTCCGCTCATTGGAAGCCTATCTGATGCAACTCAGAGAACTATCTCACCGCAGGCAGTATGTAATTCTGCGGCTTGGCGCGGTGCTCCTGCTAGGAATCTCGCTCGCCGGTCCTGTCTCTGCCCAAGAGGCCGCAGAGCAACGGACGGCCCCAGCGGGAAACGTAGTGGTAGACGCAGCACAGCAGACAGACAAAGGCGCTACTGACGAAGAGTCCCGAAGACCGACAGTCGATCTAGGAAAATTCAAAATCCACGATCTTCGACCGACTCGCAACGTGACGGCTAAACTCACCTTCAGCATGCATCTAGCATTCAGCTCGACACTTTCCAAGCAGCAGGTCACCCGGCTTGAGCACTGGCAGCATCGGCTCCGCGACCAGGTGATCATCGCCATCCGTACCTTGGAGATTAAAGAATTTCAAGATCCCGATCTCAGCCGCCTGCGGCGGAAAATCCTCATTCGCGTAAACCGGCTTTTCAGAGCAAAGCTTGCCGAAGAGGTGTTGCTGACAGAGTATCTTTTCCGAACGGGCTAGTGCTTACCGCTGTGCGGGCGCTTTTTTCTGCGCGAGGTGGTCGCTGGGGCGGTGTTCCAAGAACGCGAATAGGTCGGCGACCTCGCTGAGCGATAGGCGATTGAGTAGGCCGGTCGGCATTACTGACTGGCGACTGACTTGGATGTCATCGACGGCGGCGTGGGCCAGCTCCATTTTTTCTCCGTTGGAGAGCAGTATCGTTACGCCTGTCTTGCCGCGAGGGATCACCAGGCCGCTGTAAGTCCGTCCGTTGGCGGTGACGACCTTGCTAGCGTATTGGTCGGAGATGTTGTGTGACGGGTAGACAATCGATTCGAGCAGTTCTTGCTGTTGGAAGCGCTGGGCGACCGTTGACAGATCGGGCCCGACGGTCTCGCCCTGTCCGCCGCAGCGGTGGCATTTGAAGCAATCCGCTTTAGCAAATGCCTCTTGGCCTCGCTTCGCGCTGCCAGCTCGGCCTGAACCCGTTTGAAGATAGGCGAGCAGTTCGTCATGGCTCCACTTGTCTTGGCCCGAATCGACCGGCAGCTCTGCCTGTGGCGCGCCGGGAAAATGCTTGGCATACCATTGTTGCCAGCCGGCGAGGCGATTTCGCCAATCGTCGCTGGCCGGTTGAGGCTGCTGGCCTGACCAATGGTCGAGCAAATGCAGCGCGAGATCTGCCCCGTTTTCACCCAAACGTAACCCCATCAGGATCGCTTGTCGGAAGGGCTCGGGTTGTTGCGGTCGATCTGGAACGGTGGCAAGCGAACGCAGCACTTCGTGAGCTACGCGACCTTCGGTCGTTTTGATCGCGTCAACCAGATAGGCCCAGTTTTCTCCTTGTGGATGCTGGGATAACGTCATTGCGACCATCTTTCGCTGCGCAGGTTCGTCACGATAAATGTCGCGCAGATGGGCCAACGACTCCGCTTCACCGCTACGACCGAGCACCGCCAAGATGCCAACGCGCAGACGGCGATAAGTGTCACTCTTGTTGCATAGCGGTATGACGCGCTGGTCGAGGGCACGGAGGTCGGCTAGCAATTCAGCGCCAGGATCTTCGGGCAAGGTGGCCAGCAGCGACAACGCCGAAGTCGGCCACTGGTCGCCCGCCGTGATGATTTGCTTGCTTTCTCTGGTAGTCATCTGGCCGAAAAAATCGCGGGCAGAGTTCTCGAGATAGGCGCTGACGCTATAGCCACCAGAGACGGCTCGCGAGACCTCGTAAAACTTCAGGAACGTTTGTTTCGATTCGGTTGTCCAGCCCGCTTTCAGGCGTGCGGCGTACGCCCCCAGGTGAATCTTTTCTGCGTCGTCGACATCGTCGCTCGCCATCTGCGTGGCGAAGCGCTCGGCAGCCCCTGGAACTTGCAAGTAGACCAGTAAGCGCACCAGTTCGCGATTCAATGCGTCGTTGCCGTTAGGGTACTTTGGAAGCAAGGCGGGGCCAAGTGTGGAGACATTTTGTGGTGAAAGTTTGCCCTGCATGAGTGCCAGTTGGGCGACCCGCAATAAATTGAGTTGCAAACGATCGTCGTCGGCAGTCGGCTCAGTCGTCCAGCTTTCGCCAAGCAACCGCTGACAACGGGCCAATACCGCCTGGGCGACTTGAGCATTGGGCGAAACGGCCAGCAGCGCGACGGCACCTCGGCAGAAAACTGTAGGGCTGGAGCTATCGAGCACTTGACGCCCCCAGTCGGCCGGCGGCAGTTGTTCGAGTGCTCGTCGAGAAGCAAACGCCACGAAACGACTCGGATCGTCGAGCAATCGGACAAATACCTCGGCCGGCGCTGGCGCGCCGAGTCGTGTCAGCGATTCACAAGCGACGCGCCGCACGAATGGATCACCATCGCGGAGCAGGCGGACGAGCGCGTCGCGACTCGAAGCAGTCGAATGGGAGAATAACAACCGAGCTGCCCGTGCGCGTATCTCAACAGCTGGATCATCGGTCAATCGCAATAAGAGTTGTTCCGGTGGATAGGGGCCGAAGTCGACAAGTAGATCGAGTGCTCGCAGTCGCTTATCAAGCTGTCGATCCGAAGCCGTTGCGACGGCTACCAACTGTGGGCCCCAAGCCTCTCCCAAACTCTGGCGAACGCCAGCAATTTTTGCTTTCGCCCAATCGGCGTCGAGCTGCGGTTGCTCGAGCGCGCTTTCCATGCCTGTGACAGCGTTGGTGGCTGCGGTGCTGTCCGCCTGGTGCTGAGTCCAGCGAACCCGATACACACCCCCATCAGTGCCGCGACCCCCGGTGCAGAAGTACAACGCTCCGTCGGGGCCGACGGCAAGGTCGGTGGCGTTCAGCGGTCGGCCTTCGATGAAGACTTCGCTCTGGGCTGCGTAGGAGGCACCGCTCCGCTGGAAGCGAATGCAGTGAATTTTTCCGGTCGCCCAATCGCAGCCAAACATCGCGCCGCGGTAGCGCTCGGGAAACGCGGTATGGCTGTAGAATTCGACACCTGTCGGCGAGCCCGCGCCGACGTTGATTGCAGGCGGAAGGCTGTCGAGGTAGTACGCTGGCCATTTGGCCCAGCCGCTGCGCCAGCCGAGTTCGGCGCCGGCGGTGACGTGGTTAATACGCGTCGGGCGATACCAGGGTGCGCCGATGTCCCATTCCATATCGGCGTCGTAGGTAAAAATCTCGCCTGCGGAATTAAAGGCGAAGTCATATGAGTTTCTCAATCCCCCTGCAACCAGTTCGACGAAGCTACCCTCCAGGTCAGTACGAAAGATCGTGCCGCCAGGCGCGGGAATGCCAACTGCGTGACCGCGGGGGTCTTCTTGCCGCGGCTGGATGAGGTCCCCTTCGTACCAGTTGCGATAAGGGCTGCGTGGACCGGCACTCGCACCAACACGAGCGTGGTCGCCGATGATGACATACAACATGCCGTCAGGTCCCAATCGCACGGCATGGGCGCCATGTTCGCCGCGCGAACCGCGAATCGGCACCAGCGCCTTGATTTCTTCCGCGACCCCGTCACGATCTGCGTCGCGAAGCCGGTAGAGGGCTATGCCTTCGGGTCCATCGCCGACCGCAAACACGCGGGTGCCTAGGGCGAGAATGCCTTGCACGTTTTTGATTTTGTCCGAGAAGGTGCCAACCGTGTCGTGAGAGCCATTGCGGTCACGGTCGGAGAGCAGCATCAAGTGCCCATCCTCGCGCGAGGCCAGTAGGTTGCCCTGAGAGTCAAATGTCATAGCAATCAGCGAACCAACTTCGTCGTCGCGCATCACTCGTTCGACGGTGAACTCCTTGCCGATCTTGAATCGCGAACCTTCGCCAGCGAACACGACTTCGTCGCCCCAGGGGAGGGTGCCGTTTAAGACACCATAGCTAGTCGCTCTGACCCACTGGCGATCGGGGAAGTCGGGGTTGGTCCAGCTTTGGTATTGCCGGACGCTTGCCTTCCAAGATTTATTGGTCGAGTAGCTCTCGAAGGTGCCACCGATTTCCTTGATCAACACTCGTGCGGCCAGTCCGGCCGACCCGCGGTCGGTGTTCGTAACTTTCACGGCCACACAGTTGCGACCTTTTCTCAGGTGCTTCGAAATGTCATAGACCTGGAGCTGTCGCCAATCTTCGCCTTTGCCAACCGGAAAATCGTTAACGAAAACCTCGAATCGGTTGTCTGCTGTGATTTGAACCTCGCCCAGTTCCGGCGCTTTCAGATCAAACGACTTGCGAAAAAAACAATCACCGATTGGCACTTCGTTTTTCTGATGAGCCGACGACCAAATCCATTTCGGTTCCTGTGCCGAGGCCGTGCCGAAGCAGAGGAGGCAGAGCACAAAGCACCCCAGTGCATTTTTTATTGACGGCGGCCCGACCAATGTAGCTGTGCCACCGCCGTAACTTGCTTGCTCCGAGTAATAACGACTACGGCGGGGGCTCATTATCCGCGCCGCCGTCAATACGATTGAGATGTGACCAAGCACTCGCGTGCGCGTACTGCCAGCAATCGCCTTCATGGCTTCCTCGCAAAATCAGGTAGGGGTTGCCCAACGCGTGAGCTGATCAGCGCTGCGTTTGGTGCGGAAAGTAGCGAGGGAATCTACTGAAGATCGCGGCTTTGTCGCAACAGAGCTTCGTGCTGCTAGCAATAAGTAAATCGAAATTAGCCGCAGATAAATGCGGCTCAACGCAGAGGTCAGCAACCGAGGAAAATCAGCTGCGCCCGTCCGCCGCTAATTCTTGCTTTTTCTGATGTCGTGCAGCGTAGCGGCTGCTATCAACGGACTGCTATCTGTCATTGACCCTAGCGATCCGATTGGGATACGATGCGCGCTTCGTCAGATTGCCTAGACTGGGCGCCTCTCCAAAAGCGGCCCAATTGCCTGGCCGTGTGCTGCCTACCAAACCAACGAGCCGCTAGAGAGACATCAAGGACTTGCCACCGATGCTCCGTTTGCCAGCATTTATTGGGGGGATTTGTTGTCTGGCGGCGGCTGGCTGTGCACCTCAAGTGGGCCCCGGCGGTAGCGGCGAAAAAGTTGCCTATCTTTCCGATCGGACCGCCGGGCCGAATACGTTGGACCCCGTGCAAGGTTCGTCGGTGTACGACAATCGTGCTTGCACGATGGTTTACCAAACCTTGTTGCAATACAAGTACCTTCGCCGACCGTTGGAACTTGCCCCTTTGCTCCTCGAGCAGATGCCTGTGGTTTCTGAGGACCGTAAGGTCTATCGTTTTCGTCTGAAGGAAAACGTTTTTTTTCATGACGATCCCTGTTTTCCTGACGGCAAAGGTCGGGAGCTGGTGGCTAGTGATTTCTTTTACTCACTCAAGCGGATGGCCCAGGACAGCAATCAACCCAAGGGTTGGTGGCTACTGAAAGATTCGATTGTCGGCTTCGACGAGTACCGCCAACAGCAAAACGATGCGGAAACGTTCGACTACGATGTGCCGGTCGAAGGGTTGAAAGTGATCAACGATCACGAATTCGAAATCTACTTGAAACAGCCGCTCTATCGATTCACTTACGTCTTAGCCATGTTTCAAACGGCTATTATCCCGCGTGAGGCGGTGGAGCACTACCAAACGAAGTTCGCTCGCAATCCGGTCGGCACCGGCCCTTTTCGACTTGAGCGTTGGGATGTCGGTAGCCAGCTAATCTACGTGAAGAACCCCAATTATTGGGAAGAGTATTATCCGGCGGATCCCGGCATCAATAAGGACGGCAGTGAACCTTATCTGGGATACAGCGCAGACAAGGCACTTGGGTTCTACGTCGATGCTGGCAAGCGATTGCCGCTAGTTGATCGGGTGGAGTTGAAATTCTATGTGCAAGCCCAACCCAAGTGGCTCAAGTTTCGTAATCACGAACTCGACTATACCATGGTGCCAGCTGAGAATTTTGAGGAAGCCTACATCAAGCGGACCGCCAAAATCAGACAAGAGTTCGTCGATAAGGGGATTCGCTCGCACGCGGAACCGCTCTTGGACATGATCTACATCGGCTTCAACATGGAAGACCCCGATTTCGGCGGTTACGATGAAAAGCATAAATGGCTTCGTCAGGCGATTGCTTTGGCCATTGATTGGGACGAATGGAACGAAGCGATTTACAACGACCTGAATATCCTTTACGACGGTCCCATTCCGCCAGGTTTGGAAGGCCATCCCGAGCACCACACGTTGTCCCACTCCTATCGCGGCCCCGATCTGCCGCGTGCACGCAAACTTTTGGCCAAAGCGGGCTATCCCGACGGCAAGGGATTGCCCAAGCTAGTTTATTACCTCAGCCGTGGCGAAAAGAATCCAGAAGCTGCTGAAATCAATCAACGCAATTTGGCTGAGCTCGGCATTCGACTCGACGTACGTCTCGTCGATTTTTCCACACTCACCGATGCTTTGCGCAACAGTCGGGCTCCTTTTTTTAGCTTGGCCTGGGGCAGTGATTATCCTGATGCAGAAAACAACTTGCAGCTTTTCTACGGACCGTACAAGTCACCAAGCTCCAACAACTTTAACTACGACCGCCCAGAATATAATGCTCTTTACGAGCGCGCCCGAGTCATGTCACCTTCGTCCGAACGGACCAAGCTTTACGAGCAGATGCGAGACATGGTGATCGAAGACGCGCCGATGATCGGTTCAATGGCCCGGACACGCTATTATTTGATGCACGAGCGATTGAGGAATTTCAAGCCGACCGAAGATTTTTTTAACTGGCCTAAGTACCTGAACGTTGCCGAGTAGCCAAGCCATGTGGGTCTACATCATTCGCCGTGTGCTGTACAACATCCCAGTTTTCCTGGCGATCGTGTTGTTGGTGATGGTGCTGTTGCGTAATCAAGATCCGGTTCCCGGCTTGCTCGGAAAAAACGCAACTCAACAAGAGTACGATAGCAAGCGACACGAGCTCGGCCTCGATCGTTCCCTACTGGTGCAATACGGGGCTTTGCTTACAGAAATCGTCACGTTCAATTTTGATCGCGAGATGTGGACCCAATCGGGCATGACGGTCGGAGAACAACTCCGCAGCGCGATTCCGACGTCATTGGCATTGACACTGCCGGCGTTGGCGCTGACGACCTTGATCTCGATCTGTATCGGTATGCTCTCCGCCTTCGCTCGCGGTCGCTGGCTCGACAAAACGTTGGTCTTCTTCGCAGTGTTGGGGATGAGCATTAGTTTTCTGGTCTACATCATCTTCGGCCAATACTTCGGTTCTTACCAACTCGGCCGCCTGCTAGGTCGGCCAATTTTTGCGATCCATGGCTATGAAATGGGTTGGCAGAATTGGGCTTACTACCTGCTGCTGCCGGTCCTCATTAGCGTGATTGTCGCGATGGGATACGACACCCGCTTCTATCGGGCCGTGATGGTGGAAGAAACCCAAAAGGACTACATCACCACCGCCCGCGCCAAAGGCGCTTCCGATCGGAAAATCATGTTCGTCCATATGCTCCGGAACGCCATGATCCCAATTATCACCCGCATCATGATCACGTTGCCGTTCTTGGTCACCGGATCGATCTTGCTGGAAACATTCTTCGGCATTCCAGGGATGGGTAACGTGTTGCTCACCGCCATTCTGAACAATGATTTTCCCGTGGTCGAAGTTTTTGCGGCAATTTTTGCTGGCATGTTCATCGTCAGTATTATTTTGACCGACGTGTTGTACGCCCTATTCGATCCGCGGGTACGACTCCAATGATCTCTCGACCGATTAGTTCTCGCCTGCGGCGATTGTTGAACACACGAGAAATGCGGAAGCTGCGCCGCGACAAAGGAGCCTTGTGCGCGCTATTGGTTATTGGATGCTATTTGCTGATTGCGTTGGCAGTGATGAGTAATTTGATTTCTCGACAAGACTGCACGCAGGTCATCGGGTCCAACGGCATGCCGGGATTCTTTTTGGAAGAATCGCGTGAGCGGCGTTTTGAAAATGCTCGGACGAGTATGCTTAAACCTGTCTTACGGGCGCTCGGACATCCCGATCCCAAGGCGGCCTTAGCTGACGTGAAACTAGGTCGCTGGCGGGTCGCCGAGAAATCGCTCGACGAGTTACAGCAAATCACTGATGACGCAGTTGCGTTGCGGCTGATTTTGAACGAGAGCGAAAACCTCGACGAGGAGCCTCAGTTCGAGGCGCGACTTGTCGAATTCGAACGCAAAACCGCGGACTTGATCAAGCCGCTGTCGGGCTGGGATAACTTCATGCAAAATGCGGCACTACTGCTGGGGACCGACGCCCAAGGTCGCTCCATTTTTTTTCGAGGCGTTTATTCAATTAAAGTCGCTATCCAAATCGGCGTCGTCACGGCTATTGTTTCGGTGCTCATCGGCGCCGTCTTAGGGGCAGCGGCCGGCTATTGGGGAGGCTGGGTCGATAGTTTAATCGTCTGGCTCTACACGACATTTTCTTCGATTCCGAATCTCGTATTGCTGGTTGTGATTGCCTATGCGTTCACCGACTCCGATGCGAAAGACACGTTACTGCCGGTCTACATCGCTTTTTGCTCAACGTTTTGGATCGGCACATGCCGAGTAATTCGAGGTGAGACACTCAAACTCAAGGAGCAGGAGTACATCCAGGCGGCACAAACGGCCGGTTTTGGGAGTTGGAGAATACTTTTTCGTCACGTATTGCCTAATACGAGTCACTTGATGTTGATCAATTTCTCGCTGCTGCTGATTGGCGCGATCAAATCAGAAGTCATCCTGAGCTTTTTGGGACTGGGCGTAAAGTCACAGCCGAGTTGGGGAGTGATGATCCGCGACGCGGGTAACAACGGCGACGTGATGACTGGTTTTTTCTGGCAGATCGGCACCGCGACAGCCTTTATGTTCGTGCTGGTCTTAGCTTTTAATATCCTGTCCGATGCACTGCAAGATGCGTTTGATCCTAAGCACCTTTAAACCTCGTACCCATGTCTAAAACCGACGCGTTACTTACTGTTAGGAATTTGTCGGTCGGTTTTCACACCGATCGTGGCGACGTTACGGCAATCGAGGATGTTTCGTTTGAAGTGCGTGCGGGCGAAATCTTAGGAATTGTCGGCGAATCGGGGTGCGGCAAATCGGTGACCAGTCGCAGCATCATGCGCTTGCTACCCAAATTCAACAGTTTTATCGTTCCCCAAAGCGAGATCAACTTCGATGGGGTCGACTTGACAAAAGTGAACGAAAAAACGATGCGCTCGATACGTGGCAACCGCATCGCAATGATCTTTCAGGAGCCGATGACGGCGCTTAACCCGGTATTTACTATCGGTTGGCAACTCGACGAAGCACTTAAGTACCATACGAGTTTTGGCAAATCGCAGCGACGGACGCGGGCCGTCGAAATCCTAGAGTCGGTCGAAATCCCCAATCCTGAGCAACGTTACGACGAATTTCCGCATCAACTTTCCGGAGGAATGCGGCAGCGGGTTGTGATTGCAATGGCCCTCTGCTGCGATCCGGAGCTTCTGATCGCCGACGAACCGACCACGGCCTTGGACGTGACGATACAGGCGCAGATTCTCCGTTTGATGGATCTACTTCGACGAAAAACTAAGACCGCAGTCGTATTGATCACTCACGACTTGGGTGTCATAGCGCAAATCTGCGATCGCGTCATCGTGATGTATGCTGGCCAGATTGTCGAAACGGCAGACGTCTATTCGCTTTTCAAGAGTCCACGGCATCCCTACACGAAAGCACTGCTAGAATCGATCCCGCAAACGGGGCGAGAGCATCATCAGACCCGTCTGCCTACGATCGACGGAATCGTGCCGAGCCTGTTCGAGTTGCCCGAGGGGTGTCGCTTTCAAGATCGGTGCGCATACAAAACCCAAGATTGTGTCGATCGAGAACCGCAGTTGAGCAGTGAGGTCAATGGTCGCAAAGTCCGTTGTTTTTTCCCACTCTGCGAGCCATAAAAAATGCAACTGCTGGAAGTCAAAAACTTAGTAAAACATTTCCCGGTGCGAGGCGGATTGCTCAATCGTATCGTCAAGAAAGTACACGCGCTCAACGGTGTCAGCTTTACCGTCGAGAAGGGTGAAATCCTCGGTGTTGTTGGCGAGTCTGGCTGCGGTAAATCGACTTTGGGTAAGCTGATTGTACGGCTGCTGGAAGCAAACTCCGGTGAGGTAATCTTCGAAGGCGAGGCGATCACACATCTTAGTGCCGCAGAATTACTACCCTTCCGCCGCAAGATGCAGATGATTTTCCAGGATCCCCATGCGTCGCTCAATCCGCGGATGACGGTGGGGAGTGCCGTGGGAGAGGTACTCGCGTTTCACGAAGTTGTCCCTCGCCAAGAGTTGGCAACGAAAATCGACGCATTGCTTTCTCAGGTTGGCGTGAATGTCGATTCACGAGACAGATATCCACACGAGTTTTCGGGCGGACAAAAACAGCGAATTGGCATCGCCAGGGCACTGGCCGTGAATCCGGAGTTCATTATCGCCGACGAGCCAGTCTCCGCGCTCGACGTGTCGATTCAGGCCCAAGTGCTCAATGTATTGATGGATCTCAAGAACAAATTCAATCTGACGATGTTGTTCATCTCGCACGATTTAAAGGTGGTCGACCATTTTTGCGATCGCATGTTAGTGATGTATCTCGGTTATATCGTCGAAGAGATGCCGTGCCAAGATATTCACGCCGACGCGCTGCATCCTTACACCAAGGCGCTACTGGGCGCGAATCCAGTCTCCGACCCAGCAGAGCGTCACGAATTGACGGTGCTGGAAGGTGAAGTTCCCAGCCCCTACAGTCCGCCACAGGGCTGCCCTTTTGTAACCCGTTGTCCGCTCGTGACTGACCAATGCCGTACCGAAATGCCCCCGCTCGTGGAGCATGCCGAGGGTCATCGTGTCGCGTGTTGGGAAATCTAGTGGCAAGTCAGTCGCCTCGACTGGCAGGAATACGCCTTAGTCGACTGCTCGCTGTAGAGACGCTAATGCCAGTCGGTCTGGCTTCGCTCCTGCCCATGACGATATCAAACTTATTGTTGCCAGCTGCATGTTTCTCATCTTCGTTGAGGAACCAATGCTTGTCTGTTCCACTCCCTGCGCAGATATTGATCGTTCCGACGCTTTGGTCTTGAAAGAGGACGTTCTCTTGACAGCCCTTGTGATTGGCACTATAAAATCCGACGATGTCGTAACTCGGTTTGTCGGCCATCACAGGCGCACTTCGACTTCCTGTTAACTTTACCTGACGGTAGTTGCCTTGCTTGTCAAGATATCCAAAACGATACGCGAAGCTACCGCCCATTTTTTCGAGCAGCGATTTCCGATGTGCCGAGGTCGCTGAACGAAGTTCCAGGCGGTTGGGCACGCACATAACTACGTCACCGTTGAAGACTTTGTCCGCCAGCTTCGAGGAAGGGCAGACAAGCAGTTGGACCAATTGGTCTTCGGTGAGGATACCGCTTTCGACCAATTTAAGGGCATACATACCTGCGTTTTCATCGCGCTCGATGAGGGGCAGTTGGCCGTCAGTTTGTTGAGCGAAACTCGCGAGCGCTTTGCCCAGCGAGTGAAGATTTTCTTGGCATTGTATACGGCGCGCGGCGTCGCGACTCTCACGCAGGGCAGGCAGCAGGAGGGTGCCTAGAACCAGAGAAATACTCGCAACGATTGTCAGATCGAGCAGCGACCAGCGTTTCGGAGTCGGGGCCGCGGCGTCTTGAGATTCGGTCAGCGAAGCTGGCAGCACGGCTGGCGACAACGCACCTTGTGAGCTGGCCTGGCGGACGAAAGAACACGTGCGGCTCACCAGATCTACGGGCAGGGTGTCGGTTTCGCCAGCACCAGTATTGCCAGCACCAGTATTACCAGCACCGGTATTACCAACGTCCGCTTCGCCATCGCCGGTGTTGCCAGCACCGGTGTTGCCAACTTGCTGCAAATAAGAGCGAAGGCGCTCCAATTCATGTTGCCAGATCGGGTCGCTGTCGAGGCGTGCTTCGATACGAATTCGTTGCTGCGAGTCGATATCGTTTAGCAGATAAGCGAGTAATTCGTCTCTCATGCTCCCCCCCTCGGGCCATGGCGACGTAGATGATGAGAAATTAAAGCGTAACAAACGGCAAGCCTGCGACGAGTTGCAGCAGGCGTGCCGGTTAAAAAATCTAGCTTAGGGACCCCCAACTTAGGGACCCCCAACTTAGGGACCCCCAACTTAGGGACGTAGTGTCGTATGGAAATCGCGCCAAGACTGCCCCAGGCGTTGCAATGCCGAGTGTAGTCGGCTCTTAACTGTTCCGACTGGGACTGAAAGGACTTGTGCAGCCTCACGATACTTCATCCCCCGGAAATATACTAGCTGAACAGCACTTTGCAAAGTGTCAGGCAAGTTGCCAACAGCATCTCGCACCCACTGGGCCTGTTCGCCATTCTCAGCTTTTGCGAGCGGCCCCAACTCTTGACTAGCGACCACCTCCATCAGGCTGCCGACTTCTTCGCCACCCGATTGCTGCGAATGATCAAGGCTCAGTCGGCGGTGCCGACGATTGCGGCGCTGATAATCAATGGCCTGGTTGGTGGCGATCGTGTAGAGCCAAGGGCGAAATCTGCGCCCCGGCTGGAACAACTCGCTTTTCACATGGACTTGTAGGAAGGTCTGTTGAAACACGTCCTCGGCCATCGCCGCGTCGCCGAGAAAACGTCGTAAGTAGCTAAACAACTCGCGTTGGTAGCGCGAAACCAATTCCGTAAACACCGCGGTCTCTTCGGTGGTGCGGTACTCCAGGAACAGCTCCTCGTCGCTACGGCCATCGTGATCGACTAGCATCGCAGTCGTGTGAGATGTGGTCGCCGCGCCAAAGGTTGTCGCGCTGGTTTTCGTACTCTTTTGTGCTTCCGTGTAGTGCTTATTCATACTACGAACTCCTCATGGAGAGAGTTCGACGCTTCCAGGAGAAAATCCTTTCTCCCTGCCGTCCGATTTGGAATCCGCCAATCCTCGCACACGTACAAGTGCGTATCCATGGATCGGGGAAAATCAGCTCCCTTAGCTAGTAGCCGTGCGGCCATTTTACTAAGTTGTGCCATCAATGACATGCCGAAGGGCCTTTACCGCGTGGGCGGCACCCTCGTGGCGAGGGTAGGGGAGACCGATTCAGGATATCGCAACTCTTATGGGCAAGTCTCGTGCCGGGCCGAGATGTCGACCGCCTGCTTTACCCAGCTATCAGTACCGATACTGCTGCGGAGCTAGGGTTTTACGTTTCAAAGGGTAGTATTGGTTCGCAAGAATCTGACGCATCGCTAACTGCCAATTTTACATGGTTTTGTACGGAAATGGCAAAAAAGTGTCTCAGAATCAGATAGAGATGTGATCAATTTTGCCACATTTTTTTTCGGGTGGGGGTTGGGGGTTGGGGGGTCTGCGGTTCGGTCGCCCTTTAATACCTTGCCACACGGTTGCCTCCAATTCGGCGAATCAGGCTCCGCATTTCCAGCACGCTGATCGTCGATAGCACCCGGTGGACCGGCAGGCCGCTGGTTTGGGTGACTTCGTCGATTAGCGAACCCTCAGGTTGAATTGCTTGCAGGACATTCTGTTCGACTTCGTTGAGCGAGACTTCCGCGGGCACGCGAATCGTCGTGCCGTCCTCGCGCCTGGCGGCGTGCGCCAATGGGCCGAGTTCTTCGAGTACGTCGTCGATCGTCATGACGAGTTTGGCGCCGTCGCGGATGAGCCGATGCGGGCCATTGGACAAACGGCTATCGACGGGTCCTGGAACGGCGAAAACTTCGCGGTTTTGTTCCCACGCATGACGGGCGGTGATCAGCGCGCCTGAGCGGTCTGCCGCTTCGACGACGATCGAGCCGAGCGATAAGCCGCTGATGATTCGATTGCGCTGCGGGAACATCCCACTTACTGGCGGCATGGTGGGGGCAACTTCGCTGAGGACGCAGCCTTGTTGGGCGATTTCTTCGGCCAGCTCGGCATTTTCCGGAGGATAAGGTTTTAACACCCCATTGGCGAGCACGGCGATCGTTCGTCCACCGGCAGCCAGAGCCGCGCGATGCGCCGCGGTGTCGATGCCACGGGCCATGCCGCTGACGACGGTGATGCCTGCCTTGGCCAAACTCGTGGCGAGCTTGGTCGTTTGATTGATGCCGTACCGCGTGGCGTGGCGTGTGCCGACAATCCCGACCGCCAATTGGTCCACAGGCAACAAGCTGCCGCGGGTAAACAATACGCCTGGCGGATCGTCGATCTCTGCCAGCAGCGGCGGATAGCATTCGCTGGACTCAAGCAAAATTCCAACGTTGTTGTCGCGCGCCAACTCGATCTGCGCGTCGACATCGATTTCAGTGCGCGCCGAAGCAATGCGTCTTGCCAGTTTGGGGCCAATGCCCTGGACGTCCTGTAACTCACTGGAGGAGGCGTGGAGTATCCGCTCTGGCGAGCCAAATTGCGTCATCAGGCGTTGGCGTGCGAGTGGCCCAACACCTGAAATCAATGCCAGCAATAGCTGCGGGCGGAGTTCGTCGTTGAGTCGATCAAGGGATTGGTTCATGTTGGTGCACCGCGGGACTTAGGGCACAAAGTAATATAACGGCCGGTCTCGTCGATGTCATTTATTTATTTGTAACCGCAACGGCACGACGAGACGTAGGGGAGAAACGCATCGATGCTATCGCGACTCTTTCGTGCTTCGCTTTTGCGTTTCACTTCTGGCCTGGCAACGAAGGGGCGACCAAGAAATAGGTTTGTTATTTTCTTGCGAATCGTGTTAAACTCGGGTTGTGGGGGGCAAGGAGCCCCTGGGATGAGTGGTATTTATCCCTCATCAAGAGCCCCGCCGCACTGCAGCCGATGGGGGGCAGCTTGCTCCACGAGTCGGTCCAGCGCCGCAGTGAACCGGTGTTTTAGGAAGCAAATGTCAGGCGACGACGACTGGGACAACGACGACGAAGATGAGGAATTTGATGAAGAGGAATTCGCGCCCTGTCCCGAATGTGGGGTCGAGATGTTAGTGGAAGCAGAACTTTGCCCAAGCTGTGGCTACTGGCTTTCGACGGCAGAACGCCATGCGTTGTGGAGCGGTGGGGCCCAGGTTGGGGGCTTTAAAAGTGCTGGTAAGGTCGTGCTGGTGCTGGTTTTGATCGCTCTGCTATTGTGGAGCCTGAGCTGAGAAAAGCGTACGACGATAAGTAGGGAATGCTGTATTGGCCCTTGATGATTTCTACGTATCGACTGGCGACCAGGCAAAGGGGGGATGAAAATTAGGATTGTCGGGGGGTGGAGCGGTACAAGCTGTAATGGGTGAGCCCTAATTGCAGTTCAGTGAACCCAACACATCATCCCCGCGCACATCTTTCACTATTTCCACATGCCCCATTTTCGATGGCAACACAAACCGCAACTGCCCGCCGTCGACTTTCTTGTCGCGGCGCATTAGGGCGAGGAGTTCATCGCGGTCGTAGTTGGGCGTGCCGGTGGGAAGTTCGAGAGCTTCGAGAAGCACGAGTTGGCGAGTGACGAAGTCGTGGTCAACGTGTTTCATCCGCATAGCCAAACGGGCGGCGCACATCATGCCGATCGAGACAGCTTCTCCGTGCAAAAGCTCGCCGTAGTTGCCGGCGGCTTCGAAAGCGTGTGCGTAGGTATGGCCGTAGTTGAGTACGGCGCGGAGACCGGTAGTTTCGCGTTCGTCGTGCTCGACGACATCGGCTTTTAAACGGCAGCAGCGCTCGATGATGTGCCGCAACACAGCGGGGTCTTTCGCGTTAATCACGTCGACCGATTGTTCGAGGTACGCAAAGAACTCAGCATCGAGGATCACGCCGTATTTAACGACTTCGGCTAAGCCAGCCCGGTATTCTCGGTCGGGTAGGGTGGTGAGTACATCGACATCGACCAGCACACCCTCAGGTTGCCAGAACGCGCCCACCATATTTTTGGCGCCCGGTAGGTTGATGCCGACTTTGCCACCAACCGAACTGTCGACCTGCGCGAGCAACGTCGTGGGCACCTGAAAGAATTGCAAGCCGCGGGCGAAGGTAGCTGCAACAAAACCAGCCAAGTCGCCGACTACGCCACCACCGATCGCGACCACGACCGACTGACGATCGGTGCCCTCGGCGAGCATCGTTTCCCAGAGGTCGGCCGCGACTTCCGAGCACTTGCTGGCCTCGCCTGCTTCAGCGACGAGCACGTGAACTTCCCACTGGTCGTCGGCGAGCTGATCGCCAAGGTGGTCGGCGTAGAGCGTATCGACGTTGGTGTCGGTGACGATCACCGCGTGATTAGATTGCGTGCGCTGGCGCAGAAAAGCAGAGATTCCGGCGAGGTTGCCACTGCCGACTAGAATCTCGTAGCTGCGCTCGCCCAAGTTAACGCGCGTGGTGTTGACCAGGTCAGCCACGATGGTGTTCCTTGATACAGCGAATGAAAGAGAATGGGACGCGGATCAACGCAGACTAGTCGGATAGACACGGATCGAAAAAATCAAGCCAATATCAGCGGACATCCGCAACACCCGCGTTCGATTCTTCTCATCGTCAAGCAGTCACCCTTTGGAGGTCTTCGTCGGTGACGACGATCTGACGGCAGAATCCCGTGTGCGTGCGGACGTACTCGAGTTGAGAAGCTTCTTCAGGGCTAGCGTGCAGCAGCAACTCAAGCTCGGCTTGGCGGCGAGGATCCAGATCGGTTTCCTCTGGCCAGACGGTGGTCTTTTCCACAATGAGGGCTTCGCGATACGGGTCAAACTTGTCGGCCATCGATGGTTTCCCAGCTGATATATTTGGCGGGTCGTTTCTGCGGTAAGTAAGCCCGCAGTATACTGGGCGGTGCGGGTCAGAGAAAAGCCGTCACCGGAAATGTAATTGGAAAGTTGGAATGCAGCATTCAGGTACCAAACTGGTAATCACACTGATCGGTCTGGCACTGCTGCTAGGGGGGATTTCGTGGTGGTACCGCTACGAGGCGGCCCACCGGTCAACGCGATTCTGGGGGGCCGAAGCGTCTTGGCTGATTGCCGAGTCGGAGGGATTCGAGGTCATCAGCTTCGAGCCAGGGCGGAGCGAGAATCTTTCGACCCTCGGGGGGATAGATACGCGTGCCAATTCGACCAATTTGAGCAAAGCCCGCGGTCAGGCGCATCTGCGGCATGCGTTGATGAGCGATCGCAACTACGTTTGGGGCAAAACGGTTGATACCGCTGTGACTCGGTGGCGATGGTCCCTGCGCTTTTATGAGCCAAATCGACAGATTCATGTCGTGCTGTCGAACGATCTGTCTGTCATTGGTAAGTATGAGTTGGCTGATAATTCGGTGACAGCCTATTCCTGCGAGCCGATGACCGCGTCACTGGCTGAATACTTTCGAGCCTTGGGTTTGCTGAATAACTCCACTTTGTAAGCACAATGAGATTAGTTGCTAGCACTCCCTCAGAGTGATCTGGGTCCGACGCCCACTGCTTCCTATACTCCCCCGCCTTGGATTCGGCTCGGTCGGATGGGCAGTTCCCACCCTACGCATTGGAGCCTGCGGCAGAAAGGACCCTTAGCGTTATGCGTTCGATTGCGATCATCAACCAGAAGGGCGGCGTCGGTAAGACAACGACCGCCGTCAATCTTAGCGCGGCCTTGGCCGATCAAGGTCTGCGAGTTGGGTTAATCGATATGGATCCGCAGGCGCATGCAACGTTGCATTTAGGAACCGGGCCCTCGCGCTCCGACATGCAACAAGTGCACCCGACCGTCTACGATCTGCTATCGAGTGACGTCGGCTTGGCTGACCTTTGGCAGTCGGCTGGCGACAACCTGATGGTGGCTAGTTCGCACATCGATTTGGCGGCTGCCGAAGTGGAATTGGCGGGGGTGGTCGGGCGCGAACTCATTTTGCGCGACAAGTTGGCCCTCTCCCGAGAGCAGTTCGATTACGTACTGATCGATTGTCCGCCGTCGCTTGGGATTCTGACAATCAACGCGTTGTCCGCCGTCGACGATGTTTTCTTGCCATTGCAGCCGCATTATTTGGCTTTGCACGGGCTGAGTAAACTGCTCCAGACGATCGATCTGGTGTCGAAGCGTCTCAACGACCGGTTGCGGTTGGCTGGCGTGGTGATGTGTCTCTACGAATCAGGCACGCGGCTGGCCACTGAAGTGAGCGCGGACGTGGAAACATTTTTCCGTGAGGCGCACGACAGTAATTCGGCTTGGCACGATGTGCATTTGTTTACGTCGCGGATTCGCCGCAATATTCGTCTGGCGGAAGCGCCCAGTTTTGAGCAGTCGATCTTTCAATACGCTGCTCAATCGGCCGGGGCGAACGATTATCGTGCGCTGGCTGACGAAATGATTGCGCTTTATCAGGGGCAAGCCGGGGCGGATGCTGCCAACTCGCCGGCGATTCTGAAGCGGGCCGCTTGAACCGTCTTGATGGTTCCGGCCAGGGGCGCGAGACCGGCGCAGCAGCGGACTTTCTCCGCAGTAATGCGGCCCGTGGCCAATTCTTGATCGTGACTAAAATCGTCGTCTGACTCAGAATGAGATGAGGATTACACGTGCAGATTAGGACCTCGGAAGCGGGCCAGACCCGCGCGAGACCTCTGCGAACACGCGCACCCTACGACCAAAAATCGAGTGCCGGCACCTTGCCCTGCGTAAATCTTTGCCGACTGGTCAAGGTTGGGAGCGATCAGTTTAATTGTGCCAATATCGATCAACTAGAGGTTACCAGTTGGGGTTCAAGTTTGACCTGCCCAGTTCAAGGCGCATGACGATCCC
>Ga0310121_10001363_pt1 | contig 25185 bp, 25 predicted proteins | sample CB27_Tmax_986_MG_FD_203504 | JGI IMG/M metagenome (GOLD analysis project Ga0310121, IMG submission 203504) | Marine microbial communities from Western Arctic Ocean, Canada - CB27_Tmax_986 | ecosystem: Environmental > Aquatic > Marine > Oceanic | place: Canada: Western Arctic Ocean | collected...
ACCGCGTTGTCCCAGCAGTCTCCGACGCGGCTCATGCTGCAGACGATGCCGCGGGCGGACAGCTCGGCTCGATAGAGCTCACTCGCGTACTGGCAGCCACGATCCGAGTGGTGGACGAGACCGCGCTCAGGCTGCCGAATGCCCAACGCCATCCCCAACGCCTCGAGCGCAAGCTCCGTCCGCAGGTGGTCGGCCATCGCCCAGCCGACCACACGACGGGAGAAGACGTCCACGATCGCGGCCAGAAAGAGCCACCCCTCCCAAGTCCAGATGTAGGTCATGTCTGTCACCCACACGCGGTCTGGTGCGGCAGAGTGGAACTCGCGAGCGACGACGTTGGGGGCAACAGCCAGGGAGTGCTTCGAGTCGGTGGTGGCCCGGTAACGGCGTGGTGGCCGCGCCGAAAGCCCCTCACGACGCATGAGCCGGGCCACGCGCTTACGCGAGACCCGGTAGCTCAGTGCCTGAAGATCCTTGTGGATCCGCGGGCTGCCGTAGGTCGCCCGGCTCTGAGCGTGGCAGGCGCGGATCACCGGGACGAGCTTGGAGTCCTCAACGTCGCGCCTCGACGGCGGCCGACGACTCCAGGCATAGAAGCCACTCCGAGACACCTTCAAGGCTCGGCAGAGAAGACTCGCCGGGAACTTCGCCTTCTCCGCGTGGATGAAGGCGAACTTCACCCGTTCTCCTTCGCGAAGAAGGCCGCCGCTTTTTTCAGGATCTCCCGCTCGAGACGCAGGGTCTTCACCTCACGGCGCAGCCGCCGCAGCTCCTCGCGCTCCTCCGTCGTGAGCTCACCAGGTCTGCCGCGTCCCGCATCAACCCCCGCCTGGTGCACCCATGCCCGCAGTGCCGACTCGGTCAGATCGAGGTCCCGGGCCACGTCCGGGATCGACCGGCCACCGTCTGTCACCAGACGGACGGTCTCGGCCTTGAACTCCTTCGTGTACGCCCTACGCTTCCGTCGCTCCATGACACCCATGTTCGCCTCTTCTTGGGTGTCCACGAAACCGGGTCACTTCCAGTTCTGAGTGAGGGGGCGCAGGAGTGGATCGAGGGGCTGCGGTTCGAGAGCTAAGTGCGCGTCCTGCGCGTCTAGTCCGTACCGTTCCCCTCCCTCCTTCTCATCGCTTCATCGATCTTGGACGACACGGTATCTGCGGTCGGCTTAAGGGCATCATCGGCTAGGTGCGCGTATCGCTGGGTTGTGGATGCTCGCTTGTGTCCCAGCAGTGCTCCGATGATGGGGAGCGATGCGCCACCAGAAACCGCGACACTGGCGAAGCTGTGTCGTAGGTCGTGAAGGCGAACATCCTCGATCCCAGCCGTCTTGCGAGCCGTACGCCAAGCCCTATCGACGTTGGAGTAGCTCACTGGGATGACACGAGGATCACCGTGCCTGTGGGGAAGCTCTTCAAGGATGGCGATGGCGGGTGGTCCGAGGCGAATGCGTTTCGGCTTCTTCTCCTTCGGGTTCGGTACGCTGAGGAAGCCTCTGTCGAGATCTACGTCAGACCATCTAGCGCTATCGATCACTTCTCCTGCGCGAGCGCCTGTGAGCACGAGTAAGCGGATCGCAGCGACCGCATAGGGTGATGCATCGGATTCTCTGAGAGCATCGCCTAGACGAGTTAGCTCGACCTCAGAGAGGTATCGCTCACGCTTCTGTTCCGGGTAGCGCTTGACCTTCTTTGTGGGATTCGTGTTCTCGGATCGATACCCCCATAGCTCAGCTAGGTTCATCATGACGCTGAGCATGGCGAGGATCCTGTTCCCATCCACGGGGGCATGCTTTCGGCTGGAGTGAAACGCGGCGATGTCGGCTCTGGTGACCGTATCCGTCCTGATCTTCCCGAGAGGGCTCTTCCTTATTGTATTGAGCATCCTTCCGTCGGCTTGGACCGAGGTAGGGGCTTTGTGGGGCTCAGCGTGCTCCGTTAGATACCTCTCACCAAGCTGAGAGACGGTCGGGAGGCTCTTCCTGCGGGCACGAGCTACGGCAGGATCCTCGCCCTTTCGGAGAGCCATCAACATGTCCCGCGCTTCTTCACGAGCAAGGTCGAGCGTCAGGGGTGATCCGTAGCGACCGAGAGTGACCCGGCGCGACCGCCCTGCTGCGCCGAGGGCGTACTTCAGGACGAACGACTTCGTGCCCCCCGGAGTGCAGCGTAGCCCAAGCCCCACGACCTCACTGTCCCAGAGCCAAACATCCCTGCTAGACTCAGGTTTGAGGCTGTCGATGTCCTTCTTCTTTAATGGCGGCATGGTGCTCTCCCTCACGGAACTCCCACGTAACCTCAGAGCCCTCATTGTAGGGTATAAAGCAGTATTGCAGGGAACTCAAGTCCATCGGCTAGAGCATTTTAGGGGCATAATGGGTACAACACGGAACTCCCTCCCCGTGACGGTTATACTGTTTTCATGACCCGAGCGGCGTCGGTTCTCACCGTCGCCCTCGTCGGCTTCCTGGCCGGGGCCCTCGGCTATCTTGCCGGCGGTGGCTTTCGGCTCGACGCCCCGGCAGCACCGCCGGGGTTCGGAGGCGCGCCGCCGTCGTTTGCCGACGTGGTGGCTCGTGTCAACCCGGCGGTCGTGCACGTCGACGTGATCGAGGACGGCCGGTCCGCGGAGGGGCTCGATGACGCAGAGTTCGGCCTGCCCCGCCGCGGAGAGGGCTCGGGCTTCATCGTCGACTCCGACGGCTACATTCTGACGAACCACCACCTGGTGCCAGGGCCCGCCCGTGTCCGGATACGGCTGGCCGACAAGCGCGAGCTGGCCGCGCGACGAGTGGGCTCGGATCCGAGCACCGACCTGGCTCTGCTCAAGGTGGAGGCGCGGGGGCTCCCGGCCGTTCGCCTGGGGGACTCCGACGCGCTCCGGGTGGGAGACTGGGTCTGCGCCATCGGCAACCCCCTGGAGTTCGATCACACGGTCACGGTCGGCGTCGTCTCCTCCAAGAACCGGAAGATCTTCAATCAGGCTTTCGATTCGTACATCCAGACCGACGCCGCCATCAACCCCGGCAGCTCCGGCGGGCCGTTGGTCAACCTGCGGGGCGAGGCCGTGGGCATCAGCGCGGCGGTGAGCAGCGACGCCCAGGGCATCGGCTTTGCCATCCCGAGCAACGTGGCGCGGGCCGTCCTGGTGCAGCTCCGTGAAGAGGGTCGGGTGCGGCGCGGCTACCTGGGCGTGGAGCTGCACGAGCTGGATCCGGACCTGGCGAGCATGATGGGTCTCGAGGACGCCCGCGGAGCCCTCGTCGTGGACGTCCCTTCCGGGGGGGGCGGCGTCTCGGGCAGGGCTCCGGCGCTGGGACGTCATCACGGCTGTGGATGAGGCGCTCATCGACGACGGAGACGATCTGGTCCGCACGATCTCCGCTCTGCGGCCGGGCACCGATGTGGCACTCTCGCTCCTGCGGGACGGCAGGACAGTTCGTGCCTCCGCCGTGCTGGGGGAGCGGATGGAAGCGGCCGGATCCGAGCCCCAGCGAGCCCGGCCCACTGCAGCTCCCGGCCGTGGTGGAGATGCGCTCGGTCTGGTCGTCGACGATCTCGCAGCGCAGGCAGGGAACAGCGTGCCTGCCGACCGCTTCGGTGTGGTCATCCGATCGATCCTTGGCGCGGACCCGGGCACCGACCTGCTCGAGGAGGGCGACCTGGTGGTGGAGATCAACCGCCGGGCCACGCCGGACATGCGGGCCTACCACGAGGTGCTGGGCTCCCTGCCCCCGGGCCAGTCGGCGTGGCTCTACGTCTACCGTCCCGACCCCCCGGGCTCCTTCCTGACACGAGTCGAGGTGGAGGAGCACCGGTGAAGCCACGCATCCTGATCGTGGACGACGAGGAGGCGGTGCGTTCGTCGCTCCGGATGATCTTCGAGTACGAGGGGTACGAGGTGCTGCTGGCCGCCAACGGCGCCGCGGGACTGAAGATAGCGGCACAGGATGGTCCCGACCTCGTCTTCCTCGACATCAAGATGCCCCAGATGGACGGCCTCGAGGTCCTCAAGCGCCTCAAGGCCGAGGAGGCCTCGCCGCCGGTGGTGGTCCTCTCGGGCCACGGCACCGTCAAGACCGCGGTCGAGGCGGTCAAGCTCGGAGCCTTCGATTTCATCGAGAAGCCCCCCGAGAGCGATCGGATCCTCATCGTCGCGCGCAACGCCCTGGGCCAGAAACGGCTGGTCGACGAGAACCGTCGGCTGAAGCTGAGCTTCGACGAGCGCTATCGGATGATGGGCGTGAGCCCCGCCCTCGAGAAGGTCTGGGACGCGATTCGCCGAGCCGCGCCGACCAATGCCACGGTGCTTCTCACTGGAGAGAGCGGCGTTGGAAAGGAGCTGGCCGCCCGGGCCATCCACTCCAACTCGCTGCGCCAGGACGAGGCGTTCATCCAGGTCAACTGCGCCGCGATTCCCGAGGAGCTGATCGAGAGCGAGCTCTTCGGCCACGAGAAGGGCTCCTTCACCGGCGCCACGGAGAAGCAGATCGGCAAGTTCGAGCTGGCCCATCGCGGCACGATATTCCTGGACGAGGTGGGCGACATGAGCCTGCGCACCCAGGCGAAGGTGCTGCGCGTCCTTCAGGAGGGTGAGGTCGAGAGGCTCGGCTCCCAGAAGACCCTCAAGGTGGACGTGAGGGTGATCGCGGCGACGAACAAGACCCTCGAAGACGAGATCGAGTCAGGGGGCTTCCGGGAGGATCTGTATTTCCGTCTCTCCGTGCTCCCCATCCGGGTGCCACCGCTCCGCGAGCGCCCCGAGGACGTCGAGCCCCTGATCGAGCACTTCGTCGACGGGTTCTGCACCGCGAACAACTTTCGACGGAAGGCCTTCGCCCCCGCCGCGATGGAGGCCCTCAGGCGGCACCGCTGGCGGGGCAACGTGCGCGAGCTCAAGAACGCCGTCGAGCGCCTTCTCATCATGGTGGAAGGAGACGAAGTGCGGGTGGACGATATCGCAGGAGTGCTGCGCCGCCCCACCGACGACGCCGCCTCCATGAACGCGGCCGGGACGCTGCGTGATTTCAAGGAAGCCGCCGAGCGGACCTTCCTCGTGGCCAAGCTGCGGGAGAGCAACTGGAACATCTCGGCCACAGCCCAGGCCATTGGCACGCCTCGCTCCAACCTCTACAAGAAGCTCGACCAGTACGGGATCAGCCAAGACACCGACGGCTGATCGAAGCGCGTCCGGAAGTCCCTGTAGGTGGAAGGGCTTGCGGCAGGGAGGGGTCGCCAGATGTTGCCATTTCGGCCACATTTGTTACCACTTGGCTCCCCGGGGACCCCGCCGCGAGCCGGTCCATAGCCCCCGGAGCCTCGACGGCGAACCACGATCCGTAGACGCGGACTGTTGAGGTCTACGGAGGCATGACCCGCCTGCTGCTGGACGTAGACGGGGCTGATCGAATCGGCAATCAACAGTGAGCAGAACGTGTGCCTCAGCGAGTGGGGCGTGAAGTGGCTGGACAGCCCTGCGGTCTTGAGGCAATAGGCCATGGCCCTGCGGACCCTCTTCTCCGCTGCCTGCTGGACCTTGCGGTCCGCCTTGACGGGCAGGTCCGGAAACACGATCCGCTGCGCGGCGATCTCACCGCCCTTCTTGGCTGCCATGCTCGCCTTGAGTCGCTGAGCCTTGAGGCCCCTGAGGAGTGCCTCAAGGGGTCCTGCCAGGTCGACCATGCGCTCAGCGCCGGACTTCGTGGCGTCGATCTCGAGCTGTTCATGAATGCAGAGACGCTTCTTCTCGAAATCAACCGCTGCCCATCTGATGCCGAGGACCTCCCCGAACCGGAGCCCTGCTAGCGCCATCAGCACGAAGGCGGGGCCGATCTCGGGCCGCCGCTGGGCGGCGACGGCGAGAAAGGTGTTTCTCTCTGCGCGGGTCATCGCCTTCACCTGCTCGCCGACACGCGCCCGCTGCCTCCGGGCCCTTGTCCGACGCTCACGGGAGACGCCAAGCACCGGATTCGAGGAGATGACCTCCTCGGAGACGGCGAGGCTCAGCACCGCAGAGAGCACCGACCGGATCTGCCTCACGCTGTTCCGGCCGAGTCTCCTTTGTCCCTCTCCCGAGCCCGGAAGCCGCGCTCGTTCCGATAGGAAAGTACGCACGTCGGCCGGTGAGACATCCCGGATCTTCCGCGAGCCAAGGGACGGACGGATGTGGCTGTTGAGGACAGACTTGTATCGCCGGAGGGTTGATTCGGCGACCTCTTGGTCCTCGCAGTCCTCACGAAACGCTCCGCATAGCTCCTCAACGTGATGAAGGGGTCCACAACGGGCCGGCTCTTCTGGCGCTGCTCGATCCGATGTTTTGCGAGCGCTTCCTCGGCCTCCCGCTTGGTCCGGAAGACTTTGACAATGCGGTGTCCGTGGATTCGGGCGTCCATGACCCAAGCCCCGCGGCGCTTCGTGATGCATGCCATCTGCGGTCTCCCTTCTTGGACATTAGGACCTCGCGGCCCCTTGGGATGCGAGCCAGCGCTGAAAGCCCGCCTCATCAATCCGCAGGCATCTACTAGTGGGCCGTGACGCCCACCGCTGCCCCTGAGCCCACTCGTAGATGCGTCGCTTTGAGTGGCGCTGATCCTTAGGCGTCGCCTGCGGAAGACGGGCGATCCTCGCGGCCTCATCGGGCGTTATCCATCGGCGGTTCGTCGTGTCAACTTGCGGGGATTCCGAGCGCGTCCGCAGGCGCATCTCAATTATCAGCCGAGCCTCTTCGAACAGGCCGGCCAGGGGGGGAGGTCCTCGAGCGAGGCTTCATCCGAAAGCCGGGCGAGCTGGTCGCGGTCTATCGGCGTTGGTCGGCTCACCGCTTCCTCCGGGCCTTCTTCCTCGTCGTCGTCGTCTTCGCGCGGCGCAGCTCGCGGATCTCACGCTCCTGCTCTTTTAGACGCGCCCGCTCGTCCGTCGTCAACCCCGGCCGGCGGCCCGTGTCACGCTCGGCCTGGCGCACCCAGTGGCGAAGGGTCTCCGACGTGCACCCGATCTTCTCCGCCACCAACCGAATCGAGGCCCATTGCGAGTCGTGATCGTGATCGAAAACCAACCGGACGGCTCGCTCCCGGACCTCCAGTGAGTATCTCCTCGGTCTTCCCATGGACCCCATCCGCCCAAACAATGGAGCCTCCAGGAAACCCGGGGCGGTTCACTTTGCGGTGAACCTACCCAAGGTGAGCCGCCCCGCCGCGGAGCCGACGCCGATGTCCTCGGTGACCTTTTTCGCTGCCCGCTTCGGGATGGGGGACGAGTTCAGGTATCTCATCGGTGAGTTCCACAAGGCCATCGAGAAGACCGAGATGCCGTGGAGGTACGAGTGGTATGCGCTGGCGAGTGGCGGCGCGAGCGGGACGTACGTTCTCGTGCAGCCCCGCGCCAACTTCGCCAGCTTCAATCTCTCCGGAAAGCCCTTCGACGAGATGCTCGAAGAAGCCTACGGAAGGAAGGCCGCCGACGCCCTTTTGGTCAGCTGGAGGAACGTCGTCAAGGGTAGCGAGAATCACCTCACCCAGGGCCGACCCGACCTGGGCTACACGCCCGAGCCTTGACCCGGACCGCGGCGGCCCCTACGCTAGCTCTTGTCTACGGAGTGGGCTGGGCGGTCGCCGCGGATCTTCGAAAGAGGGGACGGGGAGGAAAGTCCGGACTCCACAGGGCAGCGTGCTGGTCAACCGCCAGCGAGGGTGACCTCAGGGAAAGTGCCACAGAAAACACACCGCCGAACTCTCGGGGGAGACCTCGAGGGTGGTAAGGGTGAAAAGGTGCGGTAAGAGCGCACCGCCGTCGTGGCGACACGGCGGGCAGGGTAAACCCCACGCGGAGCAAGACCAAATAGGGGAGTGCTTGAGGTTGGCCCGACCGAAGCTCCCGGGTAGGTTGCTGGACCCCGTGGGCAACTGCGGGGCTAGAGGAATGATCGCCGCCGCTTCGGTCAATCGGCCGAGGCGGAGACAGAATCCGGCTTACAGGCCCGCTCCGTAGACTCTTGGTTCGAGACGCCCGTCGCCCTTCAGGGGTAGTGCGGCTTTGGCTCGACCGCCGGAGGCTCAGCGTCCTGCGGAGGCCATCGAGCCCGCCCTGTCTGCGGTCTTGAGGTGGGTCTCCCACGCGCGTTGCAGTCCTTCGTAGCGCAGGTCGAACGACTGCTCGAGTGCGTCGTCCGTGCTCTGCTCGGCCGCCAGTGCCTCGATGAGGGCCTGTACTCCCTCAGGGCCCCGAAGGCGTAGCAGCAGGGCGACGGCCGAAAGGCTCTGCACGTAGGCGGAGTTGGCCTGTGCTTCCGACAAACCGCCGAAAGGCGGCTCGAGCTGCTCGAGCGGCCAGAGACGGCCGGAGCGTGCGGATGGGGCGAGAGCGGCGTCACCTCGCGTCGGGTCTCCGCCCTCCAGCCATTGAGCAAGACCTTCGTGGAGCCACGTCGGTGTTGCACTCCCGATGTGCGTGGCCAGGAACGAGTGGGCCAGCTCGTGGCGCAGGAGAACGATCAGCTCCCGATTGGGGCGCTCGAGCCCCAGCACGGGGACGTGGATCGTTCCGTCGTTCCACGCGGCGGCCCATTCCGGGGCCCGGGGTGAGTCGTCGAAGCTGGATGCGGTCGACAGCACGACGGTGACGGGCAGATCCGGGCTGAACCCCAGCCACTTCTCGTACTCCTCCCAGCTGCGGTCGAGCACACCGAGCACGCCCAGGCTGAGAGGCTCGTCGGCGGTGCCGTCGTAGCGGATCCGAAACCGGGCGCTCGAGACCTGCGAGGAGCGGGGCTCGAGGTCCTCGATCTTGCGCTGGACTCGCCGATGGCTCTCGATGTCGTAGGCCGCCCTGTACCACTCGCGGGCGGTATCGCGCTGGCCCAGTGCGGCGGCCGAGTCACCCAGGAGCTCCAGGGAGCGGCCGCGTCGGGGATCGAGTCGGAGTGCCTCCTCGGCGCTCGCTCGAGCTCGGTTCGGCTGACCCAGCGCGAGTTGCGCCGCGGCGAGGGCCTCGAGCCCCGTGGGCGAGGTCGGGTCGCGAAACAGCGCCAGCCGCGCGAAACGCAGCGCCGCCGACGGGTCGCCCCCGGCGAGCTGCTCGCGGCTGTGGAGAACGTGAGGATCGAGGAGGGTGCCTTCCGGGTTCGACGGCTGCACTCCTGAGATGGCCTCCCGGGGCAGGTCCCAGAGCTGGCCATCCTTGCGGTAGCGCAGGACGGAGCCCTCGTACCACGCCTGATCGGCCTCCAGCACCTGGCCGCCTTCGAGGACGATCGTGTCGGCCCCTGCGACTCCCGCGAGCGCAGACACGAGCACCACCGTGGTGAGCCCGAACAGTCGCACGATCAGGGAAGCAGCTCGACGAGGGGCTGGATGCGTGGCTTGATGCCGGGCTGGCGGAAGTACGCCGGAAGGTCGTTGGCGCCTGCTTCGGCGCTGGCACGGCTGTCGTAGACGCCCCATCCCACACGGTAGCAAGCGCGCCCGTTGAGGGTGACGGGCAGGATGAAGATCTCGTCCTCGGTGACATTCTGCGCGGCCTTGCGGATGGTGTCCGGCGAGCAGGCCGCCAGCACCTGGATACTGTACGAGTTCGGTGCCGCCGAGGCCAGTGAGGATGCGAAGGCGCTGGCGGACTCGTCGAAGCTGCCCTGCCTCAAGAGAGCCAGGGCGTCGCCAGCCGGTGCCCCGGCCTGCGGCGCAGCAGCCACCGTCACGGGAGCAGAGAGGGCCGGGGTGGGCGCCGCTTCAGGAGGTGTGCTCGTAGGCTCCGGGTCGGCGTCTGGTGAGGGTCGCAGCAGATAGTAGCCGGTGGCGAGCCCCACCACGACAACCGTCGCGAGAAGGGCGAAGAGGGGCGCACGAGAGGGCCGCGACCGCCGGCCGATGGCTCGCCTCGTGGTCGCGTCGGGCCCCATCGTTGCCGAGGGGCTGCTGGAGGGGAAGTGGGGCTCCCACCCTTCGGCCGTGGGCCGTTCGGCCTGGGGCGCCTTCGTCCCCGACGCCGATGGGTCGAGAAGAGCGTCCAGGGCGGCCAGGTCTTCCTGGGTCGGACGACCCGACGAGTCGGGTGTGGCAGGCGCGGCTGCGCCTGCAGGCGGCGGTGCCGTGTCGGAGGGCTCGGGGGACGGCGGCGCGATCGGGATCTCTGGGCCTGGCTCGGCCTCCGGGACCACCGTCTCTCGATCTCCGGGAACGGTCTCGACTCCTTCTCGCGCCGGTGGCCCCATCGTGAAGCTCGGTACCTCCGGCTCGACAACCGGGGCCGGAGCCTCGATTGGTGGCTTAGCAGCGACGCTCGGCGCCGGCAGCGCCAAAGGCGGCTCGGCGCTGAACAGCGGGAGCGGATCGCCGAGGGGACCGCCGAGGACGTCGGCGATCGGAGCCGCCGGCAGATCAACGGGCGGGAGGACGACCGGCTCCACTTCCGGAGGCTGCTCGTCCTGGGTGAAACTGAAGCCAGTCGGCTCAGCCGTGGCGACCGCCGGCGGCTCCTCCGATTCAACGCCCAGGGGCTCCTCCGGTGCCACTCCCATCGGCTCGTCCGGGGCAACACCCATCGGCTCGTCCGGTGCGATCCCGATCGGCTCGTCAGGGGCCACGCCGACCGGCTCGTCAGAGGCGATACCAAGTGGCTCGTCGGCCCCGCTCACCGGTGCGGGTGTTGGAAAGGCCGATTCTGCCAGGGACTTGCTGTCGTCCAACGAGAAGGCCGCTTCCGAGGGAACGATCGGGGAAACGGCTTCCGGTGCCGCTGCCGCCCCCGAGGAGGTGTGGGGCCCGAACCCGCTCAAGGCCTCTTCGGCCAGATCGAGCTCGCCCGAAGCGGCCGCGTCCTTCCGAACGACGATGCCCAGGAACAGCAGAGCGCACGCCGTCTTGGCCGCTTCGAACTCGTCGATTCGCGTGAGCGCGACCGCGTCCTGGAGCGTCCGCTCCCCGTCGAGGCGCTCGAGGAGCGGCCACACTTCCCCCCGCACGTCGGTGAGCGCGGTTTCGGCGTCGGGCGCCGCCTTGAGGACCACGGTCATGTCGCCGCCCAGGTGGCGGAGGGCGAAGGCCCGGTCTCCAATCTTCTGGACCGCCGCCAGCAGGAGCTTGCTGGTCGACAGCTTGAGATCCACTGCCCCCTTGGGCACCACCCCGTCTTCGAACTCGAAGGAGCCCGAGGTCCAGGACAGGACGTCCGACACGATCCGCTCGACCTTCACCCGTGCCGAGTCTCCCAGCTCGCGCTGGTTCACGAAGCCGCTCTCAGCCAGCACCTTCGCCAGCGGGTTCCCCGGTCCGACCTTGCCGTTCACCTCGTTGAGCTGCTCGCGGGTGATCTTGCCGCCCTCGATGAGGATGGCGCCCAGCTGGTCCCGCGGATCCTTCGAGGAGCCAAACAGGATCCGGCCACCGCGAAAATAGAGAGCCTTGGCGTGGGTCGGCCCGTTGACCTTCAGCGAGCCGGTGGCTCCCCGGCGGTGAAGATCGACCAGAGGGTGCGGGAGCGAGGTCGAGTCAATGTTCCCGCTGACGGGAAAGGCGTCCGCCATCCAGCCTCCGTGGCGCCCTCAGGAGTCCACCCGAGCGGCGCATCATCCTTCTTTTCAGCATATTACCATGATCGGCCGATTCGTTGACATCCTTTTCAGCCCACCGATAGACTGCCGTCAGACGAGTCGGCGGTCGTGGTGGCCGCGGGGGAGGCCGAGAGCCGTGCCCTACCTCATCGACGGCAACAACCTGCTCGGGTCCTGGGGCGGTCCGGCCATTCCCGGGGACGGGCGCACCGAGGTGCTGCGTCGAGTGTCCGATTTCTGCCGGTCGCGAGGCGCTCGGGCCACGATCGTGTTCGACGGGGCACCCTTTCGGGCGGATCTCGGAAGTCAAGAACTGGGGCCGGTGTCCGTTCGCTTTCCGCCGCCCGGCGCCGACGCCGACTCGGTGATCCGGCAGATGTTGGATCGCGTCGCCCGGCCCGCCGAGCTCACCGTCGTCAGTTCCGACAAGGCTGTCTACTCCTACGCGCGCACCCGCGGAGCAACGGCCCTTCGGGCGAAAGAGTGGAACGCGCTCGCTCAGGGCCCGGTGCGGCGTCCTCGTTCTGCCCCGACCGAGAAGAGCGACAAGCCCGATCACGAGCCCGACATCGCCGGGTGGCTCGAGCGTTTCTCGCGCCGGTAGGTTTCGTGCGCGGCCGTCGCGCTTCCTTGACGGTCCCGAAGATGTTGACACCCAACGCGTTGCACGAGACGAGGGATCGTCCCGTCAAGCGGCCTTGACGCCGCGTCGGGCCTTCGGACCGACTCCATTCTCTCCAAGCAGTTGATCCCCGTGCGTTTGCGCCTGCGGTTGGGCGCTGGCATCTCCCTTGCCTCTCCCTGACGTGTCGTGCGGCAACCGGTATCCGGAGCGCCGTAGGGAGAGACGGTGCTTCGGGCGCCGGGAAGCCTCCCTGCTCTGCATGAGCTCGAGAGGCTTCGCCGCGCGATCGTTCCAGACAAGACGCTCCACTCAGTCAAGGAGGAGAACAATGACGCTTCGTCGCACAGTCGCTATTGGCATGGCCGTCGTGATGGCGGCCCTCATGGCAGCCGCACCTGCGGTTGCTGCTACCGAACCCGCTCCGGCCGACAAGATCGATCTCAACTCGGCCACCGTCGAGCAGCTGGACTCCCTGCCCGGAGTCGGACCCACCCTGGCGGGTCGCATCGTCGAGTACCGCGAGAAGGCCGAACGCTTCGGCTCCATCGACGAGTTGCTGAACGTGAAAGGTATTGGCGAGAAAAACCTCCAGAAGCTCGAGCCGCGGCTGAAGGTCACCAGACCTTCGGGCAAGGGCTCGAAGTAGGAAGGCGTGCGGGGCGGCCCGGCCGAATGCCGGGCCGCCTCCCGCCACACGCCATGAGATCCCGAGGCTTTTCGCTGGTGGAGATGATGGTCGTCACGGCCGTGATCGTCATCATGGCCGCTGTCGGCTACCCGCACTTGCGAGGCTATACGGCGGACGCCCACCTGCTCGGCGCGGCCCGCGCGTTCAAGGGCGAGTTCCGGAAAGCTCGCTCGATGGCCATTCGCTCCGGCGTGTACACCGGCATTCGCTTCGAGCGGCGTCTCGAGGGCGACGTGTTCGCGGTGTACGCCGATGGCAACGGCAACGGCATCCGTACGGCTGACATCCGCAGGGGACTCGATCGGCTCATGGCCGGGCCGTTTCCTCTCAACGCCGCGATTCCCGGAGTGAGAGTTGGGATCCTCCCTGGAATACCGGTTCCGCCTCCCGGGCGCGGCCAGCTCACCGGCGATCCGATTCGGTTCGGACGATCGGACATTCTGTCGTTCTCTCCGCTGGGCACCGCGACGCCCAGGACGTTCTACCTCGCCGGGGACGGCGCCCAGGCCGCGGTGCGCGTCATCGGAGGCAGCGCCCGGATCCGTCTCATGACCTGGCACGGGCGGTGGAGGGCGCGGTGATGCCGAGGCTGACCGGCGCCTTCTACGTCGAGCGGGTCGAGCCGCCCGACGGGGCCTGCGGCGTCCTGCGAGGGGACCCCGTCATCGTGCGCCTCTCGGCACCGGTCGACGTCGACCGGCTGCACGAGGCCACGCTCGAGATTCTCGAGGCCGCGGGGCCGGTGCCTTCACGGGTGCAGACTCTCGACGGTGGGCGTGTGCTCGTGTGGTGGCCCAGGCGTCTCCTCCGTCCAGGTCGCGAGCATCGGCTCGTGGCGCGGGGTCTGCGGGATCGGAAGGGCCGCGAGGCGCCGCCCCTCTCGAGTCGGTTCACCCCCGGCGCTCTGGACGGAATAGAGATTCGATCCTGAGGCCGGCGCGGGGCGGGCCGGCAGGGGTGCCGTCCTGGGCCTGGCTGGTCATGATGGGCATTAACGCGGCGTGGAACGTCGCATTCATTAGCGGCGACCTGCGCCTCGCGTTCTTGGCCCTCGTGGCTTACGACACCGTCGCTCTCGCGGTGTTGCTTCTCCTGATGCGAGTGGACCGACGGGCCGCGTGAGGCTTCTCCCCGTACCTCGTCTATCTTCTCTACGCCAACGTCTGGGGATATGGTGTCTGGCAGCTGAACAGGCCAGGCGGGTAGAAGCCGGGCTTGTCGAGAGGGAAGGGAGACTCCATGAAGACGCTGCTGGCGCTCGTCCTCGTGCTGCCGGTCTATGCCTCGGGAGCCCCTCCGCTCCCGACGGTTGTCGTCCTCTCAACGGGTGGGACCATCGCGAGTCGCTTCGATCCCGTCCAGGGGGGGCTGGTGCCCGCCTTGAGCGGGGATGAGCTGGTCGAGGCCGTCCCCGAGCTCGCCGAGATGGCGAGGGTCCGAGTCGAGCCGATCTCCAGCATCGGAAGCGCCGACATGACGCCCACGCTCTGGCTGAAGATCGTGCGGAAGGCGAACGAGGTTCTCTCGAGCGACGACGTCGCCGGGGTTGTCGTGACGCACGGAACGGACACGCTGGAAGAGACGGCATACGTCCTCGACCTGACCGTTACGAGCTCCAAGCCCGTCGTCATGGTGGGCAGCCAGCGCGCCGCGTCCTATCCGGACACCGATGGCCCGCGCAATCTCCTGAACGCCGTTCGAGTGGCCGTGTCGCCGGAGGCGGTGGGCAAGGGGACCCTGGTGGTGATGAACGGGCATATCAATGCGGCTCGCGAAGTGACGAAGACGAGCACGATTGCTCGTGAAACCTTCAAGACGCTGGAGTTCGGCGCCCTGGGAGTCGCGAACCTGGGAGGTGTGCGTTTCTACCGCGCGCCCCTCAGGCGTCAGACCATCCCCCTCGCCGCGGACGTGACGCTGGGTCGAGTGGAGATCGTGCCCCACTACGCCGGGGCCGATGGCCGCCTCATCCGCGCCCTGTTGAATGATGCCGAGCCGCCGCCGCTGGCCGGCCTCGTGATTGCCGCGACGGGGCTGGGTCACGTCAGCGCCACGATGCACGACGCGATCAAGGAGGCCCGCGACCGCAACATCCCCGTCGTGATCAGCACACGGGTCTACACAGGAAGGTTGATGCCCCTCTATGCGGGAAAGGGCAAGGGTGTGGATCTCCGGGAGATCGGGTGCGTCTTGTCCGACAACCTCAGTCCCCAGAAAGCCCGCATTCTGCTCATGCTGGCTCTCACCAGGACCAGGGATCCCGACGAGCTCCAGCGGTATTTCGATTCGTGACACCGACGCCGCCACGAGTGGATCCCGCCCATAGCCGCGCGCTGCCCACCAGCTCCTACGGTGTCTTCAGGGCGACCGAAGGGAACTAGGTCCGACGGCGAGTCGTTTGTCATGCTGCAGGCGCAGAAGCCCATCCCGGCCATCGTCATCGTCCAGAACTGGCTCGGCTTGGCCGAGTGACTCTCGGGCGGTGTGAACCGGACCCTTGGTATCAGGCGTGCCCCCTCGCGCCTGTGCTAGATTGACTTGGCGGATTTGATGGACTCGGGCGCATATCTCTTCCTCAGCCTCATTTGCTACGCCGTGGGTGCCGTGCACGTGCTCGTGCACGTCATCACCCGCCGGCGCCTGCTGACGACGCTCACCATCGCGTCGACGCTTCTCGGCTTTGCCTTCCACACGGCCGCGCTGTCGCAGCGGTGGACGGAAGCAGGTCACTTTCCGTCGACGGGCCTTCACGACGGGGCGTCATTGCTGGCGTGGGGGACCGTGCTCGTCTTTCTCCTCGTCTACCTCTCCACCCGCGTCGACGCGCTGGGGCTGTTCGCCTACCCCTTCACATTCGTGCTCGTCCTGATGGCCAGCCTGTCGCCCGAGGGCCCGCCGCCCGACTCGGTGCTGCGCGGGCTCTTCATGCCGGTCCACACGGTTCTGGCGGTCTTCGGCTACGGGGCGCTCTTCGCGGCGTTCACCATGGGCGTTCTCTACCTGATCCAGGAAAACGAGCTCCGCTCCCGCTCGCCGCGGCGGTTCTACTACATGATCCCGAGCCTCGAGCGCCTGGACACGATCGGAGGACGGAGCGTCATCGGGGGGTTTGCCTTCCTGACCCTGGCGATACTGACGGGCTTCCACTGGAACATGAGCCTGAACGGACGATACTGGACGGGGGACCCGAAGGAGTGGGCGGCGCTGGCGGCGTGGGTGATCTACGTGGTGCAGATAACCGCGCGGTTCCGAGCGGGATGGGGCGGCCGGCGGGCCGCCTGGCTGGGCATCGCGGGCTTCGGGATCGTGGTCTTCACCTTTGCCTGGGCGACGCTGGTGCCCAGCGTGGCGGCGGCCGCGCGGTGATCGTCGTCGTCGGTCTGAGCCACCAGACGGCCCCCCTCGAGATACGAGAAGCGCTGGCCTTCCCGAAGGAGCGGCTCGGAGAGGCGCTTGCGAAGGTGCGAGAAGAGACCGGTCTGACCGAGGCCATGATCCTCTCGACCTGCAACAGGGTGGAGATCTACGGACGGGCCCCGGAGCCGAGGGCCGAGACCGTCGGGGAGTTCCTGGCCCGGTACCACGACCAGCCCATCGACGACCTGGAGAAGTACCTGTACCGGCACGAGGGGGACGCTGCCGTTCGTCACGCTTTCCGCGTCGCGGCCAGCCTGGAGTCCATGGTGCTGGGCGAGTCCCAGATCCTCGGGCAGGTGAAGCGGGCCTACGAAGCCGCAGAGGAGGCGGGCTCCCTGGGCTCGGTCCTGAACGCTCTGAAGAACCGCACGTACGGGGCGGCCAAGCGAGCGCGCACGGAGACCGCCATCGGTCGCAACGCCGTCTCGGTGTCCCACGTGGCGGTGGAGCTGGCTCGGAAGATCTTCGGCGACCTCAAGGACCGGGCGGTCCTCCTCGTCGGGGCCGGCAAGATGAGCGAGGTGGCGGCACGCCAGATGGTCAAGGACGGGGCCCGGGCCGCCGTCCTCGGCGGTCGCACTCTGGAGAAGGCCGAGCAGCTCGCTGCCACCCTCGGCGGACGCTCGGCGCCTCTCGAGGCGCTGCGCACCGAGATAGAGAAGGTCGACGTGGTGATCAGCGGGACCGGCGCGTCGGGTCTGGTCGTGCACCGAGCCGATGTCGAGGCAGCGCAGGCCGCGCGACGCCATCGCCCCTTGTTCCTCATCGACATCGCGGTGCCCCGGGACATCGAGCCGTCCGCCGGCAAGGTGCAGGGCGTCTTCCTCTACGACATCGACGACCTGAAGTCGGTGTCGGACGCGAACCTCCGCGTGCGCCAGAAGGAGGCGGCCTCTGCCGAGAGCATCGTAGATCAGGAGATCCGGGGATTCCTCGACTGGCGCCATTCGCTCGACGTGGTGCCGCTCCTCGTCGAGCTCCGCGGTCGTGCCGAGGAGATCCGACGGGGGGAGATCGAGAAGGCCCGACGCCGTCTCGGCCCTTTGACGCCCGAGCAGGAGAAGGCCGTCGACGCCCTGACGAGCGGGATCGTCAACAAGCTCCTCCATTCGCCCACGGTGCGCCTGAAGGAGATGGCGCAAAACGGGCATCACGAAGAGTACGTGGGGCTCATCCGAAAGCTGTTCGGGCTGTGAAGGACGCCCTGGGGTCACGACGATGAGCCAGATCCGCATCGGCACCCGGGGAAGCCTGCTCGCGCGCTGGCAGGCCGAGCACGTCAAGGAGCGGCTCACCGCCCTCGGGCACGAGGTGTCGCTCGTGGTGATCACGACCACGGGGGACCGCCTGCTCGATCTCCGTCTCGAGGCGGTCGGGGGGAAGGGGGCCTTCCTCAAGGAGATCGAGCAGGCGCTCGAGGCCCGGGAGGTGGATCTCGCCGTCCACTCCCTGAAGGACGTGCCCACGGTCCTCCCCGATGGGCTCGAGCTGTGCGCCATCCTCGAGAGGGCCGACCCGCGAGACGCGCTCCTCTCTTCCGGCGCCGGCCTTGACGATCTGCCCCGGGGGGCGACGGTGGGCACGACGAGCCTTCGCCGGCAGGCGCAGCTGCGGGCCGTTCGGCCCGACCTCTCGATCACCGACCTGCGAGGCAATGTCGAAACGCGCATCCGCCGTCTGCGAGAGGGCCGCTTCGACGCGATCCTGCTCGCCATGGCCGGTCTCGTCCGTCTCGGTCGCGTCGACGAGGTGACCGAGCCGCTGGATCCCAGGCGTTTCATTCCTGCTCCCGGGCAGGGTGCCATCGCACTCGAGTGCCGGGCCGACGATGCGGCGGTGCGGGAGGCTGTGGCCCCTCTCGATCACCCCTCGACCGCCCGGCGAGTGTCGGCCGAGCGCTATTTCCTCGCGGCGTTGGGCGGGGGATGCAATGTGCCCCTCGGCGCGCACGCCTTCGAGGACGGCGCGGGCCTCGAGCTGATCGGCCTGGTGGCTCGAGTCGACGGCTCGGAGGTGCTGCGGGGCGAGAGCCGGGGAACGGACGCCGCCGAGGTGGGGAGCACCCTGGCCGAGGAGCTTCTGTCTCGCGGCGCGGGGCCCTTGCTGGCGCCATGAGCGACCGGGCCAAGTCCCTGGCGGATCGGCGGATCGTGGTGACCCGCCGCACGGATCAGGCCTCCCGTCTCATTCGTCTTCTCGAGGAGCGGGGGGCCGTCGTGCTGAAGGTCCCCGCGACTGCGATCGGTCCTCCCGAGGAGCCGGCTCCCCTGGACGAGGCACTCCTGGGCCTCGACCGATTCGACTGGATCGTCTTCACCAGTGCCAATGCGGTCGAGGCGGTCCGGGATCGGCTCGCTGTCCTGGGCCTGGGGCTCTTGGCGCGAGGGCCCCGGGTCGCCTCCGTCGGCCCCGCCACCACCGGCGCCCTGGGACGGGCGTTCCCCGGGGACCGGGTCGATCTGGAGCCCGAGGCCGACTATCGGGCGGCCGGCCTCCTGGAAGCCTTTGAAGCCCATGGATGTTCGGGGGCCCGGGTGCTGATTCCCGTCTCGAGCCGCGGGCGCCAGGAGCTACCCTCGGGGCTGCGAGAGCTGGGCGCAGAGGTCACCGTGGCCACGGCTTACACGACGACGGAGCCTCCAGGGCTCGCCGAAACGGTGCGCAGGTGTGTCGACCAGGGCTTCGACGCCGCCACGTTTGCCGCCCCCTCCGCCGTGCAGGCGTTTGCGAAGGCGGCCGGCGCGGGCGCACAGGGGCTTCCCGCCGTCGTGATCGGCCCCACCACCGAGGTCGCGGCCCGGGAAGCGCTCTTCGACGTCCTCGCCATCGCCTCGCCATCCACCGCCGACGGCCTCGTGGCCGCCCTCGAGCGGGCGCTGTCCGATTCCCGCTCCCGGGGATAGCCCGGGGGGTGCCAATCCCCGCAAGTGTTGACAGGATAGGCATAAGTTACATAACATTGGGCGTTTGGCTGCGGTGCAAACTGCGCTCTTCCGGGTGCCTCGCTGCAGACTGAACGCAATTCCGAAGCCTGGAGGTTTCTTTCCACTCATGCGGGAGACTGAAAAGACTGAGAAGGTCGTTGCCCCGATTGTGCCCGCAGCCGAGCCGGATCCCACTGCTGCGGCGACCCCCGATGAGACCCAGTCCGAGCTCGACGCCGCCGAGGAGTACGAGCGTTTCCTCGACATGTACGACGTCAGCTTCCGCAACTTCGCCGAGGGCGAGGTGGCGCGGGGAACCGTCCTGCGGGTCTCCGAGAGCGAGGTGATCGTCGACGTCGGCTACAAGTCGGAAGGCGTGATCGCGATCGAGGAGTTCCGCGACGAGAACGGGGAGATCAACGTCAAGACCGGCGACTCCGTGGAAGTCCTGATCGAGAAGACCGAGGACCGGGAGGGCTACGTCGTCCTGTCCAAGGAAAAAGCCGAGAAGATGAAGGTCTGGGACGAGGTCGAGCGCGCCTACCAGGAGCGCCGCGTCGTAACCGGCCGGGTCATCGAGAGGGTGAAGGGCGGCCTCGCCGTCGACATCGGCGTCCGCGCGTTCCTGCCGGGCAGCCAGGTCGACATGCGACCGGTCCGCAACCTGGATGCGCTCCGAGGGCAGGAGCTCCGGATGCGTGTGATCAAGGTCAACAAGAAGCGGGGCAACATCGTGCTGTCTCGAAAGGCCGTCCTCGAAGAGGAGAACGCCGAGAAGAAGCAGGAGACGCTGGCGAGCCTCGAGGAGGGCAAGGTCCTCGACGGTGTCGTCAAGAACATCACCGAGTACGGGGCCTTCGTGGACCTCGGAGGGATCGACGGGCTTCTGCACATCACCGACATGTCGTGGGGCCGCATCAACCACCCGACCGAGGTGCTGAACGTCGCCGACGAGATCAAGGTCGTGGTCCTCAAGTTCGACCGTGAGACCGAGCGTGTGTCCCTGGGGATGAAGCAGCTGCAGGCCGACCCCTGGACCACAGCCACGATCAAGTATCCGGTGGCGACACGTGTCAAGGGCCGGGTGGTCAGCCTGACCGACTACGGCGCCTTCGTGGAGCTGGAGCAGGGCGTCGAGGGGCTCATCCACGTCTCCGAGATGTCCTGGTCCAAGAAGGTCAAGCATCCGTCCAAGATCCTGGCCGTGAGCCAGGAGGTCGAGTGCCAGGTGCTGGGAATCGACCAGGAGGCGCACCGCATCAGCCTCGGGCTGAAGCAGGTGGAGGCGAACCCCTGGGAACAGCTGGCCGAGAAGTACCCGGTCGGCTCCAAGATCACCGGCAATGTCAGGAACCTCACCGAGTTCGGGGCCTTCGTCGAGGTCGAGGAGGGCATCGACGGTCTCATCCACATCTCCGACCTCTCGTGGACGAAGCGGGTCAAGCACCCCTCCGAAGTCCTCAAGAAGGGCGACACCGCCGAGGCCGTGGTGCTCAGCATCGACGCCGACAACCAGCGGCTCTCGCTGGGTCTCAAGCAGCTCTCCACCGACGTCTGGGAGGACTATCTGGCCCACCACAAGATCGGCGAGATCGTCGAAGGCAAGATCGTCCGCGTGACGACCTTCGGCGCTTTCGTGGAGCTGGCCGAGGGCATCGAGGGGCTGGTCCACGTGTCCGAGCTCGACGAGAAGCGGGTCGAGAACCCCGAGGCGCAGTTCAATGCCGGTGACACCTTCCCCATGAAGATCGTCAAGGTGCAGGAAGAGGACCGCAAGATCGGCCTGTCGATCAAGGCCGTGAAGGCGGACGAGGTCACGAAGGACATCAAGTCCTTCAAGCAGGCGTCGGGAAGCGACCGCTCCACGATCGGTGACATCCTGCAAGCGCAGCAGGAGGCCACTGCTGCCAAGGAGGAGGAGGAGTAGGCATGACGAAGGCCGAGCTGGTGGATGAGATTGCACGAGAGGCCGATCTCACTCGCAAGCACTCCGAGGTCATCGTCGACGCCGTCTTCTCCTCGGTCATCGAGGCGCTGCAGGGGGGCGACAAGATCGAGCTGCGAGGATTCGGGAGCTTCCGTGTCCGCCACCGGGCGAGCCGCACCGGCCGCAACCCCAAGACCGGAGAGGGCGTCCTCGTCCCGGCGAAGAAGGTCCCGTATTTCAAGCCGGGCAAGGAGCTCCGGGAGCTGATCAACCGGAGCTGACTCGGCCTCGATGTCGGCCTCGCTCTACGTCAGGGACCCTGCCGCGTCACGCTACGTCGCGGGAGGCCTCAGCAGGGAGGTCGAGTCCCTCTTCGGCAGCCCGCTGCCGGACCTGCCGGCGCTCGAGAGGGACGGCAAGCGCGACGTCTTCCTCGTGCACACCCACCCGCAGCTGAGGTCGCTGCTCTACCGATATCTGGAGTCGCTGCTCACCCAGATCGGGGTGGCCGCGGTGGCCCGCAGGACCGATCCCAGCCGCGACGTGGCGCAATACGAGCAGGCTTTGATGGACGTGCTTCGTTCGGTGCTGGTCACCGACCGGCGCCAGGGGTTGCTCAACCTGTTCTGGCTCGCCCATTCCCGCGACGCAGCCGAGTATCTGGTGAGGCTCGAGCCTCGGGCGCCAGCGCTGCGCCGGGGCAGGCTGTCCCTTTTTCCCCTCCTGCAGTCCTTCTTTCGGAGGATGGACCAGGCGAGCCGCCGGTACGACGGGGAGACCGCACCCTGGGGAGGGACCGAGAACGGGGCGCTGGTCGCGTCGCTCATCGACGACGGCTTCGCTTTCACCGAGGTGCGGGCGGAGGATCTGAAGCTCACCGCCTTCCTGTCCTCGAACAAGCGGTACCGGATCGCTCCGGACGTGTTCTTCGAGATCCGGCAGGTGCTGGTTCGGGAAGCGGAGAGACGGTTGCGCGAGGGAGGCAGGGGCCTTCTGGCCCGCGCGTCGGTGCATCTGCCCGGCCTGCCCCGTGAGCAGTACCTCAAGCCGGAGAGCCTGGTGAAGATGGTGCTCAGCGAACCCGTGCTCACGTACCTGCTGGCGGACCCGTTTGGGGCAGGGGCGCGGCTCGCTTCGTCGGCGATCCTGCGAGCGGAGTCCAGGCGCCATCCCGGCGAAGAGCCCTTCGCGGCGTTCCTGGATCTGGCGGCGGGGCTCCGCCGATTCGAGATCCTCTCCCATGTTCGGGATCGGGTGGTGCTGCTCGGGAGCGCCACGGAGGAGCTCGACCTGGAGGACAAGAGGAGCCGGGGACTCAGGCTCTACGAGTTCGGCGAGGGTGCCTCCCACATCCTCAACAACGCCGTGCCGGCCACCATCCTGTTTCTCGACCTGAGGGGCTTCACGCGCACGTCCGAGGGACAGATCTCGGAGCGCGACCTCACCCGGGAGCTCTACGTGGTGTTCGACGACTTCGTGCCCATCATCGAGCGCTTCGGGGGCACCGTGGACAAGTACCTCGGCGACGGGATGATGGTCACCTGGGGGACGAGCCGAGCGGAGGTCCTCGATCCCCTGAATGCGCTCCGAGCCGCGGTGCTCTGCCAGGAGTCGCTGCGCCGGAGGCGGGACGAGAAGCGCACATGGTTCAAGATGGGGATCGCGATCCACCACGGCCGTGTCTACCTCGCCCGATTCATTGCAGGCCGCGGCGGCGTGCACGCGACGGTGATCGGCCGCAACGTCAATCTGGCCGGGCGGCTGTCGTCTGCGACCCGAAAGCCCACCGAGAACGAAGACGAGGAGGCGGCGGGTCCGGCCCTGCCCGAGGCGGCCTCGGGCCTGCACGTGGGCATCGACGAGGAGGGGATCCTGTTCAACGAGGGCATCGCCATCAGTCGCGACACACTCGTGCAGCTCGAGACCCACATCGCCCTCGTTCACGGCGATGAGAGGATGGAGTACGAGGACGAGGTCATCGACCGGAGTCTCGTGATCCGATACGCAGGCGACGCCAAGTTCAAGGGGGTCGAGTCGAGCCTCCCGGTCTACGCGGTGGACTACGAGGCCAGGAGATGAGGGCTGGAGCGAATGCTATGACGACGCGATTGCTGATCACGCTGGCTCTCTCGGCTCTCGTGCTGCCGGGAGGGACCGCCGTCGGGCAGAGCAGCCCGGGGCGCGTGACGAGCCTCACCCTCTTCGTGGGCACCGCGGAGGGGCTCTGGCGATCGGGGGACTGGGCACGGAATTGGGAGCGCGAGAGCGGGACCACGACCGGGGTCCGTCTGGACGGGCTGGGGCCCGCGCGTGTGGTCCTTCCTGTCGGGCCCCAGGTCTACGTCGCCGGGGATCAGGGTCTTTTCGTCTCCAACGATTTCGGAGAGGTCTGGCACCCGCTCACGGCGATGATAGGGATCTCCAGCCTTCTCATCTCGCGCTGGCCCCAGGCGGACCCGACGGTGTTTGTCGGGACGGACAAGGGCCTTCTGCGCTCGCGAGACGGCGGGCACACCTTCGGACCGACGGCCCTGACGAGCGGACCTGTTCATCGCCTCGACTGGCCGGGTCCCGCACTCGTGGTCGCGCATGCCGGCGGGCTATTGGTCACGATGGACGAGGGCGAGACCTTCGCCGCTCCGAAGAGTGGGCTTCCGGCAGGTGAGGTGCGGGCGATGGCGCTGTCGTCCTTCTTCGCCGTGGACCCGGTCCTGTTCGCCTCTCCCGCCGCAGGGGGCGTCTTCCGCTCTGTCGACGGGGGGAGCACCTGGACGCCGGCGGGGCTGGCCGACGATGTCGTCCATGATCTCGTGTGGCTGGGCCCGTTTCTCTACGCCGCGGGGGAGGCCGGCTTCTACCGCTCCGACGACAACGGAGCACACTGGATCCGGCTCTCAAAGAGCCCGGGGCGCCCGTCGACGCTCCTGTTTCCCCTGGCACCGGCGGCCGGCCTCGAAGCGTTCCTCGCGACGGACCGCGGACTCTTCTACACGTCGGATGCGGGCGGGCACTGGACGGCCGCAGGCTTCGAGGGCCAGGAGGTCCTGACGGTCGCCACGTACCCGCCGCCACGGCCGGACCTGGACACGGACGTGAACCGGTGAGGTTCACGAAGGCCCATGGCCTGGGCAACGACTTCATCCTCGTGGCCGAGGCCGATGCCCCGTCCCAACGGGAGGAGTGGGTGCGCGCCCTCTGCGAGCGCCACCGGGGGATCGGGGGCGACGGCGTGGTGCTCCACGCCCCCGCGCCCGACGGGATCCGTATGATCGTCGTGAACTCCGACGGGCTGACCGGGGAGATCTCCGGGAACGGCCTGCGTTGCCTCGCGGCCCTCGCCGTGCGCGAGGGGTGGGCGCCTTCGGTGCACACCGTGCACACGGTGGTTGGTCCCCGGCCGGTCGAGGTGGCGGCTGCGGTGGACGGCATCTACCGCATCACCACGGACCTGGGCGCCCCGGGGCTCGGGTCGCGAGACGTTCCCATGGCTCTCGAGCCCCCCCGCGAGCCGGTGACGGAGCACCCGATCGAGGTCGGGGGCCAGACGGTCCGTGTGACCACGACGTCCATGGGCAACCCGCATTGCGCCGTCTTCTGTGACGAGGTCGCCGACGACGCGTTGATCGCCACGCTGGGGCCGGCCCTGGAGAACCATCCTCTCTTTCCCCAGCGAACCAACGTCGAGTTCATCACCGTCCGGAAAGAAGACGAGATCCGCGTGCGCTTCTGGGAACGCGGAGTCGGTCCAACCGAAGCCTCCGGCACCGGCTCGGCGAGCGCTGTTGTGGCCTCGATTCTCAACGGGCGGACGGGGCGCCAGGTTCGCGCGGTCTGCGACGGGGGAGTCCTCGAGGTGGCCTGGCCCGAGGGCGGGTCCATCCGACAGATCGGCGAGGCGAGTCTCGTGTTCGACGGCGACTACGGCGACTACGGGGTCAGGTCTTGAATTAGAGCATCGTGAGCCTCATGGGCTGGCACGACGCTCTATTTGCCGGGTGGCCCTGGGTGGTTTCCCACCCAGGGCTCCCACAGATCCGGACGTGCGCGACTAGCGCATCCGGCC
>Ga0310121_10001364_pt1 | contig 25177 bp, 20 predicted proteins | sample CB27_Tmax_986_MG_FD_203504 | JGI IMG/M metagenome (GOLD analysis project Ga0310121, IMG submission 203504) | Marine microbial communities from Western Arctic Ocean, Canada - CB27_Tmax_986 | ecosystem: Environmental > Aquatic > Marine > Oceanic | place: Canada: Western Arctic Ocean | collected...
GACGAAAAGAACCAGCCCTCGGCAGAAACCTCCATTCATCGCACCATCTACGAACTCTTTGAAGATGCCCGCGCCTGCTATCATGTGCATTCAGTCCATGCCAATGTCGTCAGCAATCTGACCGCTGGCAATCAGCTTGCTCTGCCTCCGTTGGAGATGATCAAAGGTTTCGGTATCTGGGAGCAAAATCCCCTGGTGCAGATAGCAATCTTCGAAAACCATCTCGATGTCCCTCGAATTGCCCGGGAAATCCAGATTCGGTTTGCAAATAACCCGCCCCAGTTGGCGGCTCTTCTAATCCGCAACCATGGAGTTACGGTCTGGGGACGTTCCCCGGAGGAAGCGAAAGTCTACATCGAGTTAAGCGAGTACATCTTTCGCTATATGACCTTGATGAAACAGGTCGGATTGACCTGAGTCCGGCTAGTTCAACCGACCGTCCCAGTCCACGGTCGACAATACTACGGCCAGACATGCGGGATCACCGTCTTTCCTTTTATTGGTCACACGCAAGGTGTAGCCCCCTTGATCCCCCTGGGTAAACACCCAGCGTATCTGGCCTTTGATGACAGCCGAAGCAAGACGTGCACTGCGATTATTCAGCACGCTGAATTCCAGGTTTTTCTCCGTGCCCAACGGTTGGATATCCAGAACCAAGTCGCGCCCCTGTAACATCGGAATCGCAACCTCGGTCGTCTCCTCGGGATCGGCACAGATCTTCTTCCGACCTATTTTCTGGGTCAGAAGTCCGCGTATATCCTCGGGTTGAAATAGCGTTTTCAAGGGTATCCCATGTCGATTTCCTGTTCGAACCATGAGATCGGCAAGTTTCCAGGCGGGGATCGCCAGGGAGAACCGCAGGCGATGACTAATCGCGTGATTCACTCCGAGAAGCCAACCATTCGAAATCTGAAAAACAGGTCCACCACTCGCTCCCTGGGCGATGGCCGCGTCGTGAATCAACTTCTCGTTACCATCCACCTGTTCCACATTCACAATCCGGCCACGATATAGGCTCAGCCCCAGACCGGCGGTATTTCCGAGAGCGAAAATCTCGGTGCCGCGTAGTCCCTTTGCGTCCTTGGGACGAGTCACCAGTTTCACGGGCTTGGCGCTCGACTTGCGATTGGTCGCGAGAATGGCCAGATCTTTCTCCGTGTCGAGCGCAACCACCCGCTGAAAGGACACAGACTTTCCAAGATCATCCTCGCCATCGATATACAGGCCTCGAATGACCACATGGGCGTTGGTAGCCAGCAGTCCCTCAGCGATCCACACCCCACTGCCCTGCCATTGTTGCTTCACGAATTTCTTTCCGTTGAAGCGATAACCACCAACCCGAAGTGACACCGATTGCCCTCGCCACGCACCGGACTTCAAGGCGTTTGGGGCGGCCGATGAATTCGACGTTGCGCAAGCAGATACCAACATCCCGCAGATCGCGAGAAAGGTCAGCCCAAGACAATTTCTGTTTCGTAGTCGCCTCATCAATACCTTGATTCAATACCTTGAGCGTAAACAGACCCGTCTCTTCTGACAAGTATCGAACCGTTTATTCTAGCGTGAGTGCCGGCTGGGCCAACATCGGGCTCGAACACCGGGCGGTCGGTTTTTTGGTTCAGCCCGAGAAAAAGACTTAACCCAAGACCGCCCAACACAGCCGCCAACAAAACCAGCCATATTACCTGCCAGGTCGCGTGTTTCATGGAGATATCATGACCGTATTTCTATATCTCGGGGCCAGAAAAACATTAATGCCAGGTATAGAGCCGCCCCCGTAAATCCAACCCACATCACGGGAGCTAAAGCCTGCGCCATACCATCCGCCACCGAGTCAGCGAGTTCTCCCAATCGGCCGCGCTCCTGGGGGTCGAGAATCGTTCGAATCCCTTCCATCCAGCCATCAATTCCAAGCTCTTGTATCGATGTCGTCTCCTCCGGACGACTCGTGCTCAGGTTTCCGACCACGCCGTTAAATAACGCCCCGCTCACCGCCACTCCTAGAGCACCTCCTATATGTCGGAAAAAGGTAATAGTACTCGTCGCGATCCCACGGTGTTCATATCCACTACGATCCTGAATCGCGACCAGAAGGGCGAGTGCGCTCGTCCCCATACCCACACCGATCAGAACCATAGCCAGGATGATACGAACCAGAGGTGTATCGGCCTGGGGATGTAGCAGAAGAAAAGCTCCCATACACATGGAAATGGCCGAAATCCAGATATGAATCCTCACCCCGAAACGTCGCATTGTTCGGCCTGCGATCAAGCTACTGCTGGTCCAACCGATCGAAATCGTCAAGAGAACCTGTCCCGCAAGTAAGGGGCCCGACTGCCGGATCCCCTGCACAGATAAGGGAATATACGTCGTCAACACGTATAAGACAGCCCCCATCAGACCACCTTGTAACAAGGCAATAACAACGAACCGATCTCGAAGTAATACTCGCGGCATAATCGGCTCATTCACACGCTTTTCCCAGACCATGAACCAGGCTATTAGAATCGCACCAAGGCCCAGAGACACCGGGCGCACCGCACGCCAATATCCCTCTACCAGCTGGGTCGGGTCGTGGAGTATGCCCAAAAGGAGTAATGAGCACCCGCTGAACAATAAGACAGAGCCCATAATATCGAGTTCGTGAGACTCTCGGGTTCGGGTCTCATGATAGGTACGCCAGAGCACAACCATGGCAAGAATACCTAAAGGTATATTGACGTAGAATACGGCTCGCCAGGAAATCTCGCTCGTCAGATAGGCTCCTGCATACGGGCCAATAACCGATGACAGCCCCCATACCACGCTCATTAAACTCAAGGCCTTTGGCCTTTCATCGCCTGGATAGAGATCTCCTACGATCGTCATCGTGACTGGTATAACAGCCCCGGCCCCAAAGCCTTGCACCATCCGGAACGCAATCAATGAACCAATATTCCAGGCAATCCCACATAGACCTGAGCCCACCAGAAATAGAGACAACCCCACGAATAGAATCCGTTTGCGGCCATAGATGTCGGCCAACCGTCCGTAGATCGGGACCGTGCAGGTCGCACCCAACATATAGGCCGCGATAACCCAGGCCACATACGGTACACCGCCGAGGCGAGCCATGATTGTAGGCATCGCCGTACCAACGATTGTGACCTCAACTGCGGCAAGAAACATCACCAGATTCAAGGTGATAAAGATCCGCCGTCGTTCGGCACCGGAGCAGGCAGAGGTCATATTCGATAGTGAAACGTGCGGGTCGGCAACTGTCAATTCGGTCGCCAAAACTACATAAGGCGGAGTCCTTGCGAACTCCGCCTTATGCATGAATGAAACGAAAAGATCGGGTCTGTCTCTCAGAGCTCAAGCTCCTGAGTTCCGATGACCGTGCCCTGTGCAGCCTGCCGCAAGCGGTGGTTCTACTCGGGACGCGTCCATCGCGCCGTTCATGTTGTTTTTCCTGTGCCTCAGAGTCCCGCACCCACCATGTTGATCCGCCCTGGAACTCGCTTCCCTCCAACGCTCTCACGTCTTCGTTTCACGCGCTCAACAGTTCGGCACGATACATGCTCCGTTTTTCCGATGCTCTGGCCCTTTCTGGTTCAGACCGCCCTTCTTGGTTTTTCAGATGCCGCGTAGACCGAAATCTACTCGATTCGGTGGTGCCGGAGTCTCGGCTCTTTCGAACCCAGCCTCTTTAATGGCCTCACCCATCTGTTCCTTCAAGGTAACACATCGGGCTCTGTACAAGTGGTTCTTTCGAACATCCTGAACAGTCTCTCTCTCGCACTTAGGTCCCAACTACAATGACTCTCTCAGTCACCCCGTATCGCTCCAGCTACCTTCTAGTTCCAGCCCAACCGAAGTTCGACTGTTGACCTTCCACTTCGTCCAGTTTCCCAGACTCCGCCAGAATCTCCTTTCAGATCTCCTGTTCGCCTTTCGCTTCCAACTCGAACGTTCCGGAAAACACTCGTGTCTTTCACATCGCAATACGCGTCTCTCACAAACTTTCTAAGCTCCCTTCTACGTCCTCCATTCCCAGGGCCACGTCCGTGCAGGGTCTGCCACCGAAATGGCTGGCTCTGCCCGATTTCATCCAGATTTCCGCATCTAGATTACTGCGGCATGTCGGCAGCTTCTCTCCGAAGAGAGCCGCTACACCCGGGTTTCACACCCGTTGCACGCCTTTCGCCCTTGTCATGTTCAGGTCCTGTTTCAGACCGGGAACGTACCTGGGGTTGCTCCGCCTAGCCACTTCCAGCCCATCCAGATCCGTGCGAATCCTTCCTGACTTTCAGCTGCCTGGGTTGGCCGCTCCGAAGAGCTGTCTAACCAAGCTGGCCGGCGTTTTCCTCGACCTGGCTTTTCGCCACTTTATTCACTTCTCAATGAGCAATGAAATCCGCTTTCGCTTCATCCGAGAACCAACATAAACGTCCACAAGCCCCCTGTAAATCCACCGGTCACTTCAATTGTGAACACAGCCTTATTTTTCAGCGCCTAATGCACTTCCACCTGACATCATCCACCTATGCCCGCACATGTTTCCCACAAGGTTTTCCACAGGCAACAACATCGGAATAGGCCCTACGATAGATGGCACTATCAGGGGATAGGTAATGTCCGCCCTATGGCCTCTATCAAGCCTGCTCGCGTACCCGTAGAAGTCGCCGTATATCAGCCAGACGAACTCTGGTCGCTCGCCCCAATCGGGAGTGCGACAGCTTGTTCAAGAAGACCTTCAGGCGAGCGTCGTCTCCCGTAAAGTAACGAGCTTCGAGCGGAGTGGTCGCTACGCTAACATGATGGGCGAACTTCAGAGGGATACTGTGGGTGCGAACACTGCGGTAGAGTAATCCGTAGAGAGAGGCCAATCGTTCGATTTGCAATCGCCCCTGCACGGCCGCCGCATGTTCGGGCTGTAGACGCATGTCGAGGCCTCGGAAGGGACGGAATAATGGAAGAACTGGCACGACGCCCATGGAACAGAGGGCTTCTACGCCAACGGCTGTCGACTCCAGGGGTTCCATACCAACCATTAGATGGCAGATCACTGATCCGGCCGGAAATACGCCCGTGGCATATTGTAACGCGTCAATAAATCGTTCTTGACCGATGGCTCGAGCGGGGCCCGGGCAGATCTGCGAAAAATGGTCGGGATCATAGACCTCAAGATTGTACGATATCGCGTCCGCACCCATGGCATAGGTCCGATCGATCCACGAGTTTTCGGCTGGAGGCAACGCGTCGACGGCAACCAATACGTTATACCGGTGTTTAATCGCGCGAATGAATGGTTCCAGATCCCGGACTCCGCCATCCGGCCTGTCCACATAACCGGTGGACAGATATACAACTTCAATGGCGTCCGTCTCTAGAGCAACGCCAACCGCTTCCACAACATCTTCTACGGAGATGGTGCCTGGGGCCTCGACTTCCGAGAGGGAGCAGAAGTGACATTGTTCATCGGTTCCAACGAAGGTACATTTACTCGAAGGCGAGATGGCCAGATACGCCCCACGAATAGTCGCGATTCTTGAGAGCTGTTTTCCGGCCGACGTGGTCCGGGTATAAAAGGAGCTGGGCTGGGCAAAACCCACGGGTTTGGGTTCCGGCGCGTTCTCAAAGCGTCGTTCGTCGGCAAAGAGATGAGGCTCAACCGATAGTTCAAATTGACCGTTGGTCTCGCTTAGAAGATAGGGCGATAATCCTACCGGAGCGGTCACACGCGTGCCTTCCGATAAAAGGATCTCAATGTCACGAGTGTTGGCAAAGTAGTTCCGGTAGGCTTCATCGCTCTTCGACATCTTGAAGAGCTCTGGCGCGAGCCGCACACCGTGAACCATCAGATCCAATTTCAGCAGACCCGGATTCTCGAATATTTCGGTCTGAGACAACCGTCGCTGCCCTGCATTCGATGCAGAAGGACGAAGCCGCAGGTTGGTCACTACGGATTCCAGGCTACGAGGAGCGACCCGTTCGGGTGATCGGTGGATACCACTCATGATCCCAGCTCCGTGCCTTCAACATGCTCATAGCGCCTCGATTGGCTGGCATATCGGTACAGATTGGCCTCGCGCGCTTTTCGATCATAAATACTGATCACAAGGTAATCAACGCCGGCTATTACCGGGTCTTGCGTGTCCGGTGTTAACGCTCCAACCTGATCCTCCTCGCTGAAGTAGGCATCACATTCCACATGGCTATGGTAGATGATCCGTACTTGGCGCTCAGACCGAATACGTTCCAGTTTGAGACTGTTCAGATTATAGGCTGTTCGACTGGTACGGGTGAATCGTTCGGGATCAATGGCGTGTAATTTATCCTGCATATTCTCAAAGGGTATGGCTACCAGACCATCCGCCTCGTCAACCAGAACGCCGCAGGCCTCGGACGGATATTCTTCCGCAGCCTGCGCCTCGATTTCTCGAAGCACACCCGAAGCCACAATCCTGTCGAAAAGGGTATCCATCGTCGAACTCCTGCTCGTGGAAAGGTCGAGCATCAGCCGCCAGCTATAGCCGGAATGATGGAGATCTCATCCGTATCTGAGAGCGGGGTATCAAGCTGACTCAGAAAACGGATGTCATCTTCGTTCACATACACATTTACAAAACGGCGAATCCCACCTTCCTGATCAAAAAGGCGTCCGCCGAGATCGGGGAAATTGGAATGTAACTCTCCGAGCACCTGGCCCACGGTTGATCCCTCAAGAGATACACTCTCATGGCCATCCGTGAACTTTCGGAGCGATGTGGGAATACGAATCTGAACAGGCATAATCAAAACTCCAGAATTAAAATCGTGTTTCGAGCTTCACCAGATCACAGTTGACCAAAATAGGGGAAGCAGTCCTTGTTTTTTGTGTTGTTAATAATGGTGAGCAACTTTGTCAACAATATAAGAAAATGAATCGAATTTCAAGAGGCAACCGCTTGTCTATCAGATACATACGACCTTTTCTCATCCAGACTTTAATCGATAGAGGTCCGCAGGCCGATCGACCGCGTTTGATCCAAAGCGGGCGACAAGGTAGCGTATACCCCATGAAACGACGTCATTTGAATCCATATCCAACACTTCTCATTCTATCGCTGGTCGCTATATTAAGCTGTGGCTCGAACGGCGACGCAGGGGATGACGTCCCCGTTACCGGGGATACGCCCAATGGTGGTGATGCCACCAACGCAGAGGTCTACAGCCCCAACTCCTATTACTCTTTGACCATCACCCTCCCCCATGGTGACGAGATGGTATTTGATCGGGATTTAACCGGCGACACAACGGCCTTCTCTTTTGGCTCCACCCACTATCCGGCCGGTGTTATCGGCCTGGCCATCAATGACATCATGTACAATCCGGATTACGCCGAAATGGAGTTGAACTTCGGGATTATCCAGGGCTCTCCCGAATACCCGGTCCAAACCCCGGGCCCCGCAAAATACAGCTTCAGCGCCGACCCACCGGCCTTTAAATTTGCCATCGACAATGTGACCTATCGGTCCACGGTCGAGGGATCGCATGGCAAGATCATTGTGGCCAATTGGGGTAATACCCCCGGCCAGATCTTCAGCGGATCGGTAGAGGGGACCCTGGTGCAGGACACCACGAATGAGCTGAAGGAAGAGCTTGAAATCTCAGGCTCGTTCTACTTCACTCTGCCGCCGACTCAGTAGAGGACGATTCGTCACTATTCTCCGGGAAGGCGTCCCCGGGGATGGTCCGTGCGTTGATCTCCGCCAATAATTGGTCCTTGAAGTCGGCAATCGAGAAGACACCTACTTGTTCACCCGTTCGGGAGCGGATACTGACCGTTCCGTCGGCGACCTCACGCTCTCCCACGATGGCCTGGTAGTTCACCCGCATCAGTTGGGTTTCACGAATCCGTTTTCCGAGGGTCTCGTTTCGTACGTCGGCAGCAGCGCGGATACCGGCTTGGAACCACTCTGCTGCAACCTTGTTGGCGTAATCCGCGAACTTGTCGGATACGGGCAGAACACGCACCTGGGCCGGGTTGAGCCATAAGGGGAACTTACCAGCATAATGCTCGATGAGAATCCCGATAAACCGTTCCAGCGAGCCGAGTAACGCGCGATGAATCATAACCGGACGGTGGCGGTTTCCATCGCCCCCCTCGTAGGTACATTCGAACCGCTCGGGCAGTGCAAAGTCCAGTTGGATCGTTCCGCATTGCCAGGACCGATTCATACAGTCCCGGATGTGAAAGTCGATCTTCGGACCGTAGAATGCACCATCACCGGGGTTCAGTTTGTACTCCACCCCAGATTTTTCCAGCGCGCCCTGAAGTTGAGCTTCGGCATTTTCCCACATCTCGTCTGTACCGATGGACTTCTCGGGCCGTGTGCTCAGTTCGATTTCCACGTTTTCGAATCCAAACGCTCCGTAGATATCCTGCGTCAATTCCATGACGCCCACGACTTCATCCATGATCTGGTCGGGCCGACAGTAGATATGGGCATCATCCTGGGTGAACGATCGTACCCGGAACAATCCGTGGAGTACTCCGCTCATTTCATGGCGATGCACATGGCCGAGTTCCGCAACCCGCAGAGGCAGCTCACGATAGGAATGACGTCGGGACTTGTATACGAGTACACCGCCCGGGCAGTTCATGGGTTTGACCGCAAATCCCTGCTCGTCGATGTTCGAAAAGTACATATTCTCTTTGTAGTTTTCGTAATGACCGCTTTTATGCCAGAGAGCGTCTGAGAGCATCATCGGTGTACGGATCTCATCATAGCCCGCCAAGCGATGTTTGTGCCGCCAGAAGTCCGCCACGGCGTTGTACAGGAGCATCCCGTTGGCGTGCCAGAATGGGAAGCCTGGTCCCTCAGCCTGGAAAGAAAAGAGGTCAAGATCGCGCCCAATTCTACGATGATCGCGTTTCTTGGCCTCCTCCAGCATCTGGAGGTGTTTTTTAAGCTGTTTCTTGTCTGGAAACGAGATCCCGTAAATGCGCTGAAGCTGCGGATTCTCGCTATCGCCACGCCAATACGCTCCCGCCAGTTTCAAGATCTTGAACGCCCGAACCTGCCCCGTATGCTGAACATGTGGGCCACGGCAGAGATCTACAAAATCGCCCTGCTCATAATACGATACGGTCTCACCCGCTCCGACCTCGTCCCCGTCGACGGATTCAATGATCTCAATCTTGAAGGGGTTGTCTTTGAACAGGCCAAGAGCCTCATCCCGACCGACCTCGAAGCGCCGCAGTGGGATCTTGGCCTTTACGATTTCCTTGACCCGTTTCTCGATAGCCGTGAGATCTTCTGGTGTGAAGGGGGTCTCCACGTGGAAGTCATAGTAGAACCCCTCGTCCACCACCGGACCAATCGTCGGTTTGGCATCGGGGAACAGGCTCACCACCGCCTGGGCCAATACATGGGCGCTGGAATGACGTAGGACCTCAAGTCCCTGGGCGTCATCCCAGGTGATTAGGCGCACAGTAGCCCCATCCGCCAGGGCCAGATGAAGGTCCTGTAGGACTCCATCGACCTCTATAGCGACACATTTCCGGGCCAGACCCTCGGCGATCGACATCGCCAGATCCTGACCGGTGGCCCCGGACGCCAATTCCCGCCGAGCACCATCGGGGAGAATCACCGAGATCATCGAACCATCGATACCCTGCTGCTCACTCATCAAACACCTGACACGACCTGGGAGGGGAAATAAAACCGGGGCCTGCTTTTACCAGCCGCAATGTATCGGGTCGAGAAGAAAAAGGGGAGTTGAGGCCCAGACAGGCCCCAACCCCCCAACAAGGTTCCATCACGACTCAGGATAGCCTAGACAGCTTCCTCGCGTCGACGCAGTCGCAGACTACCGACGAGGAGTAGCAGAACGAACAACGCCCCTGTCAAAGGACCACTGGTCGGGGCCGCGGTGCAACCACCACCGCCACTGGACTTCGCGGCGTTCTCGGTTCCTCCCGCCGGATCGACAGGACGGGTATCTGGACCACCATTGCCGTTCGATCCCTGTTCGGAGCGGATGAGCGCTTCGTCCACGTCCAGTCCGTCCGAAAGCACGGGACCCAGAATGTCCAGCCAGCCCTCGGGCAGGCAAAGCGACAAGATCTCCGGTTCTGGATCGATGTCGTCGCATTCACAGGGAGGGCACTCGCAGGGCTCGCAATCATCCCCTTCACAATCGGGACAATCGCACGGAGCACATGTGCACATAGTAGTCTCGTTCCACTGGGGGATCCCTGCACATTCCCAGTCCTCGGGACAATCCGAGTTCTCGGCGCATTCGATCTCCTCTGGCGCACAGATGGCCGCCTCGGTTTCACAGATCTCCTCTTCACCGGAGGGCGGTACAGGATCCTCGTCACACTCACAGGGAGGACATTCCTCGCCTTCCGGGCAGTCCGCGCAGACGCAACCCGTACCACCAGACCAGCCAGAAACGGAACACGACTCGATCGGGGCGCAATAAAAACCGTCGCCGCAGACATCCGCATCCTCAAGACAGTCTATCGGTGTAAAGACACAGCGTTGCTCCGTTTCCGGAACACAGTCCTCTTCCCGGCCTTCCTTTTCCCGACCATCTTCTTCGTCCGCTCCAGGCATCGCTGGTGTCGAACCGCCATCATCCGGTGTGGGCTCGTCGTCACAATCACAGGGGGGACACTCTTCACCGGGGGTACAGCTGGGGCATACACAGGACGGTGGATCCACCATGGTCCCACAGGAGCTGGTTTCGATTTCCTGGCAGGTAAAACTCATCGGACACTGTTCATCGGTGTCGCAGAGGTCGCCCACAAGTGAACCATGCCCTTCATTGCCATGCTCGGGAACACAGATCCCGCTTTCATCGCAAGGTGGACAATCGCAGGGAGGACAGTCTTCCTCGTCGGTACATGGTGCACATTCACAGGCTGGGCAGGGTGTCCTAAGACAGATGGATCCTTCCGAACAATCGGCATCAGTGGTGCAGATGTCCTCCGTCCAACCCTCATCGGGAAGACAGGCGTACTCGGGTATCATCTCCGGACAGCTTTCTTCGTCGTCCGGATCGCAGGCCATTCCCATCATGGGTAATTGTTGGCAGCTTGTGCCCTCCGGACAGTCCACATCAGAAGTGCATGAAGCAGGCACTTCTTCGGACTCGGAAAAGGCAACCAGAGGAGTCAAACAGAAAACAAGAATCAAAATAAGGCGTTTCATAAAAGCCCTCCTAAAAATCAACACAAACAAACAAAAAACAAACACCAAAGCCCAACGTTACTAAGCGTAGAAAGATCAAATAGGAAAAGCAAAACTGATCCCCACAAATGAACGCAGACGGCCCATCTCGCATATCAATCTCCCACGATCTGCGCCGAGATCATCTGGTGATCCGGTGGATCGACGGTCTGGCCCGCCTCGTCGAACTGGAATAAGCCAACCACCTGCTCCCAGCGATCCGCAGGGATAGGAACATACAGTTCATCCCCCTGAAGAAAGGTCGGTACGTAACGACACGCCCAGGCATCATAGGTCTGGCAATGGACCGGCCGTTCGTCCTTGCCATATAGACCACAACGGCGATCGCGGGTGAGATGTCGACATCGTGAGAAACACTGTATCACCCAACCCCTGGGCGTACTCGCAATTTCCAGCCCCGGAAAGCCCGTAATATAGCTGTAGAAATCTACGATCTCTCGGTTAACGGGGTCCGGTAGCCGAAACAACAACACCTCACAGCAGGGAGCGGAGCAACCTTCGCAGGGCGACACACGAGCATCCTGATGGCCGAGTACGGAAGGCGTCTCAAAATCAGCGGGTACCCGAACGGATGTCCGGGTGCGTCCGTAGGTATTGGCTTCGTCTTTTTCGCAGCTCTCTTCTTGTCGCGTCATGATCGTGCGGATCGCGTCGCAATCCGGAGCGTCAACAATCTGGCCGCCCGGATCATAGGAGAACAGTGCCGCAACCTCGGAAAACCGAGCTGCCGACACGCGCACGGAGTCCGACGTGGCCGAGCCGAGAAACTGTGATTTATACTCACAGGACGTGGCATCATAGTCGCGGCAAAGGTCCGGTTGCTGTGGCGTACCATGGACTTTACAGCGACTCGTCGCGCGCTCCAGATGACGACATAAGGCGCGGTACGTGATTTCTACGGCACCCGATGAAAGCCATATGAGCTCGAGGCGGTCGAATCCCAACACATAACCCAGATAATCCACGTCCCGAAACGTTCGAGGCGTCATCTCAAAGACCGTAACGGTCGAGCAACAGGGTGCAACACAACCCTGACAGGGATGCTCTGCGGGTATGGGAGCCGGTACCGTCACCAATGACGCTCCGGAAAACGAGCCAAAGACACCGGTTACGGGCGGGGCGGCACCCTTACGAAACATCCGTTATTTCACAATGCGAAGATAGGGGACAGAGGTGGGTCTACCAACCGGCGGAACCTCCTGAAGCAGCTCTCCCGTACCATCGACGACCACGGCCTGGGTTTCATTTTCCGACATGGTCATAGTGTTGGTCCCTCCGCTTGTGCGGGAAAGCTCGGTTCGAGCTCGTACAAGCAGCTCAATGGGAACGTCTTCTGGCCATACAAAAAACGAATCATCTACATGACTCCGGACGGCAAAGATCGCATCCCACGGCAACTGACACGGGAATGGATCCCCACTGAACGACAGAGAAGCCTGAATCCCCTGGTCCGAAAGCTCAAAGTCGGGGATCTCAAACCGATAGGAGAGATTCAATGCGAGAGCATGGTTGCCCAGATGGGCGACGGGAACCGCGACACCCATCAACCGTGCATCAAGATGCACCATGACCATGCCCTGCTCCAGCAGCTCTTGAACACGCCGCATTTTTTCGGTTGTACGAACAGTCAAGCCGAGGCTCCCAATTACTCACATAGATACTATCTGTTAAACCCCAGTTTCGAGCCTGGTCAAAAAAAACAGACCCTTTATTTTCTGCGGATCACAAGGACTCAAGCCCATCTTTCGCTGCCTCCAATGCGGAGAACAGATCCATCCAAGACTTGACGAGAGGACCATGGGAATGCCACTAGGCGGTATGGTCGAAACCTTTGACACAGTAGTTATTGGCAGCGGAATTGGCGGGCTGTGTACGGCCCTGCGCCTCGCCCAATCCATGGATGTCGCTATCATCACCAAGCGGGTGCTGATGGAGTCCAATACCCGATATGCCCAGGGTGGAATCGCGGCGGTTCTGGCCGATAACGATGACTTTGATCTTCATATCGAGGACACGCTGCAGGCCGGTGCGGGGCTTTGTCATCCCGACGTCGTCGACATGGTCGTAAAGGGCGGGCCAGAGGCAATCGCAGAGCTTCTGGAGTATGGCGTTCCCTTCGATCGGAGTGGATCCCAGTTGAGTCTTGCCAATGAAGGAGCACATAGTCGACGTCGCGTTGCACGCGTAAAAGATCAAACGGGACTCGCTATCCAGGAGGCCCTTGCCGAACACGCGCGGGAGCATCCCAGGATTCAGATATTCGAACGTCATATGGCCGTTGATCTGATTACCAGAAGTCGGGCGACTGCCGGGGCGGGACCGGTCGGGACGAGTGAGAGCGATCCGGTATTGGGCACCTATGTACTCGACCTGGCCAACAACCAGGTCAAAGTATTCGCCGCGTCGGCCACCGTCCTGGCTACCGGCGGTGCGGGCAAAGTGTATCTCTATACAAGTAATCCCGACATCGCATCGGGAGACGGCATCGCAATGGCGTACCGGGCCGGGGCGCGCATAGCCAATATGGAATTTGTTCAGTTCCATCCCACCTGCCTGTTCCATCCACAAGCCAAGTCCTTCTTGATCAGCGAAGCAACACGTGGCGAAGGGGCCCATCTTCTGAATTCTCGTGGCGAACGATTCATGACGAATGTTCATCCGCTGGCCGAACTTGCGCCACGCGACATCGTAGCCCGAACTATCGATCACGAACTAAAAACAACCGGTGATGATTGCGTATATCTGGATCTGAGCCATCGGGATTCGGACTTCATCACAGATCGGTTCCCGTTCATTTTAAAACGATGTCTGGAATTCGGTTTCGACCTGCGTAATGAACCCATTCCGGTGGTTCCAGCCGCACATTATTGTTGCGGCGGGGTACTCGTCGATCGCAGGGGGCAGACGACTCTGCCCGCTCTCTGGGCACTTGGAGAAACCACATGCACCGGTCTTCACGGTGCCAACCGACTGGCCTCCAACTCCCTACTCGAGTGCGCCGTCTATGCCAAGGTGGTGGCAACGGACATCGTCAAACGCTATCACTCGGGTCAGCTGAACCCACCGGCCAAAGATCTCCCAATCTGGTCGTCCGGGTTTGCCAGACCGTTACGGGAGGGCGTGATCATCAGTGAATCCTGGGATGAAATTCGTCGGATTTTGACGAATTATGTCGGGATAGTCCGATCCAATAAGCGCCTGGACAGGGCTCGTCGCCGTATTGAGTTGATTCGGGCGGAGGTCCACGACGATTATTGGGACACTGTCCTCAACGGAGACCTTGTGGAACTCCGAAACCTCGTGACCGTCGCCCACCTCATCATTGAATGCTCGCTAGCGCGGCGAGAGTCGAGGGGACTTCACTTCAATGTGGATTATCCAAACCGCGACGACAGTACCTGGCTCCGGGACACAGTCATCTGGCGCGGCGGTGGCGGACAGATCCTGCAATCGCTCGGCAATCTATAGCTCAGTTGCCCGGAATCTCGAGAGTTCCGTCTACGAACCCGTAATAGGAATCGAGAACCATACGGACATATTCATCGGTCTTTTCGTAGGGGATCCCATCTTTTCGTGCCACGGCGCCTCCCCCGGCGTGATAGGCCGAAATGACGCGAACATAGTCCCCGTCATACCGATTGGCCAACTGCCGCAATAACCGCGTACCCCCCATAATGTTGTCCTGGGGATCAAAGGGATCCTTGACGCCAAGATCCCTGGCCGTCGCCGGCATGAGCTGCATCAAACCCATCGCTCCAACCCTCGAAACTGCGTTCGGCTTGAATCGGGACTCCACATAAATCACACCAAGCACGAAATCTTCGGACAAACCAAATCGGTCAGCGGCCACGCGCACGGTTTGGAGAATCGTATTACTGATTCGAGCCTTCGTACTTGGGACCATCTTTTTCACAGGATCGCCGGAGGGGGGAGTATACGCCCGGCTCTTCTTTTTTTTGCGCACCGAACCCTTCTTTTTCCCTTTGGTCTCTTTGCTACTCTTCCCCCCCGAATCTTCAAAACGCATCATGGGTTTGCAGTTCAAATCCTTCCCATACCGTGTCCGAAAGCCATCCGGGTCGTTCGTATAGTGCAACACCGCCTGTCCAGGAGCCGTTGGGTCGGGTCGAATGCACTGGTACATCGCGCCCCCCTCGTTCGTGGACGACTGGGCGATCCCAGAAGATGGGTAGACCATCAGCGTCAACCCCAGAAATATCGCAGCTCGAATCATAAGAGTCATCCTATCGTGTCCCCAGATATATCCAAGTTAAAGAAACGAATGAACGTCGTCATCTGTTCCTGTTTGTGAGAAAGCGAAACAACGTCTTTGCATATTTTCGGGAATCCGGTAATCGTGGACTTCATGATGAATCGCTCTGGCAGAATCCTCACGCTAAGCTTCGTCTTAAGCCTGGTCTTCGCGTGTAGCGGTGTCCAACCTGGAGACCGTCTCGTAACCGACGAGGTACGTCCTGGTTCGCGTGTCATCCCCCGAACGGACCGGACGTCGGTTTCCAGCCGGCTGAACCCTCCTTCTGGAGTCGCCAAAGCATCTTCGGATCGAAAGAAGCCCTCCATTCAGAAGCAGAAAGCCACCCGACCGGATACATCTCCCAAAGGGCGTAGCCATGCATCGGACGGGTTCCCCGATGGCTACACCAAATGGAACAAACTCTCCAACGCTCCCATCTATCGGGACGGAGCGGAGGAAGTCTGGTCCATGTTCATGAGCCCAGAGACCCGGTTGAAAAACAATGTATTTGTGGCGGGGTCGGTCCTGGTCAAGGAGATCCGTACGGCAAAACGGAAAGGCAGTCAGATCACCGGCGGCAACCCCCTTGTGATTGCGGTAATGCAAAAGACTGCCAAAGGTACCTGGCGGATGGCAGCCTATGAGCCGGACACCCACAAACCCGCAGATAATGTAGACACAGACGGTTGCATGCTTTGCCATCAAAGCCGCAATGAAACCGACTTCTCGTTTCGGGCGTTTGCCCGCCTTGGGCCGAAAACTGGTGGCAGCACGGCAACCGGCTCAGACGGCAAAGAAACTCCACCGGTTGCAAAAGAGCCGATACGGGAAGACCCCACGGACTACATCGGCATGAATCCCACGGATGGGGTCCTGATACACCCCAGCGAGGAGGCGATGCCGGCGATTCAGCGTGCGTTGCGCCGCGCCCGTTGCCCGAAACGAACCGAGTTCTATCGCACAACCATCGAGCCATTGGTGCCCGCCAATCAGGTTCTATTGGGTAGCTTTTCAGGCTCCAACAAAGACGAGGCATTGGTACGGGTATTCGATTGTATGGGCCCACAAGACGACACCAATCCGAACGTAGACGCCTACGAGGTCCTCGTCCACCTGAAGAAACGACGAAACCGATGGAGCTCCCATGCCATACATAAAGTTTCGGCGATCACAGGATGGTACCGTTTTCTTTCAAACTCCCAACAACATCGCATTGTAATCCGATCGGACCGAAATACGACCGGTACGGCCAGCTTCGGCGCGTCCAGTGAAAGCCATGAAGCCAGATTCGGCATACTCACATTCAAACGGCGAACCGTTCGTGAAGAGCCACTGTTCACGTTGACGTATTTGGAATCGGATCTATGCAACGAAATGATCCAGACCCGATGGGAGTCAAAGCGGATCGATATCGACGATGTGTTGGATCTGAGCGCCATCGTCACATTGAAGACCTGTAGTCCGGCCGAAGAGAAGTCCTTCGACGTAGTCTTTGTAAATCGCGGCGGAAGTTTCCTTCCGAATCGCAAGACCCTCGAAAGTATCGACGCGGCGCGCTAGCAGTAGAATCAAGCGTTATCTTCGTCCTCTGACGGTAGATACTTGATGTCCTGAAAGCGGTCCTGTCCGGCCTTTACAATCTTTTCACGGATACGTTTCTCGACCTGTCGGATCCGTTCCTTGGAAACGCCGTAGCGGTCCCCCAACTCCTCCAGGGTCTGGGGAGACTCGGACAGAATTCGCTGATCGAGAATATATAGATCCCGTTCGTTGAGATCGGTACGCACCGCGTCGATGACATCATGCAGCATGTCGTGCGATTGACTGACCTCCAGGGCCTCATGTTGATCCGTCGCGTTCTGTGGCAGCCGATCGCTGACACTATACGAGCTGTCGTCCGACAACGGAGCATCAATGGACAGATCACGCCGTTTCATTCGGGTCTGGAACTCTTCCACGGTTCGAGCATCCGTCCCAAGGGAATCGGCAATATGTTCTAGAGCCATTCGATCCCGTTCCTGATCCGACGCCTCTTCATGCAGCCTTTCCTTCAAAACGGACTGGGCATTTTGAAGACGGTAGAACAGTTTTCTCTGCAACTGGGTTGTCCCCAACTTCACCATCGACCAGTTCTTCAGGATATGATCGTGAATCTGCGCCCGAATCCACCATACGGCGTAGGATATGAGGCGATAGCCGCGATTGGGGTTGAATTTCATCACGGCCTTGATCAAGCCCACATTGCCCTCCTGAATGAGGTCGGACACTCGAAAGCCGTAGCGACGGTATTCGTTGGCGATCTTCACGACGAAGCGGAGATTCGAGACCACAAGCTTTCGAAAGGCCTCCGGATCCGCATCGTCATACCACTTCTGGGCCAGCACCTGCTCCTCTTCCCGACTGAGCACCGGGTAACGCTTCATATCCCGAATATACAGAGAGAGGTCCCCACCTCGCTCCGACAGAACAGGAAGATGTTCTTGTGGAATTACATTGACTTCAACGTTCCCCTTGTCGGAGACATCCGCTTTGTTGGAGCTAGCACGACGGGTGCGGGGCTTGGATTTCTTTTTTGGACGCTTGGCCATACCGCAGAACATCCCCGCCAGAACAGGGCCAACCGATTGTGGCTTATGAGGAATCCGGCGGGTTTTCCTATCCTTATACAAGAAAATGGACGGAGGGCGTTCCCTACCACACAATAACAACAAAGAGCCAGACTGGAGTCCAAATTAACAAGCGTTTTCATAGCATCTACGTTCGTAACGCAGTTACGCGACACTCGAAATGCCCCGTCCCGATGGCGCCATACGGAGGCAATATGCGGGTATTGATAGGGTTTGTAGTGCTCTTTATGACCAGTGGATGTTTCCAGACCCACAACCCGAACTGGCACGCCAACGGTCCGTTATGGACCGCTTCCGACGCACGAACGTTTCGAGCGGAAGGCCCAGAATCCCACCTCCGAAAACGCGCCGCCTATCTCGGCGAGCTACCCGTTCCTCCCAATCCACTCCCCGATTTGACGGATGTCAGCCGTGCATCAGGCTCGGTATCGGTGGGAAGTGTAACCAACGGAATCCTGGTCAATGGTCAACCACTCCCCGCATCCGGTCCCTACCACCGGGCTATCTCTGACCAGATTGCACGAGGTACCGATCTGGGCACGGACGAGATGATCTCATTATTGCTGAGGGCCGCTGCGTTCTACGGGAAGCCGCGAGTCGGCGCACAGCTTGAGATCGCCAACATCTCTCGACGTGGTGGTGGACAGATACGTTGGAGCGTATCCCATAAAGCGGGTCGTGATGCCGATATTCTGTTTCCAGCCACCGATAGTATGGGCATACCCATCGAAGTTGGCACGATGGTGCCGTTCAATCGGCACGGACGGGCCCGAACAGAGGACGGGCAGGAGCTGTTCCTGGACGTACCCGGTCTACTGGATGTTGTGCGCGGCCTACTGGACCAGGATAAAATTCCGGTCGTTTATCTGTTCGTCTCCAATCCAATCCGTTCCAAATTGATCGTGGAAGCCCGTCGTCAAAAGTTGCAGCCAAAACTGATCGAAAAGATGAAAGAGATCGTCAGACAGCCCCGAGGTGCCAAACCACATGACGACCATCTGCATCTGCGAATTGGCTGCTCCAACGATGACATCCTCGATGGTTGTCGAAACCGAAAGACCAATCCGGCACATACACGTATTCGCCAGATGCGAAAGCGGGAACTTATTCGACTTGCAAGGAAAGGTAGCGCCGACACACGGACCGCCTCAATGTATCTTCTCCGTTGGTTTGGAAATAACGATCCAGCCATTCGAGACATCATGATGCGAGGGTTACGTGCAAGGTCCGCCAGTGTTCGGCTGGCCGCCATCTCCGGTCTTATCGGCCAATCCGGAGCAACCCTGGACACAGCCTTTGCTCGTCTTGCCGCACAACGACCGCCGGTGTCGGAGATAGCCGCGATACTGGAAGTGATAGAATTGCGACCAGCTGCAAATTGGACGGCCACTCTACGGGTTCTGTTCACCGACACACGTGCGATAGATACCCACCTTGCAGCCTTTAGTCAGCGTACGATCCAAAACGAAGCGGTGTGGCTGGCTGGCTTAGCCGGCGATCTGGCCCTTGCCTCCGATCTGATCGACCTCCTTTCGGAGTCGACGGCTACCGAATTGATTGAAGAGTCTCTTATACGTATAACCCTCAACGAACCCGAGGAAAGTCCACTGCCGCGGACAGAAGCATGGCGTCAGACAACGCCAGCCTCTCTCCGTTCGTTGCGCTCACAGACACGCGAACGCCTGCTCGAGCTTGGGCTGATTCGACGTAATGGGCAAGCTAACTCACGAGCCTGTTTCACCGCGATACGCGATGGTTCAGACCGGATAAAGGATGTTGCTCGACGGTTGCTTGACCAGGCCTATTCCCGGCCCTGCGGAAACGCCCGCTGGAATAGAGCCGACCTCCTGTACTGCTGGAGGCGAAGACTTCGCTTCCGCTGAAAAGATGACGGGACCAGGGTAGACCTGGAGGGTTCCAGACACACTTCCAGAACCCCGTCGAGCATTCCCCCCGAATACCTTGACCCTCCTGGGGCCTTCGGCTAGACTCCGCCAAGCCTCGTTCGCGACCAGTCAAACGGTTATCAGTCGCGGATTGAAGTGTTGCCACTGATACATCCTTCGTGGAGTCACCCATGCGCTTTCGTGCACCCGTCGTCTCTGTTCTGGCCGCAACTCTCGTCATTCTGCTGGCGTCGGCATGCACTCGTGGAAATAAGGAGACCTGTTCCTATTTCACGAAACGGCTAACAAGCACGGACGAGGATGAACAGGGACGAGCTCTTCAGCGTGTCCGTGATCTCCACTGCATCGTGGCCATGGGGGGTCTGAAAGATCTCTACATCGCCTCGTCCAAAGCGGCATATGAGTCGGAACAAGAAAATAAAAAGGTCCAAGATGACGACGAGGATCCACGCGAAAAGATTCTGAACGCTGTCGGACATATCATCAGCAAGAACCACAGCATACTCGAGGCGATGAAAGGTGAGACAGAGGCACTGGACACGGAGAAGAAGGAAAGTACAACGACCCCGGTTCGGAAACATCAAATCGAACGGCGTTTAAAAAAGATCGATAATTCCCAGCAGCGCCTCCAGACCCGCTACGACAGTGCGAAAGTGGCAGCGGTCACGATCCTGTCCGGCTGCGACCTTTCAGCGACTGCCACAGACCACACCACCTGTGCCCTGGGTACCCCGGAAAATGCCATCCAGGCGGCTAATATCATCGAGCGATGGGATGATGTAAAGGCCTGCGGTTGGGTCGTCGGCGAAGACGGATTGAACCGCCAAAATAAAGAGGCATGGTCTCCTGAAGGCGTATCCACGGAAGGAGCACTCACGACCGTAGTCAACACAAACCGGAAAGCACGACCGGCCGCTTTGAAAGCTCTTACTCTGGTACAGGCCGATGCGAGCCGACACAAACGATTGTACCGGGATCTGCTCAATACGCCCGACCCGAAGAATGAAGAGGTCTCAGTCTTTCGGTTGGCGATCAAACAACTGGGCGATATCATCGCCAAGGATCCGAACCAGGCGGACATCCGAGGAACCGTAGCCGGAATTGTACGTGGGCTATTCCTGAGAGCCCATGACAATGAAGTCGCCTCTGCTGCCACCCGAAGTGCTCTTGTGACCATTGGAACACCCGCTATCGGCCTGATCAAAGCACTCGTGGAACACGATCGAAAAGGTGAGTACGGGAAAGAGGTCGAAGAATTCGTAAATTGGACCAAGAGACAACGTATTCCCGAATGGCGCTGGCGCTACGGTCCCGAGTTGATGGTCGTACTCGCCGATCAGCGGTCGCCGCGAGCGGCCAAGATCATCGCCACGAGCCTGTCGGCGCGCCTTTCCCTTCGAGGCATTCGTCAGTCGCAACGAGAGAAATATGTGACGGCCCAGATGCAGCGAATTCAAATTGGCCTTACAGCGCTGATGAAGTTTCCCCATTCGGTTAGTCTGGATCCGATTATCCCCACATTGAAGAAATTCGCCCTGTCGTACAAAGATGCGGGATCGGATGAACAGCTTTATTTGAAGTCGGCCTGGGCACTGGCAGTTATCGGAACCAAACCGGCACGGAAAGCACTCTTCGATGTATTCACCATGGCCGATGACGACGAGATCAAGAGAAAGCTGGTCCGCTTTATCGCTCTGGGTATCCACAAAGACGACTGGGGTCACTACAAAAAGACAGTACTAGCGGCCATGAAAAACAACCCGCTCCTGGCGAAAGAGCGCGCCGAAAACGTGATTGCTTATGAGCAAACAGTTTCAACCTGCGGTTCCGATGTGGGTTGCTATTGGAAGCTATTCCCCAGCAACAAGAGTTGCGTGAAAGAATGCAAAAAGACTCCCAAGATCTCGGACTGCATTGTTGAGCTCAATCTGTCCAAAGACTCCATCACCAAAGCCGTACAGTTAACAAACGCCGTACTGAAGCAAGCCGAAGAAGATCGGGATTTCGTCATGAAACGTGCCGTCGATGCCTTCCTGACCAAAGCGGGTGAAGACAAAGCCAAACGGGCCGCAGCCCAACAAATCAACGATCTTGCCGTCAGTCTAAAGAACGAGGCCGTACGTACCAACCGAAGCGTCATGACGCGTCTTGAGGCTTTCAACCTGCTCGCGGGCAAATGTGTAGGTAGTGCGAATCTACTCCAGGTATGGGAACCACCGTCGGAGGCGTCCGATGAAGACGATTCCAACGACCAGTGCCCTGCCGCCTGTGCTACTCTGGTCCGAGTTCATGAAGAGATCAGTGTGCCGCAGCGTGAGAAGGCCGCCGTCATGCTGGCCCATCTAAGCCAGAAAGCACCCCTGCCTGCGAATATCTCCCAATGGCTCGAACGGGCGTTTGTGTCTACGCGATCCGCCTATCGAGAGCTTCGAAGCTATCTGTTCTGGGCCCTGTTACGGTCCGCAGATAAGAGTCGACTGGAGTCCTTGAAGACAGTGAGCGAGGAGATCGATGGCGTCGATGGTCTTGTGCTTGAGAGCATGGACCTGAAAGCCTTCAATATCTGGCTGGCGCGACAGTAGTCGGTAAGACGACCTACCCCACACCTCGAATGAACTGCCCTTATTGGGCTTTCATACAAGCCTTGTTATCACCAAGGTCGCAGGCATTACGATAGGCCTTCTTGGCTTCCGCAACATTGCCCGCCTTTTCGTAGCAGTGTCCGATGAAGCCCCAGGCACGTCGATCACTCTTATCGAGATCCGTGAGCTTATAGTACGCCTTGATGGCCTGATCCCACTGCTTCGCTCTAGCATGGGATTTGGCAAGCTTCCGAATCTTGAACTTGTTCGATGGGTCCTTTTTCAGCAACGTCTCATAGATTTCGGCCGCCTTGTCGTATTTCTTTGCCAGCTCATAGGCTTCCGCAAGAGATGAATTCGAGGATTCCAATCGTTCTATTCGATCCTTTTTCTTACGGGATTTCTTGGCCAGTTTCACCGCCGTATTCAAGGCCTTAACCGCCCCCAGTCCGTTTTTTGTCCGAATATACGAACGTCCAAGACCCTGCGCGGAGGACCAGGACCTCCGATTAAACTTCAGCGCCTTTTTATAGGCGTTTGCAGCCTCCTCAAACTGTCCGGTCTTCTGGTAGGCCAACCCTAGATCGCGCCAGGCAGATGAATACCGGGAATCGTTCTTTACGGCCTTCTTGAAGTACATAATTGCTCCATCGAAGTCCCCGGCTTTTCCCCGTTCCACTCCCTGTTTATAGGCGGCCTTGGCGGCCCGCTTACTACCAGCGATTGCATGCGTTGAAAAAGCCAGGAATGACAAACTGACCAATATAGTGACAAGAAGAGCTCTCAAACGCTTCATTGGTTCCTCATCGAATCAATGGAATGTGGGAAAACGATATTGGTGCGTTGTTCCGTTTGATGCAAGCTTTTTGGCTCGCCGTTTATTCCGTAAGTTGGCAACTCCAGAAAAATCTGTGCATCATGTCGATTCACCAGCATCACGAACTGGAAGCCCCCACATTGGTCAGAACTCTCTTCGCGACATGTCTTATGCTTGTGACGACAATCGTCGGGGGGTGTTCTTTGGGGAGCTCAACCTGCACCCAGAACTCCGATTGTCCCGCGGGGCATATTTGTGCATCAACGGGCGTCTGCCTGAAGGTCGGGCCGCAGCCGGATGGCACCGGCACGGATGGAAACGGTCTTCTGGATGTCCCCCCCTTGGAGTGTGAGCCACCACTCACAGGGGAACTGGTGCTTAATGAACTGCTAGCCGACCCCGGCTCGGAGTTGGACGCAAATAAGGATATGATCTTCAGCTCTACACAGGATGAATTCATCGAATTCGTAAATGGCACCGACCGTGAAATCCTGCTTACCAATGTAGAAGTTCTCGTCAAAGGACAGGTAAAACATACTTTTCCTCCTGGCTGCCTGGCTGCAGGTCAAGCCGTCGTCGTCTTTTCCGGCGGCTCCATTGGCGATGCAACTGCGTTCGAGGGCGCTTTACCGGTTATTAGTAACGGCTCGCTGACCCTGACCAATGCTGGCGCACAGATTGCCCTTCGACACAACGGCATCATCCTCGACACTGTCACCTTTGGTACCGAGGGAGCCAAAGACCAGGCATTGACACGATTTCCCGACATCATAGGTGAATGGACCCTGCACACCGAAACACCGGGTGGCTTGGCCATGTCTCCGGGTAGCTGTTCCTCAGGAAACGCGTTCCCTGATTGTGACGAAGTGATCCAGCCGCCCACCGACACCACAGATACAACCAGCACAATCGACACATCGGACACGTCGTCCGATGTGACTACAAATTGTAAGTACCCTCTATCTGGCTCGCTGGTCATCAACGAAATCCTCGCCGATCCGCCCGCCAATCAGGACATCAACGGAGATGCCAACGCCAGCTCATCCCAGGATGAATTCCTGGAATTGATCGTACTCGACTTGGAGGCGATCGATATGACGGGGGTCGAGATTTACATAAAAGACGCACTGAAACACACCTTTCCGGCCGGCTGTTACCAGCCCGACGACGTGGTCCTCATCTTCTCGGGTGGAACCCCTGTCGAAGAACTGTTCCCACGCGCGGAGGTCCTCACATCCGATAAGGCCCTGGGACTGACCAACTCGGGCGCCGAAGTTCGTCTACAGGCACCCAACGGAAATACCCTGGACATTCATTCCTACGGAACCGAAGGTGGTGACAACCAGTCCATCACACGGTATCCGGATGGAACGGGCCCGTTCCAGCTGCACACCGACGTACCAACGTCGTCTGGATCGACCATGTCACCAGGCGTATGCGTGGACGGAGGTCCCTACCCGGATTGTAGTCTACCGCCGCTTTAGGAACCGGGCTTATTCAGCCTTCTCTTCCGTAGCTTCCTCGGCTTCTTCCGTGGCTTCCTCGGCTTCTTCCGTGGCTTCCTCGGCTTCTTCCGTGGCTTCCTCGGCTTCTTCCGTGGCTTCTTCCGTGGCTTCCTCGGCTTCTTCCGTGGCTTCCTCGGCTTCTTCCGTGGCTTCCTCGGCTTCTTCCGTGGCTTCCTCGGCTTCTTCCGTAGCTTCCTCGGCTTCTTCCGTAGCTTCCTCGGCTTCTTCCGTGGCTTCTTCCGTGGCTTCTTCCGTGGCT
>Ga0310121_10001365_pt1 | contig 25173 bp, 25 predicted proteins | sample CB27_Tmax_986_MG_FD_203504 | JGI IMG/M metagenome (GOLD analysis project Ga0310121, IMG submission 203504) | Marine microbial communities from Western Arctic Ocean, Canada - CB27_Tmax_986 | ecosystem: Environmental > Aquatic > Marine > Oceanic | place: Canada: Western Arctic Ocean | collected...
GACCATTTCTCACGCTAATCCGAACGACAACTCTGAGCAATCAGGCTTCGTGATCGCCCAAGACGACCGATCCTCCCCAGTCGGCCATCGCGACAGGAGAATGAATCAGCTCGCCGGGAACTGCTGAAAACATCCAGACCCCCTATCGCGAAACTGCGTCGACGAACGTCGCGTTATCATTGAGGCAGAGAAAAGCGTCTGTGACGAAAATACCGTCAAAACAGTCAGCCTTTTCATCTTCTTCGGCATCTGAGAAGCTGGACTCAAGTCCAGGGTCGAGGCGCGGTCCGACCGGCCGACGGCGAGACAGGTCGCGGTGGATCCGCGGCGACTCTGCCATGAGGTCAGCGGCGCGCTTGGCCTGCAATACTGGCGGGGCCAGCATTGCCTTCAATCAATGCGTTGCAGCCGTGGCAAATGCTGCACGGTCAATCCGGAGGTCGGAGCTTCCCATCTTCTGGAGCGCATGGAGACCGATGGGTTTGACGGTCTCCTCACTACGTCGACCCCAAACCCCATGCGAGCCGTGCCGCGTCGGGAGAGATTGGCACCTTGGCCAAGCTCAGCATAGCAGCGTTTCAGGATCTCACTGTGGCCGGCATGAACGTGCTGCTGGTAGCGATCCATGTATCGAAGCCGACCCTCTTCATCGGGATCCGATGACTCCGTGACAGGCGGCTCAAACGTCAGCTTGGGAAGAGTGACGGTGTAAATCGAACCGTTCTTGCAAGGCTGAACCAATAGCTGAAGTCGGAGTTCCACCGGCATCGCGGGTGTGCTCAGACAAAACTGAATCTCGTAGTTTCCATCTCGGTCGAACGCGACGCACATGTCCTCATAGATGATGACCCCTTCGTCCTCTGGCAAATCACCCTTAAGTCCGAACCGTCGGATGGGGAAGTGTGCGGCAGTGGCAAAGTAGAACGGACCGGCTGGCATTTGGACCTTGTCGGCGAGCAGTCGACGGTTTTCCGCCTGGCCAGCACGCACTCGGGCGTCGGCCCTTTCATCGGCTTGCAGCGCCAGCGACTCCAGCTGATGGGTGTGTTGCAGCGCCCGTTGGACTTCTGCACCGACGTGACTGTTCTTCGCCTCTTGGATCTGATTCTGCAGGTCCAACTCGTTAGATCTCCAGAGTGCCTCGTCCCAAGCCTGTTCCAGTTCCGCTCGCAGCGCCTCTGAGTCGCAACTCGGAGCTTGGAGCTGCCGGACGTATCGAAGGTTGGCTTCCGCCGTCCGTGCGAAGCTTGTCGCTCTCTGCAACAACCTATTCAGCTCATCCAGTCCGCTTGAACGTTTCTCTACAGCTTCTAGCGCGCGGTCGACCTTCGCCGTCAATCCGCGGATGGTTTCAACTCTTGCGTCGGTCGCTTCGGCGTCCGCGGCTGCCTTGACCGCCATGCTTTGGATCTCGTCGGCCGCGCTCGTCGCATCGGGCACTGATTGTTGACGAATGGAATCCCCACGTGATCAGATAATTCGTAGGCACGATCCCGCAACGACATCGCCTGTGCGGCTGAGTCCAATACCGCTTGCATTGTCTGCCGAGCTTGGGCAAGCCGCGATTTTAGCGTTCCAGGTGAGTACGCCGATTCATTGGCGGTCGTTGTCAACTGTTCAAGAGTCGTTTGGGCTTTGTCGCTGGCCAACTCGGCCTCCAGAGTCGCACGATCGGCCAGCCTGGTATGCTGGCGGACACTGTTTGACCGCTGAATCGCGTTTGGATCGTTCGAAGTGGACGGTTTTGGCGCATCGGCGGTGGCAAGTCCACTCGCTGCGGTTCGCCAGGTGGCGTCGACAGTCGTTCGAAGCTGTTTGGCGGATTCATCCGCGTCCGATCGCTCATGCCTCAGTCGAGTAATCCGCGATTCGTAATGGCTATGAAGTTGTTCTATTTGGTTGAGTTTGGCTTCGGATTCCCCCAGCAGTTGCACGGCCAAATCAGCGCTGGATTGGACGCGTTGACAGAGGTTCTCCACGGCCAGTCGGTTACCTTCGGCGTGCTTGAAGACTTTTTCGGTAATGCCCAGTGAGTCGGCGAGGGTTTCCACCAACAGGGAGGGCAGTGTGTGTTCGACTTGATGTTGAGCGACGCCAATTTCTCTCTGCGACTGACCAATTCGACTCATGACCTGGGACTGATATTGGTCCGCCTGATCCTGAAAGGTCGTCGATTCGTGAGCGGCTTCTTCCGCCTGCAAGAGCTGCTCCCGAATGGCTGTCTGATCGGAGACGAGGGAGAGATGGAATTCCCGCACCTTCGTGCCGAAATCGCCCCACTGGACACCAGGGACGTTGATCAAATGTCGCATCGAGTTGACGTTAGACAATGCATGCTCCGCCCCTCGTTGTTTATCCGCAATCAATCTGTGAGCAGCGCGGCAGGCTTCGAAATTGGTTCGACAACGTGCGGCGGCAGCTTGAACTAACCTGGCCAACAGTTCGACAACCTTGAGTGTCTTCTCGCCGACAGCCAACGCATGTTTGGTTGTTTCCCGTGCCTCGCTGATACGCTGATTTAGCGAACTCTGTTTGACTTTCGTGAAATCAACCTGTCCGAACCGGTCATTTAACAAGTCGAACTGCCGTTGGACCGAGGTAAGGTTCGCCAGTGCCGCTTCGTAGGCTTGCCAGGCGGATCTAGCCGCGTGACGGACCATTTCGTCATTGGTCCGCGCGGTTGCGACTGCCTGCGCCGATAAGGTGACGGAGTTATGGGTTTCGGCCAACTGGGCGGCGAATCCCGCGTGTAAAGCCGTGGCAGATGTGTCGACTTCAGATTCTTATTTTTCGGCGCTTACCAGGTGAATCGTTTGATTTTTCCGCTCGCGTTGCTACTCGAGTTGGCTTCTCTCGCCATTGGCCGATGAGGTTTGGCTGTCGCCGGCAGGAGCTCGGGACGTGAGCGGGGTTGTTCCGTGTTTGGTCGTTCTGTCAATCGCGAACGAGGGCGCGCGAGCCGTCGACGCGGCCTGTGTCGGCATCACCTCACTGCAGCACTCCCATCCGGGTGACAAGACGTATTGGGAGGATTCGTAATAGTGAAATGTCACCAAGTTGGATGGATCACTGGTAATCGAACAGGCCTTGGGGCAGGCGACCGAGCGAACCGTCAATTCGTGAACTCCAGGGGATATGAACCCTCGCAGTCTCACATTCCGACAACAACCTTCGTTCGCGGACGTAGAGTCGACTTGCTTGCCGTCAACGTAGGCCGCGATGGCCGAATTGCGGCCGACATCTCCCAACCGCACCTTCATACCCGCGGTGGTGATCGATGGTATGACGCCAGGAGCCAGCGGCGTTGTTTCGTTATCGGTGTCGGATACGCCAACGATCCGAGGCCTCTTGGGAAGACGGACGTCGAACCGCAGGGGCCGAGAAAGCTCACTCCAGGCATCGTTTTGGCTGTAGCGCGCCTGCAGAACGTGTTTACCGGGGGTGGGGCAGGGGAGCTCGAACTGGTGTGGGCCGATCGTTCTGAATTGTGTGGGCGCCAGTGGCATTCGATCGACCAGCAGCTTCACGAAGTCAATTGGCGCTTCCCCGGTATGCACTTCGGCGCGCAGTTTGCCCAATGGGACGATCGTCCATTCTTCCGACGGCGTCTCGGAGCTGAGTCTCCAGGGCTCTTCGCCACGATCGTTACAGCCGAGACCGAACGTTAAGGTAACGATCGGACGAGGTAATGGCACATCGGCGGACGGTAAGGTTCCTTCCATTCCGGCGTCTGGCTCCGCGGACTGTGGAACATTCGGGCAGTCTCCAACGGGAAGAGGCGCATGGTGTGATACGGAAATGGCTGTCAGGAGAATGGCTGTGGCGATGGAAGCCATGGCACGTGTCCTTTTGATGTCAAGCTCGGTGGCGTTGGAAAACTGTCGCCATCATTCCTAACTGCGACATGCTGCGTTTTATAAACAACCGTAGCTCGGAAACTCGACACGTGACGTTTCCAAAAAACCACTTCGCGCGGCGAAAGGCGCTATAGACGGCGCAATCGCCCTAACCAGTACCAACCGCTGGCCACCAGATTACGCCTCGGATGCAGAGGATTCATCGTGACCGTGAGACGATTCCAGTCTGGATGCCGGCACGAGGTATTTGGTAAGCAGGATGTCGATGGCCAGGCAGTGTTTTGCCAGATGCATCTCACCATCCGCTTCTGGGTCGATGGCAACCGCATCGATTGTGTCCTGAATCCCTTCAAAGAAGCGAACCGCTGTGTCGATATCGTCGATCTGGCACACGTTCGCCGGTTGCGGACCGTGTGATGTGAACTGCTTGGCCTTGGATTCCGTTGAAAAAACGCCGATGGCCATGAACGACTCTTCGGCTTCACTAGCGCCATGGACACCCGCGAATCCCTCGCCGACCGCCATCACGAAGACAGGATAGTTCCAAGGTGAAAGATCAGGTTCCAGATGCGATTTGAGAAGATCGTGGACGGACACTTGCCAGGCTGAGTCGGCCGTGTCGTCGGAGAGTTGTGGATCGAACGACACCTGAGTGACGGGCTCCCGCAGGCTCTCCAATAGCCAGGCAAACTCTCGATCGTTTTCAAGCGGGCGAGGCTCGCCGGGTAGATCGTATTGCTGCATGAGCTGTTGGGCATGGTGCAATTCTCCACAGACGACTAATTGATGGGGCGGATCGGATTCGTGCGACTTGTCGACGACGGAAACATAACCCAGACCATATGGAAGGACGTAGATTGGATAATAAAAATGGTGCACGACTTTCAACTCCAATAGCTCTAGATTCGCGAGGGGTCCAGCATAGTCGAGACGAGTCCGCACGTCGACTCTCTTAGACAAATGCTTAACGGCATTGTGTGACACACCGACGAAGTTAGCAAGAATCGGTTTATAGCGCAGGCATGTCCACCGCCGCAGCTCAGAAAAAAGCGTTTTCGTACGGCGGGCGACTTACGACCGCACGAAAAGCTGGCCAGCCAAGCCGCATCGGAGTTTCCGACTGGCGCGAGATGCGGCAGCGTCGGCCTTCGGTCAAGAACCGTCATATAGTGCCATCAATTCGATGACAGCCATGTCGTTTCTTTCCCGGTTGTTTCGCGCGGAGGAGGGGGCGACCTGTGCATCGAAAGCCATTGGCTTGCGCGCGTAGGTGGTTTTCACCTCTGCGAGTTGGCGTCCACCGCAACTCGCGTCGGATTGTCCAACTTCGTGCAGTTTGGGAATTCACGAACTCGCGTCGGTCGATGTCACCGTCGACTTGAGCAACGTGCAGTTACTGGCGGCGGTCTGTTGCATCTCCGCATCTAACGGAGTGTCGGGATTCTCGCTTCGGTGTGCTCAACCGAAACGGGTTCGCAAATTGCTGACTCCGCGGATTTCATCATTCGCGACCATTGGCCGAAGGCCTTTTTTCACCGTAGCCTGGGGCATCGCCCCAGGTGTAAGATGCGCGATTACGTTTTTGGCCGAAGGCCAAATCCACCCGCAACCTTATGCGTCGCGCCGGGAGGAATTGCAGCCACGCCGCAATCATTTACAAAGCTTTACGCCCATTTGATCTTCAGCACTAAGAATCGAGAGCGGTGGTTGGACGACGAAATCCGGCCGCGCGTACACGGTTATCTCGCGACAGTCATTCGCGACCTTGGCTCGCCATGGGTCGTGGTGGGCGGTGTGGCAGATCATGTGCATATCTTATTCGACATTGGCAAGGCGACCGCACCGATGAAGTTCGTCGAACACATGAAGCGGGAATCATCGAAGTTCGTGAAGACACTTGGCCCAAAGTACAGCATGTTTTACTGGCAACGCGGCTACGGCATGTTTTCGGTAAGTCCCAAAGATCGCGACGAGGCGGACAAATACGTTCGCAACCAGGAGGAACACCACGGGAGTCGGTCATTCCAAGAAGAATACCGGGCGATTCTGCAGAAATACGAAATCGAATTCGACGAGCGGTACGTGTGGGACTAACGCAAGACTCTGAGGCGGCCCGTAATTATGGCCTTCGGCCAAAAATAGCAACGTTCATCCAAATCCTGGAGCGATGCCCCAGGCTACGGTGAAGAAAGGCCTTCGGCCAAAGGATGCAAATTCTAAACTCTAGCTTCGGCGCGTCGATCGCCCCACCGAATGCAGAAAAGGCATCTCATCGTTCGGCCCCTGCGCGCGGAGGTGTAACTGACCCCCGCTGGAAATGGAAGTTGGCGAAGTTCCTCGGAGTGACACACCGCCCGCAGTTCGCTGTCACTCAAACTCGCGTCGGTTGCATCGACCGAGGCATCCAAGCGGTGCCCGTTTCGCGCAGAGGTGAAAACCACCTCAGCGGGAAACGGCACTTTGCTATACTGCGGAGGTGGCGCACACCTCCGCAGGCGTCGTTCTGGTTGGCGGTGTCCGCCCGTTTTCACCGGATCGCGCAGTCGAATTGACGACAGACGGGGGGACGTGTAGAGCGCGGTGGGGCTCACATCGACCATAAAAATGGCACCAAGCTGACTGCCGACGTGAGCACGTCTGACGGCAGATCCGGCAAACCGCTTCGACGCGGCGGTGAGTGTGCCCTCCGCTAGAAACGAATAAGCGGTTAACGGCAGCGGTCATGTCCACCTCCGCACCTTGGGAGAGCCCCGTAACCTGCGTCGGAGTTTCACTCCGACGCAGGTTGGCAACGTCCGTTTCCTACGGCGGTCGATGTGTCCGCCGCTTCTAAGTGAATTGTCGTTTTCCCCTCGGGCGTGAACCGGTCCGCACGATATCGACGTGCGTTTCGACGAAGAGGTGGGCGTTTACCGAAGCAGCTTGGCGAGTTAGGCGAAGTCCCAAACGGGAGTGTTTCAACAACGGTCCATTATCGGCGTGGCGCGAAAATCAAACGACCTACGACCTCTCCCCACGGCCAACGTGTCGCCGACGGGTCGTTCCGGACCAACAAGCGTTGCTAGTCAGCCGCCGGCATGACTTTGCTGAGCAGGAAGTGGAGCGGACAAAAACCGGTAAAGGCGCTGCTGAGCATAACGGCTCCAATCACGCCAGCGAGCCAGAAAAAGGCCGGGTTGACCATCACGCCAGCGACCACGCTCGACAGAGTAACTGCTCCAATGATTCCATCATGAACTTTCAGTTCGGCATCCGTGCCGGGACGACATATTTTGTTTATCATTGTGCCGCTCTATTTGACTGTTGTTGACGTTTTTGCGTGCGAAATACAGTGCCCGTCGCAAGCAGGAATGCATGCCGAGATGAATGAACATTAAGGGAGTACAAATTCCGTTCCATCTTTTCCAAGGATGATTTCTCCCTTGTAGTGCTTTGCGACCTCATCTCTGAAAACCAGGTTCATATAGTCATCATCGTCGGTAGACGGAATAAGGTGTGTCAAAACCAAGGTCTTGACTCCCGCACCGGCAGCAAGTTTCCCTACTTGGTCCGTACTCAGATGATAATTGCGAATGTCGTGGAATATTTTTGCTCTGTCGCCATGTCCCAATGACCTGTGAATGTGCTCCATCTGCTCTCCGACCTTCATATTCATCACTTCACTGACGAGAACATCGGCCCCCTTGCTGTATTTGTGAAGGGTTGGGGTCTCACTCGTGTCTCCGGAGATGACTACGGACTTGCCGTTGTAATCCACCCTGAAACCCAAAGCGGGGTGAATCGGGTCATGCACCACCTTGAAAGCTGTTACTACGACTCCGTCTTGCGCATAGACTATATGGCCGTCATCTAGTGCATGGTCGTGACCAATGCCGTGGCCAAGCCCGTGCCTTCGCCGTGCTCCAAGCCATCGAAGCGAATGGTCATGCCCTTGAATGCATTGGAAAGATTGGAGGGCATATATTTCTCTCCGTGATGGCCAGTCCTGTAACTGAAATCCGGAGCATAGATTTTTTGAATCCCGTCCACAATTTCTTCGATGCCTTCACCACCGAATATGGGTAAGAAGGTTCGGCGACCCAAAATATAGCTCCGTTGTACGACTGCTCCTAAGTCGTCCATATGGTCCGAATGGAAATGGGTCACAAATACCGCGTCGACCTCCGGCAACGGAAGCCCCATCTGTTCCATCTTTTCCACTGTTCCGTCGCCTGCGTCAAACAAGAAAAATTTTCCGTTTGCAAAAACCGCCGTACCCGACATGACCCGGTTACGGTTGGTAGGGGACCCTGTACCAGCCAGGAAGACGGTGAACCTTTCTTTGTCTAAGAGTGCCTTTTTTCTTTCGGCCTCAAAATCCCAACGTGCTGCCACTCTGAACTCTAGTGCCTTAGTAAACTCGTCAGACTGCGCATGACTGTGACTGGGCGTTAGACCGAGGACCATACTCAATGCGAATAGCGGGGTCATTTTGGAGATGATGGACCGTGTACGAAATTGATTCATGTGCCTTCTTTCGTCTCATCGTTTTCGAAACATTACATTTGACGAATCCGGAGTGTGCAAACGAGGATTGGAAACACTCGTCGTGAAAGTCATTCGTTTACCCAGGGATTTCCGATTTGGACATTCCTGAAACCGCTGCGGGCGCGTAAACTTACCTATATCAACAGCACGCGATATTCGAGTCGAGTCCGTGGAAATCTCTTCGCATTTCCTCGACTCTGACCGCAGTTTCTGGGCCTTTCTGGGTTCTATCACTGGGGATATGTGGCTCATCCGGATTTAGCGTATCTTTTTCGTAACTCGTTGGTACCGCGAGGTTTCCAATCCCATTTACCAAGGTCCCCGCGAGCCCCTTCCGCCTTCGCCGTCGCATCGGCCCTCGCCCTGCGTTTCTAGGGGGCGATGCGATGGTGAAGGCGGTAGGGGCGGCCCCCTTTTGTCGAGCCCGAGCGGAGGTCACGTTCTGCACGATACTGCGGGATTTCCCAAAAAATACGCTTCAGTCGGATGAACCGGATATGTCTCCGAGTTTTGCGCGGCGGGGAGGTCGACCTCCGCACGAAACTGCGAACCGCCAAAGTGCGGCGGGGTGACACACCGCCCGCAGATACGGAATCCCCGAAACTGCGTCGGCTTCATCGTCCGACGCGAGTTGAGGGTGGGGCCGTAGTCCCCTTGGCCGCCCCACCGACGTCTCGAAGACCAGAATGTTAACTAGCGGCGGTGAGTGTGACCGCCGCTGGAAACCGAATTTCAGAAATAGCGGCGGACACATCGCCCGCCACAGGAATGTGCAATTCGCTAAATTCAGCCGTTCACGGCTTATTCTCCTTGTCAAAGAGCCACGCGCCTAAGAGGATCGTCGAAGAAGTCAAGAAAGGAGATTCCAAACGGATGAAAAAACGATGGTCCAAAGAATAAGGACTTCTACTGACAAAGCGACTACGCGGCCTTCTCTGAAAGTCAATCGAACGTATCCGAATTCAAGCAAACCATCCGGAATCACGAACATCATCGCAAGATGACAGTTCAAGAAGAACTGCGCGCATTGTTCGACCGCCACTAAATCGAGTTTGACGAACGCTACGTCTGGGACTAGCCGATGTTGTTTCGCCCTTTCAAAGCTGACGATTTAGAATTCGATCTTCCAATCGTGGCGATCCGAATACCCAGGGCGGCCGCAAGGCTCTTAGAACTCGCTTTGCCTTGCCTGGGCTATCTCATGATTGGGCCCCTGCGGGGCAATCGCCACCGTCCAATGCGACATCAATCCAACTAGCGGTCGCAAATCTCTTGATTCGTGGAGGTAGTGCGCGGCATTTCGTGTGGGTTATGTGAAACGTGACCTCTGAACCGAGAACCCTGAACCAATACCCCTGAACCGCGAACCCTGAACCGAGACTCCTGAACCCTGAACCGAGAACCGCGAACCCTGAACCGAGACTCCTGAACCCTGAACCGAGAAATGAGAACTCCTCCTGCGAATCTGAAGGAATTTATAGTCCTGACTCATGCAGCCGGTACATGGGCCGATTCACCTGCCCATGCCTTGACCGTGGCCTCGCTGGACGAGTTTATTGATCCTAGCGTGATGATGGACGCTTGGTATATTGACGCCATGCAAGAAACGCAAGAGGTCGAGCCATCTGCATCTCAGCCCAGGTGGTGGTGCACTGAGGACTGGTTTGCCGTTTGGTTCGGCGGGTTGATCTTGGCGATATCATTGGTCGCCGTGTTGACGACGATGCCGGCGGAACCTGAGGGGGATGTCACGAGTCCGCTCAGCCAGTTTCTTATCAAGCCGACTAAGTGGAGCACGAACCCTTTAACTTCAGTCGCGGCGACCGATCACCGAGCCGGCTGGACCGGGGTGGGCTTTGTTTTCGTGTTCAGCCTGACCGTTTTCGCCACCGGCGTGAAGCTATCGGGTCGAGCGCTGAGAGGATTTACGCCCGCGTTTGCGTTCGTGTTTGTGTTGGCCTGTGTGGCGTTGGTCATCGCGGCCCAGAAGGACGTGAAGAGTTGGAATCTGGAATACGCACTCTGGGCGCTGGGGATCGGATTGCTGATTAGCAATACCATTGGCACGCCTGAGTGGGTTCGGCCAGGCTTGAACACGGAATTTTACATCAAAACCGGGCTCGTCTTGTACGGGGCGAGAGTGCTGTTCGGACGATTGTTGTCATTGGGCGCGCCGGGTCTGTGTGTCGCCTGGATCGTGACTCCTGTTGTACTGGTGACCACCTACTGGTTCGGCCAACGGGTACTGCGGATGCCTTCAAAGACTCTCAATATGGTAATTTCGGCGGACATGTCGGTATGTGGCGTATCAGCAGCCATCGCCACGGCGGCGGCCTGCCGAGCGAAGAAGGAAGAGCTGTCGTTGGCGATCGGTATTTCACTCACCTTCACGGTCATCATGATGGTGGTGATGCCGGCGGTCGTCACGGCGACTGGAATGCATCCAGTGATTGGGGGCGCTTGGATCGGCGGAACCATCGATTCAACAGGTGCCGTGGGGGCCGCTGGCGAGATGGTCAGCGAGCGAGCGGGTGAGGCGGCCATCACCATCAAGCTGATTCAGAACATCTTAATTGGCGTCACGGCGTTTTGTGTCGCGCTCTATTGGGTGCGGTTCGTCGACTCAGACGGCGAGGGTCGCCAACCGGAGCTGATCGAGGTATGGCGGCGATTTCCTAAGTTCGTTATCGGCTTCTTACTGGCTTCAGCGATCTTTTCGGCAATCGACGGTTGGTTGCCGCGGGGCGACGAAGTTGTCAAAGCCGTCCTCAACGGGGGACCTGACTTGAAGCAAGGCACCGACGCGCTGCGTGGATGGTTCTTCGCATTGGCATTTGTGAGCATCGGATTGGAAAGCGATTTCCGGTCGTTGGAAAAATACCTTCGCGGTGGCAAACCGTTGCTGCTCTATCTTTGCGGCCAATCACTCAATCTCGTCCTGACCTTCATCATGGCCTGGCTTATGTTTTCCAAGCTGTTTCCGGGGTCCTTGGATTAGTCATGGTAGCGTCGCCAAGGTCCCTGGAAGGCTGGGATAACGGTTTTCTGGAGGGAGGCGGACGGTGGCCCGCGTTGGTTCGTCCAATGTACGGCTTTATTCGGTCGGCCGGTTTTCGCATAATCACCTCTGTTGTTTTGTCGTGCCCAATTCAAGCGACCCAAATTGAGAATCCGTAGACGTGTCCGATTGTTCTGAGTCTTTCGTCAACGTGGCCGCCTACAAGTTTGTGGAGCTTTGTGATCGCGATGAGTTACGTAAGGTCCTCCTAAAGGCTGCCAAGGCAGCGGATCTCAAGGGAACGGTGTTGCTGGCGCCAGAAGGGATCAACCTGTTCGTATCCGGCCAGCGAGATGCGATTGATCAATTCATGGCATACTTAACGGCGGACGACCGGTTTGCGGATATCGAGGTCAAAGAAAGCCAGGGAGATCGTCAGCCATTCAATCGCATGTTGGTCAGGCTGAAACGTGAGATCATCCCTTTTGGGATTCCGGGCGTGGAACCGGGAAGGGAGTCGATCCAATCGATCCAGCCGCGCGAATTGAAATCATGGCTGGACTCAGGCCGTCCGATTACCCTCTTGGATGTCCGCAACGATTACGAAGTCAAACTGGGCACGTTCGACGGGGCAATCGAAATGGGATTGAAACATTTTCGCGATTTCCCCGAGGCGATTGAAAAGCTGCCCGATGATATACACGACCGACCGTTGGTCATGTTCTGCACCGGCGGAATCCGCTGCGAAAAAGCGGGTCCCTATCTCGAACGGTCAGGATTTCGCAACGTTTATCAGTTGCGTGGCGGTATCCTCAAGTACTTCGAAGACTGTGGAGACCAGCACTATCACGGCGAGTGTTTCGTATTTGACCACCGTGTGGCCGTCGACGCCGACTTGGCGGAAACGGGTACCGCTCAGTGCTTCGCCTGCCAGTCTCCAGTGTCGCCCGACGAGCAGGCGTCGCCCCGGTATGCGGAAGGGATGCATTGCCCCCATTGCTATGAAACAAAACAGCAAGAGATGCGCGAACGCTTGGAAACCCGACGTCGCGAAATGTTGCGAATCGTGGTCCCATTGCCTGGTAGCATTCCCTATGAGAACCGGCGCCCTATGAAGGTTCCCTTGAAATGCGACGGCATGTCCCTCCTTGAGTTTCTGGCCGAATTGCACCCACATATTCGAGCTGAAGACTGGCTGGAGGAAATGGCGGCGGGCAAATTGGTACGTGGTGGTCAGCCTGTCGGAATCCACGCATCGGTGCGCGCTGGCCAACGCATCGATCATCTTGAACCCGATGCGGTTGAGCCAGACGTGAACGCGGATATCGGCTTTTTGTATGAAGACGATTGGCTGGTAGTCGTCAACAAACCGGCACCACTGCCGATGCATCCCAGCGGGAGGTTTAACCGCAATACGCTTCGCTATATACTTCAGCAACTTTATTTGCCGCACACCCCACGGCACGCTCACAGGCTGGACGCGAACACATCGGGTGTGGTGGTGCTTTCGAAGACACGGAGAACGGCCGGCGGACTACAGCCTCAATTCGAACGCGGCGACGTCAAGAAATGTTATGTGGCGCGTGTGCGCGGATGTCCGGTTGACGACCGTTTCAGCTGTGAAGAGAGCATTGGCGATCAGAAAGGGACGGCCGGAGCAAGGCGGATCGACAACGACGGTCGTCCCGCGACGACCCATTTCACGATGCTGTCGCGGTTTAGAGACGGTTCGAGCTTGTGTCAGGCAGTGCCAAGAACGGGTCGCACGAATCAAATCCGCTTGCATCTGGCGCACTTGGGTTTTCCCGTAGTGGGCGATCCAGTGTACAATTCAGATGCTTCGTCCGGCAAACATCAAGTCCTGCCGGTGGGGCGGTCGCCGATGTGTTTACACGCCCAGCGGATCGAGTTTGTCCATCCAGAGACGCACGCTTTGGTGTCGTTCGAAGCCCCCTTGCCGGCGTGGGCTGAGGACTGCGAATTGCTAGCGCGAGAGCCGGGCATGGTGGGGAGCTAGTTATATGAAGAGTATTTCCGAGGCTTGGTTTTTCGTGGATTCGATCTATCTTTCGGTGGCGCTTTGCCCTTTTCTACTATTTGCCAATGTTGGGCTGGCCGAGGAACCTTCTAGCATCGAGGCCGTCATGGCGATGATCAAAGAGGACGACCATGAGGCCGCCCTAGCGAGTCTGGCCAAAATGATCCAAGCGAAACAGGATGTGATCCAGGCGAGGTTGGTGCGCATTCGTGTATTACAGCGCTTGGAGCGTTGGGAGGAATCACTGGAAGATTGGGACGAGCTTGTGGAGCTAAACTCACAAGAGGCGGGTTGGCTGCAAGAGCGTGGCCACCTACGGCTCAAGCTTGGGGATGCCAGCGGTGCCTTGGAGGATTACGATCGTGCCATTGATATCGAGCCGCGGTTGAAACAGAACCATTGGCAGCGTGGGTTGGCTTGCTACTACCGCGGAAAGTTCGCGGAAGGTGCTGAGCAATTCGCGGTCTATCAGAGCTACGATGACTCGGATGTGGAGAATGTGGTATGGCGATTTCTTTGTCAAGCTAAGACGGATGGAATCGATCGCGCGCGAGAGGACATGATGGAGCTGGGGCGGCATGATCGTCGCACTCCGTTGATGAAGGTGGATGCCCTGTATCGTGGAAACGGTACGGTGGAAGCCGTCCTCGAGGACTTTCCACCCAATCAGATCGACGAGAAATGGGAGCGATACCATCGATTCTACGGCCACTTATACCTCGGCCTGTATTTCGACGCGATCGGAGATGGCGACCAGTGCTCGCAGCACATATTCCATGCCGAGAAGCTGGAGAATGACCATTTCATGTGGTACATCGCCCGGTTGCATGCGAATCAAATTCGTGCCAAACATGACGGCCCGGTGCAGTCGGAAAACTAAGACTAGGAGAATGGTTCGAATGTCAATCCGCTTATTAGACGTATCACTGGTTTTGGTGCTGTTGATCCAAACTACGACGTTAGCGGGAGATTGGCCTCAGATTCTGGGACCCAATCGTGACGGCGTCGCGGCCGCCGACGAGATCATCGCGAGCCAGTGGAGTGAGAGTGGCCCTCCGGTACTGTGGAGTGCGGATGTCGGCCAAGGGTTGGCTGGACCAGCCGTGGCGGATGGTGTTGTCTACCTGTTCCACCGAGAAGGGGATAGTGACATTCTTCAGGCGTTGGACTTGGCCAGCGGCGAAATTCGCTGGGAGTACGACTACGAGACAACCTATCGGTGCGGCTATCATGGCGACTCTGGTCCGCGATGTGTGCCGGTCGTGCGTGACGCGCGAGTTTACATTTTTGGCGCGGGGGGCCAGTTGAGTTGCGTGAACGCTGAAACAGGTGAAGAACTTTGGTCACGACCCACTTGGGAAGAGTTTGAGCCTCCGGAAGGCTTTTTCGGCGCTGGCAGCACGCCGATATTGGTCGATGGGTTGGTCATCGTCAACGTCGGAGCCCGCGGAGCCGGAATTGTGGCGTTTGACGCGGCTACCGGTGAAACGAAGTGGCAGCGCACGGATGAATTGGCCAGCTACTCATCGCCGGTTTTAGTGGAGACCGGTGCGCGGCCGTACGTGGTCTTCGTAACCAGGTTTCACCTCATGACCGTCGTGCCGGAGACTGGAGAAGAGCTATCCGCGATGGATTTCGGCGAACGTGGTGCGACGGTTAATGCGGCCAGTCCTTTGCTAATGGAAGGGAATGTCTTTGTGACGGCCAGTTACGGGATCGGTGCCAAATTGGTTCGCCTGAATGAGAATGGTCAGCTCAAAGAGGCGTGGAGCCGCCCCGATCTAGCAGCCAGTCAATACGTGACACCGATATTGTATGATGGGGCGATCTTTTCAATGAACGGCCGCGATGACGTTGGTACGACTCATCTTGTGGCATTCGATCCTGTTACCGGACGTGAACATTGGTCGAAGGAGAAGTTTGGGACGGCCGCCATGATCTTAGCCGATGCGAAACTGGTCATGATGAAGACCGATGGCGAGCTTGTCCTACTGGACGCCAACAAGCAGATGTTTCGACAATTGGGCTCGCATCGATTGTTCGCCGGCAAGACGCGTGCCTTACCGGCGTTGGCCCAAGGGAGGTTGTTCGTCCGCGATCACAAGCAGCTTCGGTGTGTTGACTTAAGATAGCGACGACAGAAGGCCAAGGTTGCCAACTTTGTCATGGCCATGGCCAGTCCGCTGGGTTCCGGGACAGCGCCAATCGACGACGCGCCAATCGACGACGCGCCAATCGACGACGCGCCAATCAACGACGTAGAGCCCCAATTAAACAACACGTCGTTTAGTTGAGCGGGGCCGATGGAAGTGGTTGGTATCCAATTGACCCAGTCGCCATCAGGGCTTCCATTCCATCCGAACAGAACAAGGTTTAGGTCCCCGGCGTCAACGGTATTGTCGCCGTTGAAATCACCAGGTAAAGCGGTTGAGGACGTGTTCGTATCCCAGCCGATGTCTCGTAGGAAAGCGAGATCGAGTCCGGTAAGCTCTTTACGTTTGCCCTCATCGAGGCTCGGATCCATCACGACTTCCTGGGGCATGCCGTCGGAAAGGCGTGTGCTCATGACGTTCGGGTAGATATGCCCTCCCTGGACCAAATTGGCGCCCGAGCCGGTGATGGCTAGAACTTCGGCGCCGTTCCATGTTGAGCCGGAGCTAAGCGTATTCCACGCATCCGCGGAACCGACGCCCAGGGCATGCAATATCTCATGCAAGGCAACGCTGTAAAGATCGTTCTTGCCGGAGGCCGGCTCGGTAGTGTGGTCCCAATGCCAATAACTGTCGAGCGCGGTCGGCCGGTCCTGGACGTTGTTGTTGTCTTCGTCCAGATCAATCCAAAGGCTACCGTAAGCCGAACCAATGTCGATTGAGTACGACTGCGAATAACTGTCCCAGTCAAAGCTGCTTTGCACTTTGGAGATGACCGGCCCATCGCCGCGGGAATAGACAGCGGACGATTGGGTGGCGGCGTCCGTGACCGCTATCGATGATTCATTAGGAAATCCGCTGGCGCCTATCGACCATCCTACGCTCGCGGGACCGCCAACTCCAAGTGTATCCGTGGATTGAATGTTTCTGGCACCCACAAAAACCGTGACTTGATCGGCGGCCGTGATACCGGGATCGATCGTAACATCGCTTCCCGTGGTTGGATTGTCGTAGCGGTAAACCCAGTCGAATGTCACGTCGGTTGAAAGATACGTGCCTGTGTATGAGTTGCTCGTGATGGCGGCCAATGGAGTCGTGATGGCCGTGCTGATGTCAGCGGCAGCGGCTTCAACAGCGGCTTTCGCGGTGGCGTTTGTCGAGAAAAAAGTATCATGGCCGTAGTCGAGATAAACGTTGATCGCCAAACAGGGGGACTGGATCGTCAGAAGTGCGATCGCGACTGCCGAACCAATAACGTGCCCGTTCCCTTGACCGATGCCCATGGGGACTCTCCTCGATTGATCGCCGAATAACAAGACCGGAAGTACCCATGACCCTTGGCACCGCATAGACATCGGTCCACCAGTTGGGCCGTTGGCTGCCGCCATGTTGAACGGATGGCGGAACCGAAACGTTGAATACTCGTTAGGGTTCCAACTCGTTACGTCGTCGCCGTTGTCATTATACGCATGGCTCTATCTGCGTTGTCTAGATGGAAAATCGACACATGGAAATCGTACAGCAATATCTGGGGAGCCCGGTTTCGTCGCCGTTTCCCATGGTCCTACATTCATGGTAATGTTCGGTTGCTTGGAATTGGCCTAAGCGGGCTCGATAGCATCCATGTTCTTGTATCTTGATTGTCGCATTCTTGTTCTCGCATCGACGTGCTAGCGTCCATGGTCACTGAGAACCCAGACACTACATCAGGTAAACCAAGGTCGAATTCGACGATGAATCTGCTGGCGATACTACGCCAACGCTGTCCGCGCTGCCTTCGTGCAGGCGTGTTTAAATCGGTGTGGACGATGCACACTTGTTGTCCGGCTTGCGAATTGCGTTTCGCGCGCGAGCCCGGTTACTTCTTTGGAGCGATGTACTTCAGCTACGGATTGGGGCATGTGGCAGTGATGCCGCTTGTCATATGGATGTTGTCCCGAAAATTTGGACCGACTCAAATAGGTTGGGCCTCGATGGCCTATTTAACGCTCCTTTTGCCGCTGCTATTTCGATATTCTCGGATCCTTTGGCTGCATTTCGATCATCGGTGGAATCCGACGGATCCAACGGACGTGACATAGCGACTTGATCTAGCGCAACTTCAAACGCGCAAACGGGGAGAGCGGTGGTTGCATTGCCAGCGCGGCTCCCGTTTGCGACTCGCATGGCAGCGGTTATTTAGTTCGCGGCGCAATGGCCCCTCTCCTCGCTTGCGCGTCGTGCTAGTGTTAGCATGATGGGCGACCAATAGCTGTGACAGCGTTGGCCGGCGTTGTGATCAAGGCCCAAAGCGCCACACCAAGACCGATCGAATCAACGCCACTGGGAAAGTCCCCTCGCGGCGACGTATCGCAAGGCAATACGATCGGCATTTGCGAAGTCAAGTCCGCGGGCAAAACCGGGCCGACGCATGGCACGGTCGAAGACGAATAGTACGAACGAGCGGCTTGATCCATCGGTGATGCGCGATTCGGCGCCGGGGCGAGTTGCAGGGACAGTTCCCGCGGGCGTCGGTGCGCGAAGCGTGGCCGTAAACGCAACGGCGATCAGTGCCGATATCTGCAACCAGACCATTCGCAGCGTTGCCAACGTGTTCAACGTGCGTGCCGCGATCATCGGAAGTTGTCTCGATGACCCGCCTACGCGTGCCAGAACGCGGGCTGTTTGGTGTGACCAGGGCTTTAGAGAGAACTTCGAGATTAAATTGACGGACTCCCCGTGTGCGGCTGTTTATCAAGGTCAGCCGGTGTTCCATGCCCAGGGCGTGTAGGAGATGTTTCCTTCCGCGGAATGGCTGAGGAACCTGGCCGCGGAGAGCTATTGCGCCATTCCGCTCTCAACCAGTGACAGGATCGTCTATGGGCATATTGCTTTGTTGGACGACGCGCCGATGCTTGCTGATTTTTCGAGCGAACCTCTCTTTCGGACATTCGCAGCCCAGATCTCAGCGGAGATTGAACGGAATCACGCCATCGAGGCGTTGACGGAGAGCCACAATCTTCTGCATGCCGTGATCAACGACATCTCCGATGTGGTCTTCATTAAGGACATCCATGGACGGTATGTCTTGATCAACCAGGCCGGGGCGGAGTTTTTGGGGTTGAAAGTTGATGATGTGATAGGTCGTTCGGACTTCGATCTCCTGCCCACCGAGGTGGCTGAGCGTTTGGTGGATCGCGACCAGACAATCGTGCGGACTGGTCAGCCCAGTACGTTTGAGGAGTCGGTCTCCAACGTTGGGAGTGACCGGATTCACTTCACGACAAAAACTCCGTATCGCGACAAGCGAAGTGGCGAGATTCTGGGCGTTATCGGGATCGCGAGGGACGTGACCGACAGGCTGGCAGCCGAACGTGCTCGACGGAAGAGTGATCTCCGGCTACGTTTGATTACGGACAACGTCCCAGGCATGTTGGTTTATATTGGACAGGACGGGCGGCATGACTATGCCAATCCCCAGTACGCCGAGCTGTTCGATTGTGAACCGGATGACATTGTCGGTAAGACGACGCAAGCGATCATGGGCGACGTGAACTATGGGAGACTTGGCGGGGCGATCGAGATCGCGTTGGGTGGAGAGACGACATCAATCCAATGTTGTCTTTCGTTGCCGGATCGTCCCGAAGTGTGGTTGGATGCGCACTACTATCCAGAGCTAGACGAAGCCGGCAACGTTCAGGGAGTGTTTGCTCAGCTGCTTGATGTAAGCGAACAGAAACAGGCGGAGGAGCGGCTGCGGGTTAGCGAGGAACAACTTCGCCAGCTATTGGAAAACCACGTCGATGGCGTCATGGTGATGTTAGACGGCCAGATTGTATACGCGAATGATCGGTGTTGCGAGTTTACCGGTTATTCGCGCGAGGAATTGTTGGGCCTGTCGCCGCTGGATCTGATCTCGGACGATGACGCCGACATTTTCCGCCAACGCCTGACGTCTTTGATGGAGGGTGACAGCGTTAGTTTTTCGCGGGAGTATTCGGTCCGCGCGAAGGATGGCAGCGTGTCACCCATTGAGGCCTCATCACGCGTCATGCGGTTCCGAGGCGAGAAAGCGGTCATGAGTGTGTTGCGTGACGTATCAGAACGGTACGAAACGGCGGAGCGATTGCGCCGATTGGAAGCCGAGCTGTCGCATATGGCCCGGCATAGCACTCTTGGTGAGTTGGCCAGTGGACTGGCGCATGAAGTCAATCAGCCACTGACGGCCATCGCCAACTATGCCGATACGGCGCGACAAGCGATCGAGGAATCGCCGTCGATTGCGGGGATCTTGGCCATGCTCCAGAATATTGAACAACAGGCTTACCGGGCGGGCGACATCATCAACAGTGTGCGCCGACTGGTACAACGAGGAGAACCCAAGAATTCCACGGTAGAGATCAATGAGATCGTTCGGCAAGTCGTTAGGCTGATGCGATCCGAGGCGACGGTTCGGAAAATCCACATAGAGCTGCGATTGGCCGATCCACTTCCGACGGTCGTGGCGGAACGGACTCAAATCCAACAGATAGTGCTCAATCTAATTCGCAACGGTTTTGAGGCTATTGAGGCGAAACAATCGGACATGGGCCAACTCGTGATCTTTACCGAACCATTGCCTGAAAAGGGGGTCAAGATTATTGTTCAAGACAACGGAATTGGTCTGCCAACTGAGGACCGCGAGAACATCTTTGAAGCTTTTCAAACAACGAAAAAGGGTGCGTTGGGCATGGGATTGGCTATTACCAGATCTATCGTCGAAGCCCATGGCGGGAAGTCATGGGCTGAATCCTTGTCCCCGGTCGGTACCCAATTCCACGTGGAGATAGGCCGCGACGGAAGCTGATTTGCCGAATCCGTTTTAACCTCGCCGCGCTCGGTCGACTTTTTCACACACCCAATTCGAAACGAAACGATAGATGGCCTCGCCGATGCTGCCGCGAGTATCGTCCAATCGAACCGTCGTCAATTGGCCAGCGCGCAGCGAACGGCTTTGGGAATTGTTCAGCGCTACGGTGGCGGAAAACCGCGGTTGGAGTAGTTCCCAGCGGATAGGTTCGCGACCGTCGACAGCGCGAGTGGCTGCATCTGAGTCGACAGGAGCGGCTGGTCGGACAAGCAGGTTGCCGCCATTCGCTGAGGCCATTGCTGTATGTTCGACCTGCCGAGATGCTCGCGGGTTCACTCGCGTTAGTTTACAGCTCAAAGGTCGCTGGCCCGGGCTTCGAATGTAAACGTCGACGTTCCGGCCCACGTGATCCTTGAAGAAGTCGAAATCGTCTTGGGAGACGGAGAGCCGCAGCTCTTTTCGACTGTCCATGCCTATCTCAAAGAGCGGTTGTCCCTCGCGGACGAAACGGCCTTGTAATCCGCGGACGTTCCGCGTTACCACGGTTCCGCCGCCGGCGGTCCGAATCTCTGACTGTTGCAGTTGGCCAAGACGCTCACTGAGCCGTGTTTCGAGCGAACGTCGCTGATCTTCCTCGACTTGTAAAGCGGCGATATCCGAGCGTTTGCGAAAATATCGGCTTCGTAAAAGGGACTGCTCGATTGCGAGCTCAAGCGATTTTGTTTCCGCCTCTAAGTCGGCGTTTTCAAGGACGGCTGCAATCTGATTTTTGGCGACAGTTGACCCAGATGCCAGTGGAAGCGACTTCACAAAACCGGTGTAGGGTGCCCTCACGACCTGGATTGAGGAGTACGTGACCACGGCGGGGGCTCGTATCCCGCCCGGTTGCGGCAAGGACAAGAAAAACGCGAACGAGGCGAACCCGCCTGCCGCGACGGCAAGTATCCGAATCCGATTAGGCCGCTCACGATTGTCGCCGTGGGCCAGGTAGTGGACCAGTTTCCAACTGGGCAACCCGATCCACATTGCGAGAGAGAGGATCGCCAAGACGATTCCAGCATTGTGAAAGAGTGTCGCGGCCGTGATGGTCAGTCCGACACAAACGAGCCAGCGCCAGCAAAACGCGGCGATCCCATAGGCCTTAATCGCCAATGACTTGCTGTAAGGCCACGAGGGTAACTGGCTCGGGACCGCGAGGATGTATCGTCGACCTAGATGTCGAACGTATTGCTGGCCAAGCGAGTATAGGTTGGGTATTTCGAGCAGGTCGGCCAGGACGTAATAAACGTCGAATTTGAGCAAAGGATTGGCGTTGAAGACGAGGGTGAAAAACGTGGCGGTCAGCATCACATTGTACGCCATTTGGTGTATCAGTCCCTCAGGAGTGTGGGCCCAGATCATGGTGGCGATGGCAGCGATGAGAAGCTCCGCGATCACACCTGCCATCGATGTCATGATGCGTTTTCATTTGGCCGAAAACCGCCAGGACGAAGTTACATCCACATAGGGAAGGGGAGCAAAAAGAATGAACACGAGGCCCATTTCGCGGACGTGGCCGCCGAATCGTTTACAGGTCAGCGCGTGAGCGATTTCGTGGACAATTTTGAGAGATATCCAGGACACGAAGAGCCAAATCAGGTTGCCCGAGCCCAAAACCGGCTGGGTCGTGTTGGCCAACCGTGGGGAGTGAATGACGTAGTGATATGCACTGATAAAAACGATGGCGCACCAAAGAGGAATCAGCGGGTAACGAAAGATGGGTTTCAGGACCTCGGCCAATGATGTCACCCAAGCGTCTGGATTCCAAAGCGGGACTTTGATCACTAGTGGATTGAGACGCTGAAACCGTTTTCGTTGGGTCGACGCCTGGTGGCGTTCATACAACCGATCGGAGGCCGCTGACACCTCGGTAAAGGCCAACTGGAAATCGACCAACCATTTACAGATGATCGCCGCGTCGTGTTCGGTAAATGCATCCCGTCCTAGAGCTGACGCGGTTCGTCCAATCGCCTCGGCAAGGGTGGTGGCACCGTCCAATAACGAAATGAATTTGTACTCGGCAATCCCAATCCGGTAGAACTTGGAGTTCTTTTCGTCTTCGATCATGTAGCACAGTTGATCGCCGTGCTTTTGCAACGAAAAGCTAAGGTCATCGCGCAAGGTTAGCACGACATTGCCTAGTTCAACCGTACTTCCTTGTCGGGTGTCCTGCACGTTATGCCCCAAGGATATTGACCATTCGATGCCAGGCTTTGTGAAACCAGATCCATGCCAATGGCCGTCTTCCGGCCGTGATGCGTGCGCGTCCACTCATTCCAGGGCGAATCGCCTGGTCGACGTAGTCGAGTCGAGCTTCACCGACGAACACGTTTTGAGAATCGCGAATCTCCGCCTGCGGATAAACCATTTCGATCTCGGCGATCACCTCTTCGTTCGGATAGCCGTCGAGTCGGGCACGGATTGGCATGCCCTCCTGGACGTAGGCGATGTCCTCTTCCGGGACGTCGACTTCCAGCTTCATGGCATCGATCGGGACAATCTCGAACAGTGGCTGTCCTTTGTCGACGGGGGCGCCGAGAGCGTCGTTCAGGTCCCCTACCAACACGATCCCGCCGATTGGACTACGAATCGTCATGTGGGCCTTTCGGTACTCAAGTTTTTCGATTTCTCCGTCAACTCGTTCTCGCTCATAGTTGGCCATCTGCATGGCTGCGGCGTCGTGGTCTGCCATGGCGGAATCCCGCTGCTTCGAGTAGCGGCTGGAGTCGGCGTGAAGACTTGCAAGTTCCAATCGAATTTCTCGGTCGTCCATGACCGCGATAATTTGGCCCGACTTGACGAGGTCTCCGGGCTCCACCGTTGTGGAGCTGAGAATGCCGTCAAAGGGCGCCGCCACAAAGCGGCGATGCACGGGTTCGACGTGGCACCGTGTGCGGATCTTGTGGGGCAGCGGAGCCAACAGAGTCAGCAACGTTACGAGCAGAATCAGCAGCCTGGTCCAGCGACGACTCTGGGTGCCGTCACACCCCCAGACGGTTCGCCAAATCTTGAGATAACGGCTTGGCTGCGCCCGTGACGTCACGTCAATCGCGGAAGCCAAATGCGGAGACATGCAGTGCATGGCCAAGGGCGCTTCGCCTTGACTGCGGATGTTTTCTCCTCCCACAACGAGCCACGCGCCCACCGTTCGCTGGTTGACGGTGACCAAGGGGGCACCGATGACCGTTGCCTGGTTGAGATGTTGCGCCAATCGTCCGTGCGCCAGCGTGGCATATTGTTCGTCTTTGCTGGGTGGCGGCCAAATCGTGACCCGTTCGCGCACAATGGCTTCCTCCAGCGCCGCTTGGATTCGAGCAGCCGTTTCTGACTGATGATCAAAGTCACTCATCCCAGAGACGGCTTGGATCGTAACGCCCGCTCCGCCACCGCGAAGCACCCCCACCCCCACCAATTCGCACTGGAGAAACAACTTGAGCTCATTGACGATTGTGAAACAACCCGCCTGGCGGCTCTCCTGAGCCTCGATTTGGCTGACCAACTCCGTGGTGGCGGAAGAGATGCGCGCCTCAAGATCGAGCTGTCGGCGTTGAACGCCTTCATGCCACCGAGTGACCGCTGTTGCCAAGAGCATCATGACAGCGATGTTGGACTCGGAGCCACCGGAGGCACTAGGAAACACAGCCGCCAACCCAAGCTTGCGTCTCCGTGGGTTTGGGAGGGGAACGCAGGTGGCATAACGAGCGACGTTGTCCAGGCTTGGCACCTGTTTGCATTGCGATGTGTCTGTGTGGACGGTTTGGCGACAGAGATCCGTGAGGGGTGGGGCGACGAGTTCTTGGTACGCTTTGTCTAAATGACTGGCTAATCCACGCGTCGCCACATTGTGCCCGATCTCGATAATCGACGCATGCTCAGCGCTGGATATCTCCAGCAGGAGCTCAGCCAGGGCTCGCATGGCGACCGCTTCGTCCTCGATTGTTTCCAGAATCTCTTGGACACGTTCATGCATGTTCTTGAGTCGATGGTGCGGCCGACCCTTAGTACGCACGACCGACGTGATCACCACGTTCGTCTGGTTTGGATGGTTGGGTGTGGACGTCGACATGGTCGTACCAATCCGTCGGCTGTCTTAAATGCTTACTTCAATGGAGCTAATGAATCCGCCGATGTTCAATCGATCAGCAGACATCGTACACCACTGCGGAACTTGCCATCCGTGTTGTCGATAGTCAACTCGATTCTCACGGTGCCGCTGTCGGCATCGGTGATCGGCGAGACAAATCGTATCTGAGCGGAAGTGATTTGACCGGTGTCGGGAAATCTTACTTGCGCGGTCTGTCCTTCCGAAAGCGAGGCAGCGGTTTCCGTCGGAATGTAGAGATTAACTCTGAGTTGGCTGAGCTGGACAACGGTCATGACTTGAGACTCGGAGAGGTGGACGAACGCGCCGGGTTCGGCATGAACTTCGGTCACAACACCATCAAACGGGAAAACCACGAGACGGCGGCGCAGTTGCGCCTGGATCGAGTCGAGTTCAAGCGCGCGAAGGCGTCGTTCCTCGTCGGCGATCCGCAGCTGCGCTTCAGCGATTTTCAGGTCGGTTTGGGCGCGGTGTACCTCCTGGTTACTGGCGTGCCCATCGATAAGCAAATCATCCAGTTTGCCTAATCCTAAGTTCTAACCGGAAATGAACGGAAGTCCTTGCCTGGCCAGGACTTCCGTTCATTTGTAAATTGATTTTGTAGTTATGTAAATTATAAATATGCCCTTTATTA
>Ga0310121_10001366_pt1 | contig 25158 bp, 21 predicted proteins | sample CB27_Tmax_986_MG_FD_203504 | JGI IMG/M metagenome (GOLD analysis project Ga0310121, IMG submission 203504) | Marine microbial communities from Western Arctic Ocean, Canada - CB27_Tmax_986 | ecosystem: Environmental > Aquatic > Marine > Oceanic | place: Canada: Western Arctic Ocean | collected...
ATTGCCTTTCACAAAATGATATTTTTCTGAATTTTTAATTTCATATAGGTTTTTGTGGTCGGAGCCAAATAATTCAGCATCAACATTAGTTATCTCAAAATCGTTGTTTTCTCTTAATAATTTGAGAATAAAATTACTTCCAATAAATCCAAGTCCACCCGTAACAAGCAATTTCATACAATCACGATTTTTCCAAACCTAATAAAATATTGTATAGTTTACTAAGTACATTTGAATCCAAACTTTTATTGGCTAAATTAAGGAAGTTTTTGAAATGGCTATTAAAAATACCCTAGTAATAAAATTAGAAAAACATGCTACAAAAGACATACATGATTCTCACACGAATGGAGATTTAACAGTAATTTGGAGAGATTGGGATAATATTATCAAAAAAACACCCAAAATGGTTTATGTAAGCTCGGTCAACCCTGGAGAAATTAAGGGACCACATTTACACAAAAATCGAACGAGTTATTTTTCTTGTATCCACGGAAAAGTTGTTTTTGTTATTAAAGACAAAGATGGGAATTTCGAGGAAATAGAAGTGGACTCTGAAAAACCAGTTTTAGTTTGTGTTCCAAATGGCATTGCATCTGCACATGTCAATATTGGTAAAGAACAAGCAAGAATACTTGTTTTAGCAGACATCGCATGGAAACCAAATGACAATGAGATGATTGATGTGAAATTCAGTGATTATAATTTTAATAAATGGAAGTAATAATAGGAATGAAAAAGTTCTTTAAAAAAATCGATTAATGTATTTCTAAAAAATTGTGTTTATTTATGATATCAACTTCTACTTTAAATAAAATTAAACCGAAAAAAACTGTAATTCCACTATCATTAATCATACTTTTCGGATTAGCTGTAAGATTCTATTATGTTCCCACAGACCTACCGATAGTTTCAGATGGATTTTTTGATTTTGTTTATGCGACAAAAACAGTATTTGAAGGAAGTTTACCAATAGGATACGGAACTACAAATACCGGTTGGGCAAATTTTTTATCATTATTTTTTAGTCTATCAGATACTTCAGATCCATTTTACTTAATGGAAATACAAAGAAGTTTAAGCATTATACTATCTGTATTAACAACAATTCCTGCCTTTTTCATTTTTAAAAAATTTGTTAATGTTAGATGGGCATTATTTGGAAGTATTCTGTTAATTATGGAACCAAGATTACTGATGATGTCGTTAGAAGGAATTAATTATTCACTATTCATTTTCATATTTGTTTTAGCAATATCACTTTTCTTAAAGAAAACAAACATTTCATTATTTTTGAGTTTTGTGTGCATAGCCTGTGCTACATTAGTTAGATATGAAGGATTATTGTTGCTGATTCCTTTATCTATAATGTATTTTGTAAAATTTAAAGATAAAAAATCAATCATTAAATTTTTAGGAATGATTTTTATCATAATAATAATTCTCGCACCAATGTCAGTTTTACGAATGCATGCTACAGAAAATATTTGCTATGAATCAATTTTTGGAGTAAGATGTGGAGATGATGGATTTACTCATGCTATCCTAGCAGGACCAAGATTTTTCAGCCAAACTCTAACTGTGATGCCAGGTCAGGAGACTCCAGAAACGACAATCCCGATAATTGATGAAAATAAAGACAAAACTGATAGTTATACGGCATTATCAGAAAATAAAATAATTGCGGGGTTCATTGCGTTACTAAAATTCATAGGGTTAGCCTTGATTCCATATTTTGCATTTTTTGTATCATACAACATAATTCTTAGAATAAAAAATGGAAAACTTGTAGAACTTGATTGGGATAAAAAAATGATTGTGCTTACAACCGGCATTATGTTATTACCAGCTCTTTATGCGTACATGAGAGGAATTGAAGAGATAAGATACGTGCTGGTTCTAATACCGTTAGTTTGTATATTATCAATCTCTTGGACTAACAAAATTTCAGAAAAAATTCCAAAAAAAATGAGTCTTCTGGTTATTCTAATAGTTCTAGTAGTTATTTCATCAATTATTTTTATCGAGTCTAAACAAGTTTCTGATTATCATAGGGAATTATTTTTAGTCTCTCAAAAAATAGTTGAGCTGACAGATACAAGCACATTTCATTCAAATACAATTTTTGCTGGTGACACATTTCATAAAGATGGATACACACGAGCAGTTGTATTAAGTCATAACTGGCCTTATCTTCCAGAACCGAACGAAAGTGGTAAACTCATTCCTATGTTTCATAAAATTACATCAGAAAATTTTAATGATATAAAACACTTCATTACTGAATCGCAGAAAGCTGGACTAGAATATATTGTGATTGACGAAGATGCTAAGTTATTTGTTGATTTACGTAAAAATCCATTAAAATATCCATATTTATACAAAGTATTTGATTCTGATGACTATGACTTTATGAACCATTTTAGAATTTATAAAATAAATTATGAAAAAATGATATAGGTATTAGTAAATATGAAATCAAAAAAAGTTAAACAGTCATTTGAATTTTCGTCAAAAGCTAATACACTAGAATTTTTTTATAAGAAAATTAAAAAATCTAAAATTGAAAAATTAATCATTTTTTCAGTTGAAGAATGGCGTAAGAAGAAAAATACTATATTAAATAAAGTTAAACAAAATTTTTCCGAAAAAATTATAGTTAGAAGTTCTGCTAGAGGTGAAGACTCCTTAGATACTTCGCAAGCAGGTAAATTCCAAACAATTTTTAATATAAAACCAACGGAAAAAAATGAAATAAAAAATGCGGTTAATCAAATAATAAATTCATACATCACCAAAGGTAGAGATGATAAATTAAATCAAGTTTTAATCCAAAAACAAACACTAAATTCAAAAACAAGCGGGGTTATATTCACAAAAACTCCAGATAATGGATCGCCATATTATGTAATAAATTATGAAGATGGAGACTCTACTGATTCAGTAACAAAAGGGATAATTGGTAATACTATAAAGATTCACAACAAAACTCCAAGAAATAAAATTCCATCAAAATGGAAGAAATTGATTATTGCAATTAAAGAGATAGAGGATGTTTCTAATAATGATAAACTGGATATTGAATTTGCGATTACAGAAAATGATGTTATAATTTTCCAAGTCAGACCGCTTACTGCTTTAAAAAAAGATACCAACTCGTTTATTGAAAAGCATGTAAAGAATGAAATCAAGAAAAATCAAAAAAAGTTTTTGAAAATACAGAGTCAAAAATCGACTATTAATAAGAAAATAATATTTTCTAATATGACAGATTGGAATCCAGCAGAAATAATAGGAAGTAATCCAAGGAAGCTCGATTATTCACTATATGATTATTTAGTTATGAAAAATAGCTGGAGTGAAGGTAGAGCGCTGTTAGGATATAATAATAATCAAAATAGCTCATTGATGGAAGAATTTTCAGGTAGACCTTATGTAAATGTCAAAACAAGTTTTTATTCATTATTACCATCTACCATAGATACAAAAATTCAAAAAAAATTAATTAACTATTTCTTGAAAAAGTTAGAAAAAAATCCATATTTACACGACAAAGTAGAATTTGAAATCCTGTTCACATGTTATGATTTTACACTAAAAAAAAGAATGGAGGATTTGATAAACTATGGATTCACTAGAACGGAGATAAAAATCATAAAGAATCAGTTAATAGATTTTACAAACGAATTAATAAAAAAGACACCAGATATCTTGAAACAAACAGTTTCCTTTCTCAAAATTTTAGAAGATAAAAGAAAAGAAAGTAGAGATAAAATTAGTGGCTACAAAAGTAAATTGTCCAATGCGGAAACACTACTAAAAAATTGTAAAAAATATGGCATTATACAATTTACAGCAGTTGCTAGATTGGCATTCATAGCAAACATTTTACTTAAAGGATTAACTGAAATTTCTAATATTAAAAAACTTGAGATTGATAAATTTATGAATTCAATTTCTACGCCAGTTACAGAATTTCAAAATGATCTATATAATCTGGAAATCAAAAAAATAACAAAAGCAGATTTTCTAGATAAATATGGACATTTAAGACCAGGAACCTATGATATAACAATTGAAAGATATGACAACATGTCTGAGTTATTAGACAATTTAAAATTCTTACATATTAAAAAACGATTAAAGACAAAAAAAACGTACCAGAAGGATCTACAAAACATAATAAAAAAACATGGATTAATCTTCAAAGAAATCGGCTTTTTTGATTTCATTAGAAATACAATTAACCTAAGAGAGAAAACGAAATTTGAGTTTACAAAAAGCTTGAGTGACGCAATAGAATTAATCGCAGGTGCAGGAAATGAACTTGGATTAACTAGAGAAGAGTTAGCAAATTTATCATTAGAAGATATTTTCAAATACAAATCAAAAAGTAAAAACGAATTGAAAGAATTTTGGAAAAAAAGTATTACATTAAATCAAAAAAACTTCGAAATTAATGAATATGTACAATTACCACCAATAATTTTTTCAGAGAATGATTTTGATGTGATTCATCATTATATTGCTGAACCAAATTATATAACAAAGAAAAAAATTATTTCTAATACAATATTATTAGATGATTTGAAACAAATTGCAAATATTGAATCTAATATAGTATTGATTGAAAATGCAGATCCTGGATTTGATTGGATATTTGCTAAGAACCCTAGCGGACTGGTAACAAAATATGGTGGGGTGGCATCTCATATGGCGATCAGATGTGCTGAATTAGGACTCCCTGCTGCTATTGGGTGCGGGGAAATACTATTCAATAAATTAAAAATGAGTTCAAAAATCAATCTTAATTGTAAAGATAAGGATATTTTAATTCTAGAATATAATATAAAAAACGATTATTTCGAAGAAAAAAAAATACTGAAATCCTTAGGTTACATAAAATAGCATATAATAAAAGCACAGCCTCACAATAACAAATGAATTTGAAAAAAATCGGAATTTCTCTTAGAGTTGAAACAATTGAGAAGTATGATGAGAAGAGAGATACAGTAAGTCATGATTGGATTAATTTCTTCCAAAAATTTAATTTTATTCCAATTTTAATTCCAAATAATTTAGAAGACATAGAAGGTTATATTTCAGAATTGAAATTAGATGGGATAATTCTTTCCGGAGGTGATAACTTGGGTGAATTTCCAGAAAGAGATGAAACTGAAAGTAAAATGTTAGAAATTGCCACAAAAAATTCAATTCCAGTATTAGGAATTTGTAGAGGAATGCAAATAATAAATAATTTTTTTGGTGGTAATTTACATAAGAGAGATGATCCAGAACACATTAACAATAATCATACAATTAATTTAACAAAACATTCTCCATTTAATGAAAATAATTCAATAACTGTAAATTCTTATCATAATAACGTAATCGAGTCTAAAGATTTAGGTAAAGATTTGAAGTCATTCGCAACCCATAAAGATGATAATACGGTTGAAGGATTCATTCATGTTAAATATCCAATTATAGGAATTATGTGGCATCCTGAAAGAAATCCAAACGATAATTCTATTCAATTATTTAAGGAGATATTTTCAGTAAACAAACAATAAGAAATTGTTATGAATGCAATAATCTTAGCGGCTGGAGAAGGTAAAAGACTTAGACCGCTTACAAACGATAAACCAAAATGTCTAGTGGAGTTATTCGGTAAAACATTGTTAGAATGGCAATTATCAGTTTTTAAGAAATGTGGAATTAACGATATCTGTGTTGTTACAGGATACAATTCACAGATGTTTAGATATCCAAATCTAGATTATATTAAAAATGAGAATTATAAAACTACCAATATGATGGAGAGTTTATTTTGTGCAAAAGAAAGATTTTCACAATCAACAATTGTATCATATGGTGATATTATTTTCGAAGAAAAAATATTAAGAAAATTAATTGATTCAGAAGATGATTTTTCTGTTATAATTGATAAAAATTGGAACGATTATTGGAATATGAGATTTAATGAGCCAATTAATGATGCAGAAAGTTTGAATGTAGATGATAATGGATACGTTACAAGTATAGGAAAGAAAGTTAAAGAAATTTCAGAAATACAAGGTCAATACATTGGATTAATGAAATTTCAAAATGATGCTATTAGCACAATTAAATCATTTTATGAGAGATGCATTAGGATTTTTGAAAATAACAAGATCAATCCGTTGAATCCAAAAATTTCATTCCAAAATTCCTTTATGACTGATTTTTTACAGGGGTTGATTGACGAAGGTGTAAAATTGAAGGCTGTGAATATTAATAATGGTTGGCTAGAATTAGACAACATTAATGATTATCGCTTGTATACAGAACCTAGTTCAAAAAGTAAGATTCACAAATTTTTTGATATAAATGATTAACAAAGAAGAGACAGAGCAATTTAATATTATAGCCATAAATTTAGATGGATTACGTAGAGACAAGATATCGCTATGTAATTCGTTAAAATCACTGATAAAAAGAAGTTATTTTTTTTCGAAAATGGATACTGTGTGTCCTTATACATTTGCAGCCATTCACTCCATAATGACAGGTACGTACGCCTCAACAAATGGCGTAAATGCATATTATAACATACTCAAATTTAAGAAAAATGAAATTACTACCATAGCAGAGGTTTTAAAAAAAAAAAAATTCTATACTGTCTGTGATATTAATACTGAGGCTGTGTTATCAGAAAAAGGATTTGATGAATACAACGTATACAATGAACAAGTCATTGATTTTACTAAAAGACATTGTGACATTATAGATAAATTATCAAAAAAAAAATTCTTCCTATTTTTACAAAACACAGAAACCCATAATAATTTAGTTAGAAGTATCATTGACAAAGAGGATTCATCAGAACATGAATATTTCAACTCAGTTAAAGAAAACACTTCAAGATATGAAACACATTTACCTACTACAGATTCATACGTTAAATCAATCATAAATAAATTAGAAGAATTGGGTATATCAAAAAAAACAATTTTGATCATTTTTTCAGATCATGGTACAAGCGTTGGAGAAAAAATTGGTGAAAAATTTTATGGCGTTTACTTGTATGAATATACTCTAAATGTATTTGCAATTATTCAAATTCCAAATCACAATGGAAAAATTATCGACAAACAATGCAGAACTATAGATATTTTCCCGACAATTTTGGAGCTGGCAAATTTAAAAAATAAAGGATTTTCAAATAAACAGGGTAAAAGTTTGATGCCATTAATTTATGAGACAGATACTGAAGATAGAGAAGTTTTTGCTGAAACAGGTGGTCTGTATGGTCCATGGCCATCTCCGGAAAAACATAATGTATTCTGTGTAAAAATTAATCATAAAAAATTAATTTACAATGATACACCAAAAACTTGGGAATTATATGACTTAAAAAAAGATCCAAATGAAATTAACAACATTTATGATGAAAATCCAGAATTAGCAAAAAAACTAAAAGAAAGACTATTGGCTTATCTAAAAGAGAACAACATAAAAACAAAAATTTCCTGAATCAAACTAAATTAAAATTTTTTAATTGTTTTACAATTAATTCAGATATGATTTTGTTACCATATTTTGTGAAATGACCACCATAATCGCTATAATCCGAATAAAAATCATCTAGATTTTTTTCACGTAATAGATTATCAGTTACATCAAGTAGAATAAGATCTTTTATTGACTTTAATTCGTTCTGAAATTCTTTAAAAAAATGTAAATTATTTTTTATAAACGTTAGATCGTCTTTTTGAGGCAAAAAAAGGAATATTGGTTTAAAATTCATTTTCTTTGAATAATTTACGTATTCCTGCATAATCATTTTTAATAATTCACACGAATCTGGATCTTGAAATAACTTAACCCTCCAATTTAGATTAATTTGCATTATTATTTTCATGGGATTCAATTCAATTTTTGAGAAATCTTTTTTTTGTTTTTTTAATTGTTCAATCTTACGTACCCAAGAAATAATTTTAAAATTTCTTCTAAAATTTTTTAATATTGTAATAGAGTAAGGAAAGTTGATTTTTTCTTTTAAGAATTTGTTTTTATAAAAAAAGTCATTTGTATTAACATATTCAAGATAGTCTTCATAATGTTCGAATTTTGACGTATTGTCAATAGGATTTTTTAATTGAACTAGTTTGTTTCCTTTTATTATAAATCTAGGTTTAAACCCAAATGTGTTACCGTATTCGTAGTAATGCTTCCAAACACTAAGAATTCTACATATTGTTTCAGGCACAACAGCTAAAATAACAATATCCGTTTTGTTCTTTGGAAACTCCCTCTTTAATCGTAATAGTGATTGATCAATACCATAATTGCCAACGCCAAAATTCAAAACATTGCTGTTTGTTGATTTGGATAGATAATGTGACCACGTTTCATCATCATTAACTTGCCTGGAAAATGTAAATGAATCACCATAACAAGAGATTAATGAATTTAAATTATCGAACGATGGGTTTGTACGTACACCGTTTTTATTTATATTCCATTCTGTTTTAGAATATTTCCCATTCTCTTGATTAGATGTGAGAGGTTTTCTTACCCAGCCTAATTCTGAATCAAATCCTTGTGGGATAAATTTCGCCAAGCCTGTTTTTGACAAACTTGGAATTTCATCTTGTCCAGTGATTAACCATGAAAATTGTTTTCTTACTGAGAATACAATTTTTTTGATTATAAATTCAATTATAAAGAAAATGACTATTCCGAGAACAGTAATGAGTAAAATATCAGTTAACATTTTATTATTTTATATATCCTAAGTCTCTTAGTATTTTTTTTGCTTTTTCCGTTTCATTGTTTGACAGCTCATAAGTTTTTTGAAATTCAAAATTACCAGTAGAATTTATCTGTGAAAGCGCATTTTCTAGCTGTTTAACAATCTCAGGATTTTGTCCACTAATATTAGATATTTCCAATGGATCATTTTCAAGATCAAACAAGTGTAGGTTTGTTTTAGGATTTTTTCTGTTCCTAAAATATTTAAATTTTGGAGTTCGTATTCCGATACTATCACTATATTCTGATTTTTTCGTAGTAGTTGCACTATCTAAATAAACAGGCGCCTCCTCAAACGGTTTGTTATAAAATAATGGCATAAAACTGCGACCACGTGTAGTAATTTTTGGAGTAATTCCAATCATTTCTAGAATAGTTGGAAAAATATCGATAGAACTAATTTGTGTACCAACAATTTTATTTTTTGGGATTTTATGCCCAGAAAAAATTAATGCTGGTCTAAAATTTTCATCATAGCAATCATTAGGCCAAACAACCGCTTTTTTTAGTAAACGCCTTTGATAGGGAGTTGGATTTAATTTATCAATTTCATCTAATCTAGGCACCAATCGTTTTTTGATTTTTTCATTTTTTTCTTTAGTATAGATATTTGAAACACGTTTACGAATTGGACTAAGCGATTCTGGTAGAGAAGTAAATACTTTATGTCCTAGTTTGTAAATTGTACCAGGATTAGATTTGCGCAGTTCATCATTTTTTAGAGTAAATGCCAACATTTCATCGGTAAAATCTGCCGAAGTAGAACCATGATCAGAGGTAATTATTACAATTGTATTGTCAAAATCCAAATCCTCCAGAATTTTCCCAAGCCATATATCAATAGCAGATAGCATTTTTTCATATTGGTTTTTTCCAGAAAAATCAGTGATTTGTTTAGCATTATCTGTAAGATGAAACACCGCATTGCCATGAACGTCTTCTAAATGAACGTAAAGAAACCAAGGTGTTTCTTGAGAGTAAGTTTTAATTTTGTCAACTACCTTTTCTCCAATCCCGTCATATAATGTTGAAAATGAGTTGAAAAACTCTGCGTCAGGAAAAATTTTAGCAATATTACTATAAAGTAATGCTTCAGGAATAATTGCAGAAGTGGTATATCCAAAATCAGATAGATCTTGGATAAATGTACGAGTGTTAGAAATCATATTAAAAAGATCATTATCCAAACTAGTACATTCGTAAGGATACAATCCTGTAAAAATACTAGACAATGATGGCACGGTTATGGATGCAGGACTGATAGCTTGATTAAAAAAAGTTCCATTTTTAATAAATTTATCAAGGTTTGGAGTTACTGACGATTTTTGCCTCCCTATGCATTTATCCTGTCGTAATGAATCAATTACTAAAAATAATAAATTTGGTTTCATTTTTCATGTAATATTATTTGATATATTCTGAAATACGTTTTTCCTCATCGCTAAATATCACTCCAATAGTTCGTAATAATGTGATTTTATTAGAACTGCAATAATCAGAAAGTTTTTGTATATAGCTTTGAAAATTATCAATTGATTCATTATTTTTGGTTATTCTAGAAAATAGATCGTCATGATCTAACATGAGTACTTTTTTATCAGTAGGAATTGCATTTACAATTTCCGAGATATTTTGAATTGCAATAGGACTTTCAATTTTTGGTACTAAAATAATATTTGGAGGTATATTTTGGATATAATCTTCTAAATCACTAGCTGATTCAACATTTGATATTGCAAAATATTTAATTTGGCTGTAGGAGGATATTACAGATATTAAATCATTTAATGTGTATTTGTTATTAGGAGGTTTTATTCTTTTTATTGGTAGATCTATGAAAATTGAATTATTTTTATGTTCTTCAAGAATATTTTTTAATTGTTTTACGCTGCTACACCAGGCTAAATTAATTCGTAAAATAGTATCATTAGGAATTTCAATTCCATAATTTATAATATTTTGAGATATAATTCTCAACATTAAAACACATTTTTCCAGATAAATAAGTCATAGTGATCTTTTGTATTATTGTTTACTCGTCCAAGCATATTGGATGGTTTAAGCATTTTAGATTTGCACCCTCTAGATTTGCACCCTCTAGATTTGCACCCTCTAGATTTGCACCCTCTAGATTTGCACCCTCTAGATTCGCACCCTCTAGATTCGCACCCTCTAGATTTGCGTGTCTTAAATCAATATATGATAAATCAGCAAATGAAAAATCAACATTTCTCAGATTTATCTTATCACGTTCGCCACCTCTAGTAAAAACAATATTTTTTAAATCAACACCAGAAAAGTTAGAGCCGCTTAAATCAGTATCTGACCTAAATACAATTTCTTCAGAAATACAACCCCGGATTGTTTTGGCACTGAAATCAACCGTACCATGGTTCCAGTTTCTAAAATCCACATTTTTAAAACTGGAACCGGGAAAATCCGTAGGATGAATATTATTGTCACTGATTTTAACTTCTGATATGTCAATATTATCAAATGTGCAGGAAATGCAAGCGCTCATGTCAAAATTGCTATTTTTTAAATCAGATTTAGAAAAATCTGCATAAAAAATGTCTGACTTGGTAAAATCTACGTTATGAATTATAGTATTTTCAATTTCTGGTCTACAAACTTCAGAGTATGAAAAGTCAGAATTTGTTATATCTGCATTTGTGAGATTAACATTTTCAAGATGACTTGAGAAAAAATTACTGTTCACTAAATTAGAATTAGACAAATCTACATGAGAATACAAAGCGCCTGTAGAGTCTGAATTGCTATAATCTGAATTACTCAGGTTACCTGTTGTTTCTGTGTTAGAATAATCCTTATCTAGCTCTCTCAACTCTTCATTGTAAAATTTCTCTAGATTTTTTTCGTCAATGTCAAGAAAAATATATGTTAATACTGGACCTGTAATAATATGATAATATTGGAGTGGAAGAATAATTTCAAATTCACCACTTCCAAGACTTGCAAGACGATTTTTTATTTCAGCGACATAACTGAGGTCTAGGTTACTACCTGCAAGGCAACATTCATCATTCCAATTAAAAGCCTGTGTTAATTTTCTATCTGCTCCAAAAGAACCAAGAACATACAAATCATAGTAATTCGCTATTTGGTATAATTCTGGTAACGTTTGCTCATAATCACCTTTATCACTTTGAAGAACTCGAAGTTCCAATGGTATAGAACCTGCAACTGATATTGCATGTGAAATTCTTGCATCAATAGCAGGATACATCACTGTGGTCCAACCCCCGCCAGAAATACCCACCATATGATAATTGTTATAATCAAAATTTTTATCAATGAAATTTAGGGAAACGGCAATTGGCTCAACGAAATAAGAAATTGGAGAGAATTCGTCAGATTCTAGAAATTTAAATTGATTATGACCTTCAAGTTTTGTTTCATTACCATCTAGCATTATAACAGGTTGACTATTCATACCAGCTAACGGCATAGAAAACATCAACACTGGATATCCTCTGTCCAGAAAAAACCTTATCTGTTTTTTTCCGTCATGAAGGTAATCGCCGTGTCCATTGTGGTAAATAATTAAATCATTATATGACAGTTCTCGAGGATGTAGAAGATAAACAATAGAATTTACACCGTGTTTCATTTCTATTGTAATTCTGTCAATTTTTTTTAGATTTTTCAAATCATCAAAATTACTGTCGGAAATGCCTTGTTCAATGGAATTAGGAAAATGTATAGGAAATCCATCTCCCTTCCATATAAAATCAATCAAATTCTCACGTTTCTGTAGTAATAGTTGTAATTCTGATTGCTCTACTTTGATTTGAATTATACTTTTGCTAATTAAAAATTCCATCGAATTCAGAAACTCATTGTCAGAAATTTTTTCTTCTGCCCACCAGCCTGCGGTGTTTTTTACCCAGTTAGGAACACCAGGAATAAAAGCTTCAGGTGTTTGTTGAACATTTACTTGAATAATTTTTTCATTAATTAAAAATTCCACAGAATTCAAAAATTCTGTCTCCGAAATAGCGTCAGTGGCCCACCAACCAGCAGTATTTTTTACCCAGTCTGGAACATATTCACTAAATACATTTGGTACCATTAATCCAAGCATAAAAAGTGACAACGTAAGAGCAGTAATGTATTTCATAACATCCACAACAACCTATTCAAAATAAGTTGTTTGTTTAAACACGTTAAGTAATTTTCACATTTTATAACTGCATTTCAATACTAATCTCAAAAAGTATTAATAACATAATTTACTCATCTTCTTGAAATTTTTTAATCATATCAAGATCTTCGTTACCAAAAATAGTTCTACTTTCTACATGCTTGCTAATTTCTTCTTGAGTTTTTTGTATTTGTTCAAGAGTTTCATCATTTATTTTTCCACCTTTTTGCATTTCAAGTAAGAGTGTAATCAATTTCTGATTAAGCTGTAGATTCAATTCAGAATTAGCGAACATTCTTCGTGCAAATGGGTTAGTTTCATACGTTACTGCTGTTTCTGCACTGTATGAAGGTGTTCGTTTAAAATGAATATACCCAATAAATGTCAATAATGGAATTCCAACACAGGCAACAAGTATGGTGTAGATTACGAATGTTGGAAATATCTCTTTTAATATTGGATAATTATCAATTGCAAGAAAATATGTCACAGTTAAAGTATTAATGGCGGCAAAAATAAAAGCAAAATATGTACTCCATCCCATTCTAAAATAATACCAACCACGAAAACCAGTATTTTTTGGCATGGAATGATACCAAATTTAATCTATATCAATTTCACTGCTCATTAATGTTAATTCAGTTTGTAAGAATTAATTAATTTAAAATTACAACGCTTAATTTAAGATATACTAGAAAATTATAGTTATGGTTTTTATTGACATGAAATTTATCATGTTAAGAATTGCGAATATTGATTGCGTCTGGTGCAACTGGAGGAACATCCAAAGGCAGTATAGGCAAGTATTTTCATTTAAAGGACTTTGGGGAAGCACTCACTAAATTTAATGTAGTTTATAAGTTAATTAGGGAAACTGATTATGTTGTTGGGTTTCCAACAAAACAAATTGGCAAATTAATTTCAAGTAAAAAAAAATTTAAAAAATTAATAGAGGGTTTTAAACCAGATGCAGTACTAGTTGATAGGCAAAGTAATTTTGGGTTAGAAGTGATAAAAGCTGGAATTCCACTATTTGTGATTTTAAGAGGTCATCATTGGTCTGAGCTTGAATTTGCAAAAGAGACTATTTACAAAGATCGGTTTATGCGAAAGATCATAGACGTTAGAAGTCAAATTGCGGAAAAAGTTTTTGCTGGTGCCACAGCAATACTGCCAATTTGTGATTATTTAACAGACATAGTAAAAGAACACCACCCTCAACAATCCATAGAAGTTTTTGTTGAAGGAGTTGACAATACAAGGTGGTACAAACAAGATGGCATGCAATTAAAACATCCATGTGTAGGATTATTACAGGATGCAAACTGGTGGAGAAAAACAAGAGAGATGTTAACACTAGAAAAAGTAATTCAAAAAATGCCTGAAATTAATTTCTATTGGGTGGGAGATGGACAGTATAAGGATAAAATATTATCGGTTTTAGAAAAATTTGATAACTTTCATTGGCTGGGATCTTTACAATATCCTGATAAAGTAAGAGAATATCTAACCGAGATTGATGTCTATGCATTAATTACAGGAATGGATTTAGCTCCACTGTCTCTGAAAGAAGCTCAATTAATGAAAAGACCAGTTATTGCAACTAATGTTGGTGGAATTCCAGAAATGATGATTGATGGAAAAACAGGATTTCTAGTTGAAGAAGGAAATGCAGATGATCTTTTTGAAAAACTAACTATTCTTTTTAAGAATAAAGAAATGAGTGCAGAAAATGGTTCCAATGGTAGGAAGTTTATTGAAGAAAAGTTTAGTATGGATGCAAGCGCAAAAAATTTCATAAGAATTTTAGATTCCTATGTGAAGAGTTAAGTTCTTTTTGAATATTTCTTGTTAATGGATTTTACATTTTTTACTTTTTTTGTATAAGTATTATTCATCTTCTTGATTAGATTTAATGTTTGATTATTAATTAATTCAAGATTTGGTATTACGCAGTGTCCGCCTATATGTCCAGGATACATTTTTGGTCTGTTTCCCAATAATGTGTGTATCTCATCAGAAAATAACCACATTTCATCATAATTGACATTATAGGTTTTGGCGATAACATTAGTTATCTGTGAATAATTTATCAACCAGCCCAGATAAGAAGTGTCACATAAAATTTTAGCTAACTCTAATGTTTCTGGTTTTGACATCTGTTTAGTTTTTACACCGAAATTTTTCATTTTTCTTGAATAGGTTTTGATTGCCCATTGTCTTTTCGGAGCATTTTTCGATATAGCAAAAAATTTTGTGTATCGTTTGATATCTCTTAGCATCCTTTTGTGAACACCTCTTGTTGCGCTGTAAATTAATGGTATATCTAATTTTTTTTGAATCCGCTCTGTTGTTCCGGGACCAATAGTGCTATGTATGACAATACATTCTGGTTTAAATTTTTTATACAATTGAAGTAAGTTAGAATCAAATTTTGATGTTACAGGAATTGCAATATGTAAAAAAGAAGTTTCCAGGTTTTGGAATTTCTTGAGTTTTGATTCATTTACTAATCTTTTATCTAAATCATATCCAACCACAGTTGGTTTTTTGGAAAGTAGTTTTAGAATTGGGTAGCCTATTTCGCCTAGACCAGCAACAATATCTTTTTTCATTATTATTTCCACTTATGAATACTAAATTAATCTAATGTAGTATTGCTACTCATTTCTTTTGTAATAAATAATCTATACCAAATCTCAAAAGCAAGTATTCCTAAAAATTTATTCACATACTTTACATCAAGATCTGAATTGTCAATATGTTTTTGGATCCAATCATTATTTATCCAGCCATCTTTAACAATTCTTGAATCATCAAGGAATTCCTTGCATAAATTATGTCCATGTAATTTCCAGAGATTAATCGTGTTGACATTAAATCCTAATTTTTCTTTGGTTACTAATGATGCAGCATTATGTTTTTCTAATATAGTTCTTAGTGGCAATTTTCCAATTTCATTATCAATATCATATTTGTATTTTGTTGGAATGTGAGTAGCAGTGACAAGTAATTCATTATTTAGCAAGGGAGCTAATTGATTGATTTTGAAATAATCAATTATTCGAGAATTAATTGGATTGAAATTGTACAATAATTTACCATTATAATCAGCTAGATAGACTTGTTCTAATCGTGGAAGATTATTATCAAAAAAGGGCAAAAGTATAGTGTAAATAGAATTCCACGAAAATTGACATTTTTGATTAAAAATGTTTTCTTGATCAGGTACTCTATCCCTTTCATGGCATTCCAAATATGCTTTAACTTTTTCATGAGGACTAGAATTTTCAGATGTTAAAGAAAGAAATTTTTTATATCTAAATGTATATCCAGCAAAAAGTTCATCACCACCATCCCCAGAAACCAATATTTTAGACATAGTCTGTGATTTTTTTACTACATAGTACCAATGTAAGTCCCAAAATGGTAATTTGATAATACTAATTGCTTTTGGTAATTCAGAAAGATAGTTCTCTAGATGAATAATATGATGATCTGCATTATATTTTTCTGCTATCTTTGATGCAGCTGGTGTTTCATCTATGCTGTTAGCAAATTTTATAGAGATTGCATTAATTTTAACATCAGGTTTTGTTTTACGTAGTAAAGCTAGTATTAATGTAGAATCAACCCCACCGCTAAGAGCAATTGAAATTTCTTGCTCATTGGTAAGTTTTAGTTTTTTTTCAATTTCATTACAGATTGAATTCTCAACGGAGATGGGGCTTACAGGTTCCTCGATCGGTTCAAAATCTTTCCAAGTTTTCTTAGGTAAATTTGGATTTATGGATGGATCATAACGAAGTGTTAGAATGTTTACAATAGATGAAGGACTAATTGAGGAATTAGAAATCTCCACGACCTAACCCTCTAAAAATTATATTATGTTGTTTTGCAGATTCTGGCTCAATAATTCCTCTAGTATCTATTAGTATTGGAGTTTTCATTTTGCCAAAAGAAGAAATTTCAATTTTCTTAAAATCGTCATGGCCTGTTACAATTACTGCCGCATCCATTTTTAATAGTATATCATCTAGATTTTCTTCTACCTTTATACCAAATACTTCGCTTGAAGAAAAATTTGGATCATAAATGTACACATTAGCACCTAAATTTTGGAATTTTTTTATTATGTGTTTAGCTGGAGATAATTGAATATCTTTTACATTTGGTTTGTAAGAAACACCAAGAATTAGAATTTCGCTATTTTGTATTGATTTATTGCACTCCTTGAAAGCATCAGAAGTAAGTTCAACAACATGTTCTGGCATTTTTTCATTAATTTTTCTACCAGATTCAACAATATTCAGTTTTGTACCAGTACGTCTTGCAGTATTAAGAAGTTGGTATGAGTTAATAGGCAAACATGGACCACCTACACCACATCCTGGATAATGTATTTGAAAATTATATTTCTTTTTTGCAGCTTCTAAGACTTTCATTGTGTCTATTCCTAATTTTTCAAACATTAGCGATAGTTCGCTGACAAATGCAATATTTACATCTCTAAATACATTAGTTGTTAATTTAACAGCATTTGCAGTTTTACAATTTGGCATTTCAACAAGTTCGACTGGGAAAACAAATTTGTAAATTGCTTTAATTATTTTTGTTACATCATTATTTATGCCTGCTATTAATCTTGGTAGATTTGTAAAATCATGTAGAATCTCACCTGGATTAGCATTTTCAGGACAGACTCCGATAAAGAAATTTTCTCCGATTTTTAATCTACCAGTTTTTGAAATAATGGAGACCATTTCATCTTCAATAAATCCAGGCTCAACTGTACTTTCAACAATTACTAATGAATTTGGAGATAAAATTTTTGATAGTTTAGATGCGGCAGATCTTAATGCTGAATAATCTGGGATGTTATTTTCATCCATTGGAGTAGGCAAAGATAATAAAATTAGATCAGAATTTGGTATTACGTCTTCAATTTTTGTAGTAGCGGAAAACACTTTATTTCTTATAACATCATTAAAAATTTCTTCATATCCAGGTTCATCTTTTAAAGGAAATGTTCCAGAATTAATAGTTCTGACTAAACTTTCATTTATATCAACACCAATAGTATGTAACCCAGATTTTGCAAATGAAAGTGCAGTTGGAAGACCAATTCTACCTATACCAACAACACAGACTCGAAGTGCTTGCGAATTTAATGATTTTTTCACATCTTCTAAGTTATTCATATTGAGTTTTGAATTGTACATTATATCACGAATACTGGTACTTTTGAACCTATTTTGACCTATTATAATTTTGTAATGATAGCTATTTGTCCAAAATTTTAAAAGCTTAATGATAAGACTAAGAATGGATTTTTGTGACTAAGATTGTAATTACTGCGGCAGGAAGAGGTACAAGGCTATTACCATTTACGAAAGAAATGCCTAAGGAAATGATGCCAATTTTTTCTAATATTTCTACTAATAAAAGAATAGTTTTACCATTATTACAATATGTCTATGAACAGCTATATTCTATGAATTTTAGAGATTATTGTTTCGTTGTGGGGAGGGAAAAAAGATCGATAGAAGATCATTTTACACCTCATGAAATGTATTTGAGAGGTTTAAAGGGAGATTACAAAAACATTATGACCAAATTTTATCATAAATTAGAAAACTCACATTTAGTTTGGATTAATCAAAACAAACCATTAGGCTTTGGTGATGCAGTAAAACATGCAGAGAAATATGTAGGAAAGGAAGATTTCATAGTTCACGCAGGAGATGTCACGATATTAAGTAAAAATAAACATCCTATTTTACGCTTAATAGAAACTGCAAAAAAATATCCTGATGTAAAGGCAATTCTACTATGTAAAAAAGTAAGAAACTTGAAGAGATATGGCGTTCCAACTATTAGTAAATTATCTAATAATTTATTTACTGTAAAGGAAGTTATAGAAAAACCTGATAAACCAAAATCAAACTTTGGTATATTACCATTATATTATTTTAAATCAGATGTTTTTTCAAGTTTGAAAAAAATTAAGCCGGGAAAAGGAAAAGAATATCAGCTAACAGACGCGATACAAAACATGATTCAAGAAAAACAAAAAGTTCTTGCAATTACATTAAATAAAAATGAAGATGAAATAGATGTTGGAACAGTTGAATCCTATAGAAGTGCACAAGAAATTACATTCAGGAAGGCATAATTTTTAAGATTAATAATTTGGGTGAGAGTATGAAAATAGCGATAATTGGTTTGGGTTTTGTAGGATTGTCACTTACTAGTGTATTAGCATCAAAAGGAAACAATGTTGTTGGGATAGACGTTGATGCTGAAAAATGTAAAAAAATTTGTGATGGAATATCGCCATTCTTTGAACCAGATTTAGAAAAAATGTTAAAAATTGGATTAAAAAAGAAATTAATTATTAGTGATGATTTTTCGTTGATCAAAGATTGTGATATGATTTTTGTTGCCGTAGGAACACCTCAGAAATCAAATGGTGCAATAGAACTATCAATGATTAAAAAAGCGGTGACATCTGTTGGAAAAATTCTTTCAAAAACTAAGAAGAATCCGATTGTTCTCATAAAAAGTACGGTTATCCCAGGCACTATGCAAAATGTCATTTTGCCAATTTTAGAAAAAAGATCTGGTAAAAAAGCAGGAAAAGAATTTGGGCTAATTTCAAATCCAGAGTTTTTACGGGAAAGTAGTGCAATCAGAGATACAAAATTTCCTCATGTAATAGTTCTAGGAGGTTACCAAACTAAGTTCATGAAAAAAGCAAAAAGATTCTTTTCTAAATTACATCCAAATGTTTCAATTATAATCACAAATCATCAAACAGCTGAGATGATAAAATATGCAAATAATTCATTCCTAGCTACAAAAATTAGTTTTATTAATCAGCTATCCAACATATGTCAAAATATTCCAGGCGCTAACATAGACGATATTGCAAAAACAATAGGATTAGATCCTAGAATTGGAGCATTGTTTCTAAATGCAGGACCAGGATATGGTGGATCATGTCTGCCAAAAGATATGAAAGCGTTGATAAATTTTGCCGATACAATAGGAATTAATCCAACTCTTCTAAATGCAGTTGAGAAAACAAATCAAAAACAAATGCAAAATATAGTTTCGTTAATGGAAAAAACATTAGGAACGCTTGCATCAAAACGAATTACTGTTTTGGGTACTGCATTCAAGCCTAACACAGATGATATTAGAGATTCAATAGCAATAGAACTAATAAAAAAACTTTTGAAAAAGAAATCTAGAATCATAATTTATGATCCGAAAGCGATGAAAAATACTAAGGGTGTTTTTGGAGAAAAAATCATTTACGCAAGATCAGTTAATGAAGCATTAAACAAAAGTCAATGTGCAATATTGATGACTCATTGGAAACAATTTGAAAAACTTAACAATAATTCAATAAAACATATGAACAAAAAATTCGTTATAGATTGTAGACGAATTTTAGTAGAAAAGGAATTACAGGCCGAATATCACGCAATAGGAATAGGAAAAACATAATGAAATATGTTGTAACAGGCGGAGCTGGTTTTATTGGAAGTCATATAACAGAAAAATTAGTAGAACGTGGTGACACTACTACTGTAATAGATAACATGAATACAGGAAAAGAGGAAAATTTAGAATCTATAAGAGACAAAATTAATTTTGTTAAAGGTAATATTTTAGATATAGATTTGCTTGAAAATATAACAAAAGATGTAGATGGGGTATTTCATCAAGCTGCACTTGCCTCAGTACAAGATTCTTTTGATCAACCTGATGAGTATCACAATGTTAATGTAAATGGAACAGAAAATATTTTGAAATTATCAAAAAAATATGGTTTTAAGGTTGTTTATGCAAGCTCTTCAAGCGTTTATGGCGACCCAATAAGAATTCCAATTAAAGAATCAGATGAGAAAAATCCCATTAACCCATATGCAGAAACAAAACTGAAAAAAGAAGAATTAGCCATAAAATATTCTAAAATGGGAGTGAGTGTGATAGGATTACGTTATTTCAACGTATTTGGAAAAGGACAATCAAAAGAATATGCTGGGGTTTTAAAATTATTTTTAGAACGGATTAGGGATAAATTACCACCAAAGATCAATGGTGATGGAACACAATTCAGAGATTTTGTACATGTTGGTGATGTAGTAAATGCTAACATTATGTCGATGGACAGTAATATCACTCATGAATTTTTTAATGTTGGAACAAATACAGCGATAACTATCCTAGATTTAGCTAAAAATATCATACAATATTCTGGATTAAATATTGAACCGATTTTTGGACCAGCACTAGATGGTGATGTTCATAAAACAAGGGCAAACATTGATTTAATTAAAAAAAAGATTGGTTGGGAGCCATCAACCATGTTAGTAGACTGGATAAAAGACATAATTTCTTCAAAAAAATTTAATGAAATATAGGAATTTGTGATAAAATTGAAGCTTTTAATCGGGGGTTCAAGTTCGTTTTTTTTCCACCTAAAGGAATTTTCAAATAAACTAAATGAACTAGGTGTAGAGACTAAATTGGTCCTAGATACGGATTACAGTGATGGTTTTCCAAGTAGAAAAATAAAAAATTGGTTTCAAACTAAAAAACAATTCAATAAATTAATAGAAGAATTCAAACCTGATGCAATTCTTATTGATAGAGAAAAACATTTTGGAATTGCTGCGTTAGAAAAAAATATACCGCTTGTTGTACTGCTACGGGGACATTATTGGTCTGAGCTTGCTTGGTATAAAAAAACAATATACAAATCATTTCCAAAAAGTATTGCCCTTCAGAAATGGGATCAAATTGCAAAAAGGATTTTTGCCGAGGCAGAGATAATCTTGCCTATTTGCAAATATTTAGAAAAAATCACTAATGAACATGTACCGAATCAAAAAACAGATGTTTTTTTTGAAGGGATAGATGCAACACTATGGCATAAAGTAAATGGAATGAAATTGAAGCATCCATGTGTGGGATTGGTCCAACGTGCAAATTGGTGGGGTAAAACATCAGAGATGTTGATTTTGAAGAATGTTTTAGAAAAATTACCTGATATTCAATTTTATTGGGCTGGACATGGACCTTTTGAAGAAAGAATCCTGACAGAATTAGAAAAATATGAAAACTTTCATTGGTTAGGAAAACTAGAATACCCAAACAAAGTTAGAGAGTTCTTAAGTGAGATTGATGTCTATGCATTAATCACAGGAATGGATTTAGCTCCACTGTCTCTGAAAGAAGCTCAATTAATGAAAAGACCAGTTATTGCAACTAACGTTGGTGGAATTCCAGAAATGATGAAAGATGGTACAACAGGATTTTTGGTAGAAAAAGGTAATGATAAACAATTAATTGAAAAAATAAAATTACTGCTTGCGGATAAAAAACTATCAGAACAAATGGGTAATGAAGGTAGAAGATTTATAGAAGAAACATACAATTTGGAAGTTGCAGCAAAAAAATTTATTCGAATACTAAATTTACACATAAAAAAATAATTTAATGGGTTTGTAGGAAGACTAATGTATAAACTAAATAGAATTATTTAAAGAAAGTATATGAAAATACCATTTTTTGTTCAAGAATTTACTAATGAGATGGAAGAAGCTGCCATTGATGCATTAAGAAATGAATCATTTGTTAATGGTGAAAGCATTTCAAAGTTTGAAGAGGAGTTTGCAAGATATATTGGTACAAAATATGCAGTATCGGTTAATTCTGGAAATAGTGCATTACAACTTTCGTTAATGGCATTGGATATATCAGCTGATTCAAAAGTTGCAACACCAAGTAATTCCTTCATTGCATCAGCAAATTGTATTCGTATGATGAATGCACGACCAATTTTAACTGACATAGATCCAAGAGATGGAGAAATTGATGTCAGTGGTATTACAGAAAGACTCGATGCGATAATTCCAGTTCACATTTATGGCAATCCGTGTGATTTTGATTCTGTAAAGGCCTTTGCCGAAGAACAAAAAATTCCAATCATCGAAGATGCATGCCAAGCACATGGTGCAACATACAAGAACAAAAAAGTTGGAAGTCTGTCAGATGTTGGATGTTTTTCATTTTACCCAACAAAAAATATGACTGTTGGAGGTGATGGAGGAATGGCTACTACAAATAATGATGAAATTGCTAATGAAATAAAATCAATCAGAGATAATGGTAGAAAAACAAAGAATGAATTTGATAAATTGGGATTCACTATGAGACTAAATACAGTAAATGCAGCTATAGGCAGAATTCAGCTAAAACATCTTGATGAAAAAAATTCACGAAGAAGAGAAATTGCGTTAATTTACAAAGAAAATTTAATTGAAGATTGTATTTTGCCTGAAAATAAAGATGGTAAATCAGTTTATCATCAAATTGTATTAAAACATGAAAATAGAGACAAAATACGTGAGGAATTAACAAATAATGATGTTGGTTCTGCAATATATTATGAAAAACCAATTCATATGCAACCATTCTATCTAGAATATGATTACAAATTACCTAACACTGAGAAATTTGCTAAAGAAGTTTTATCATTACCATCTTATCCATCGCTTACCAATGATCAACTATTGGATATTTGTGAATGTGTAAACAAAGTAATTGGTTAAGATGTTGCTAAAAGATCTTCATAAAACTGAATATATTTTGGTAAAATAATATCCCATGTCATATTACTTTTAACAAATTTGTTTCCATTGTTTGCTAATATTTTTGCTTTTTGTTTATCAGCCAATAACTCATTTACTGCATCGGCAAGTTTATCTGGATTCTCTGCAGGAACTAACATTCCTGTTTCGTTATCTTTTATTAATTCTGGAATTCCACCAACGTTAGTTGCAACAACTGGAACATTAAGATAGAACGCTTCCTTAACTGTGGTAGGAAGGCTTTCCATTCTGGATGGAACCACAACTACCTGAGATGATTTTATTATTTTCATAGCTTCCTCCCAAGAACGATTAGTGCAATATACAACATTGCCATCTATTTTTGATTCTGCCTGTTTTAAAATATCCATACCCTTCTCATAGCTGTCTCTACCAACATATGCTACCTGGTTTTCAATTTTTGTAACATCAGAAATACTACTGAATTTTTGTATATCTAAGGGAGAAGGGAGATATTCAAAATTGAGATCAAATTTTTCTTTATACAGTTTTTGTGTTGCTTTTGAATCAGTTGTTAATTTATCAGGCCAGTTTAAAACCTGTGATTCAGCAATCTTTGCAACAGAAGATATAGATTTTGAGTGTAAAGTGTCAACTTGTTCACTAAAGACACCATGAACTGAAAGAACTTTTTTCTTACCTTTTGCATATTTCATTGCGTATGCAGATGGAATGTTAAAACCATGAACAATATCAAATGATTCTCGATTTGTAAGACTTTTCAAACTACTAAATAATGCAAAGCTTGGATTTTTCAAATTTTTTATTGGTATGTGTGGTACTTGCATTTTTTTTACTTTATAACCATAATCAGATAATTTGTCAGCAAGCATAGCAGCATGGCCGCCAATACCACCAGAAAAAACAGGGGAGATGAAAAGGATATTCATTCATGAGATTTACGGTAGTTACTTTTTAAGCCCTTGGATTAATTTGTAGAATGTATTTTAGTTCAGATAATAGTATAAATTCCAATGCTGGGTTTAGTGAATCTAAAGATAAGTAATTTCTATTTTTTTTACAAAGAATATTAAGAAAGAGATTTTGATTGATTTTGTTGCAGTTAGATAAAAAATTAATTAAAGTTGAAAAGTCATCACATCATCTGCGTTCTCTGCTGATAATTGGAATACTTGTTCTTGCCTTTTCATTAACTTTCATCGTACGACTACAGCCTTTAGAATATGGTTTTGAGTTAAATGAGTTTGATCCGTTTTTTAATTATAGGGCAACTGAGTTTATTGTAGAAAATGGACTTCCGGCATATTTGGAATGGCACGACGACTTGAGTTGGCATCCATATGGAAGAGATGTTTCATCCACATCACAAGTAATGCTTCATACTACTGCAGCAACACTTTACCAGATTTTTGGCATGGGTTCTAGTCTGTACTACTTTGCTATATGGTTCCCAGTGGTTATTGGTTCACTTACTACAATTGTTGTATTTGCAATAGTTAGAACAATAGGAGGCACAACAGCTGGACTTTTTGCTTCACTTTTCTTTGC
>Ga0310121_10001367_pt1 | contig 25143 bp, 25 predicted proteins | sample CB27_Tmax_986_MG_FD_203504 | JGI IMG/M metagenome (GOLD analysis project Ga0310121, IMG submission 203504) | Marine microbial communities from Western Arctic Ocean, Canada - CB27_Tmax_986 | ecosystem: Environmental > Aquatic > Marine > Oceanic | place: Canada: Western Arctic Ocean | collected...
CTTTTCGCCATTCTCGTCGAACTTCTTGGTCGTTGCCCGTTCGCGTTTGATCCAGTCGCAGCTGGCCAACATAGGAGGCAGCGCACGCTCGAGCCATTCTCGATCGCGACTCAGCTTGTAATGCTCGACAACTCCCCACAGCACAAATCCATTCTTGACTGGCCATTCATCCCCTTCCATTTCAACTGGACCAGCGAGAAAGCCTTTCTGGGACGTGAATTTCCCCTCCGGCTGCATCGTACCCTGCCATGCCAGGTGACAGTTTTCGATGTATCGGCCCACCAATTCGTGGTGGCCCTTCTGGTCGAACGCCACAAAGCTCAACGACAGCATGGCCATCATGTAATGAGCAAACGGATAATCCTTCAAGTACAGCCGATTTTCGTTCGGATCTAACTGAGAACCGCAAAGCAGCTGGCCGAGCTGAGATTTATAGAAGTCATTGATCACCGGCTCAGGGACATTGATTGTCATGCCCTGCTCCAGCAGCTGTTGCCATTCTGAGATGAACTTCTCGTAGCTAACGTCAAAGTCCAAACTGCTGACCACAGGCTCCTGTTCCCTACTGGTCGGAACAGCCGGAATCATCAAATCGATATGAAACTGCATCTGGGGAGCAAGGACCGTCGAGAACTTCAAGCCGTCTTTCTTGGTGGGTGACGCCTCGCGATCAACAAAGGTTGCCGTGACCGATGGCCGCGGCCCGATGTAACCCCGAACACGGCCCTTTGGGTCGTAAATGAAATTGTTCTCCCATCGCAGCGGCTGCTTTGTGTCCAGATTCACTCAAAGGTGCGCCGGCGATTCGGCGTGCCCGACGTTTTTCACCGTCATGCGAATCACTGCCACGGTGGTTTCCTTACCGGTGGTGACACGTTCCGCGTCGAGCAGTGCAGCGAAGGCCACCTGGCTGTACTGAAAATGCTCGTGCTGCCAGCTTGACTCCGTGCCCGGCAGATAGCCTTTGATCCGCCGTTGATCTACCTGATCGTTGTCTCTTTCTACAATAAATGGAGGATCACCCGCACCGAACGACACGACCAAGGTGTCGTCTTTGTAGATCTTCAGATCCTCGTCGCCGCTGCCATTTCGCCACGGGTAAACATAAGTCCGAAGCGTGCCGTTCCAGTCCGAAAGGAACTTGGCCCGCGAATGCAAAGGCGACAGGGTCGTCTACTGGCCACCCATCCAGGGCCACACCTTTTTCATCGCCTCGTAGGTGGCCTCGCCCTGGTAGGGACGCTCCAGCGAGACGAGCTGCTGAGCATCAAGTAGCGAGGTGGCGCTCCCTAGATTCAGACATGCAAGAAAAATGACAGCGCAATTGAATAATCTCATACAAACAATCCTAAACTACCAAAACGCAGACAGGCAACATTCTGAAGTCCCAGAATGTTGCCTGTCTGCTTTTTACATGCCTTTTGCCTCCAGCGGGTAAACGGGCCGCCGCAGGTTGTGGTAGTCAAAGCAGCCGAAGTCGGGTCGGTGAATTCCGGGTGTGTCACCGTCGAGGATCACCTTGGCAGCTGGCCCGATATCGGCACGGAAATGTACCGCGCTCTTGAGGACCAGGAGTTTCCCGGTGGAAAAGTCAACGTCTACCGTCTGTAGCATGGCCCGGTCGGTCAACTGGCGGCGCAAAGTGGTGGCAAGTACTTCCACGCCTCCGATCCGTAACAGGGCGGCCGGCCCCAGCGTCTCCTCCAGCCCCTGGGCCATGGCGCCGTGGAAGCGAAATCTGCCGTCGCTCAGCCGCACAACCTCCACCTCCGTCGTGATCGGGCTGCCGTGCCGATCATCGGTCTTGCCTCCCAGCTGGACAGACAGCGTGGCTCCCTCCCCCGCCTGAAAAGCCTGCTCGACCGTCTCGGGGTCATACAGGCACCCGACCACAGCCCCTTGGAAATTGGCATCGATCAGCGCCTTTAGAGCGACCGTGCCATCACAGGGAGCTCCTCCACCTGGGTTGTCTGAGCCATCGGCAAAGATCACCAGGCCGCCCTGCTGGTTGGCAATCTCCATCGCCTCCTCGATCGTCGTCAGCCGTGGTTGCAGTTGCTGCCGTAATTCCCAAAGCCGGCTGGCTAGGCGGTCAACCGTCTGCTCTGCCAGTGCCGGGTCCCCGTCGCTGGTGGCCAGCACTGTGACCCCCATGTCATGAATGTCCGCGAAAGGAAATCCCATGGCGATCGTGGCGGTCAGCATTCCCGGCTGGGACTCCAGCGCATGGAGCTCCTGGACTACCGTCTGCATCGGCTCCCGCAGCGTGCACTGCATGGGGGGCAGGGTCAGCAGCGGGAGTTGTCGGTAAGCCTGTCGGGGAACAACCTCCCCACGCACGATGCGCGCGATCAGCACTGCCGCTTCCTCACCCCGCTCCTTCATGTCGACGTGGGGATAAGTGTCGTATCCAATGATCATGGTGGCCCGCTCCGCCAGCGCGGGTGAAATATTGGCGTGCAGGTCAAGTGTCACCACGATCGGCAGATCATCCGGGATCGCCCCGCGGACGGCTCGCACGATTTCTGCCTCGGCATCCTCGAATTCTACCGTCACCATGGCCCCGTGCAGGTCGAGCAGGATCCCGTCGGCCGGGAGCTCCGCCTTGATTCGGCTCACCAGTATCTGCTTGAGTTGGTCAAACGTATCTTTCTCGACCATCCCGGAAGGGTAGGCGCCGGTATTGAGGACTGGCACCAGGGAGAAGCCAGCTGCCTCGGCACCTGCCAGGTAACCGCCATGGATGGTCCCCGTTCCCCGGTACCGTTCGATCACGGTATCATGACCAGCAAGCTGGTCACCACAGTGGCTGTCACGGATGAATTCCGCCAGCGTGGTCGTTCCCTCGGCGAAGGTGTTGGTCTCGTGCTGGATGCCGCCACTGATGATGCGCATGGGAACTCCTGCGGTTCGGCCGTGAGAAACTATCTTGCCTTCCGGGTGCATTATAGAACGGAGTCAAAACAACACAAAACCCACCAAACCACACAAAACCCAAAACACCAGCCAGGCAACATTCTGCGACTTCAGAATGTTGCCTGGCTGGTTTTGGTCTGGTTCTGGTTTTGATTTTTTAAAGAAGCTCTTAACTTGAAGTCCCGTTCGATTTCCCCACAGCGTCGTGCGCTTCAATTAGCTGGGCTACGATGCTCACGGCAATCTCGCCCGGGTGATTCGAACCGATCGGCAAACCAACCGGGCAGTGGAAGATGACCTTTTCCGCGGGCACTCCAGCCTCTGCCAGCTCTTTCCGCAACACCGCGGCTTTTGCGTGGCTACCGATGACACCAAGAAACGGGAAGTCGCGGTCAGATTGGAAGATACGCTTCAGTACCGGCAAGTCGCTCCGATGGCCCTGGGTCATGCAGAGCACAAATGTGCCTGTCGGCAAGGCATCGACCTCAGCGGGTGGATCCTTGGTTTCGATTTTGTGAACTCCCCCAGGAAGCCGGGTGAGCCATTCTGGGCGGGGATCGATGCAGGTAATTTGACATGGTAACGTCCAAAGCAACCGCGCAACCGCCTGAGTTACATGCCCCGCTCCGAAGATGACCACCTGCCAGGATGCCACCCCAGGAGACTCGAAGAAGAGTTTCACCCGTCCGCCACAGGTCATCCCGACATCTGCTTTGAGACTCCAATCGTGGAGACGGCGATCGACTTGCTCGCGGAGCATTGCTTGAGCTTCATCAATAGCTTTCGCCTCAACGCGTCCACCGCCCACGGTGCCTTCCGCAAGACCGTCAGCCGTGACGATCATTTTTGCCCCGGCGTCCTGTGGCGTGGAGCCAGTCACTTCGATAAGAGTCACTAACACGAAAGGCGAACCTGCGTCGGTGAGTTCAGCGCAGAGTCGGAACAGGTTGGCTTGATTCATGGGCGATTTGCGGGTTCCTGATAGGCCACAGAGGTCTGTGTAAAGCCCTGGCCCCCAGCCGACGGCGCCGAAGCAACTTCGTTGTCGGAGGCGAGCTCAGTTAGACGAGTCAACAATTCTTCACCGGTTGCGGGTATTGCCAGTTCAACACGTTTGTGCTCGTTGACGAACGATAGTGCATGCCAGGCCGCCAGCCAAACAGCGAGGCCCAGCATCAGTGGTGGCTCGCCGACCGCTTTACTCAGGCGCACGTTTTTTTGGTGCTTTGGATTGTCGATAAAATTGACGTTGAACACGTGCGGCAAGTCGGTCACGTTCGGAATCTTGTAAGTCGTTGGCCCCGCGGAAAGAAGCTGTCCCGTGTCATCGTAGCGGAGTTCTTCGTTGGTGACCCAACCAACACCCTGAATAAACCCGCCAATTACCTGCCCGCGGTCGACGCCTGGATTGATCATCCGTCCGACGTCCATCAGCAGGTCGGCCCGGTCGAAAGTGAGTTCGCCGGTGAAACGATCGATTGTGACTTCAGCTACTGCTGCGCCAGTGGTGTAATAGAAGAAGGGATTGCCACGTCCAGTCTCCCGGTTAAAGTCCACGCCAGGTGTGGCGTAGAAACCGCGGGCGCCTAAGTCCACCCGCGCGCGGCGGGCCATTGCGCAGAATTCGCTAAAAGTCAATCGTGGGCTCTGCGGGGAGTCACGGTCGTCGTAGACCAAGCCATCCTCAATATGTATGTGCTCCGGCGCCGGGGCCAATCCGCGTGCGGGGTCGGCCAGTAATTGCGCGGCGTAAGTGGCCATGCGACTCTTGATTTGGCGACAGGCTTCAAGAGCTGCAGTCCCATTAAGATCGGTCCCTGCACTGGCGGCGGTGGGCGAGGTGTTGATGTTCTTTTCTGTTGAGGTGACCATCAAGCGTACGTTCCCGGGTGGAAGGCCAAACTCGTCGGCCACCAGCTGGCAAATCTTCGTGTTCAGTCCCTGGCCCATCTCCGTGCCGCCCGTGGAGACCTGCACGGTGCCATCGGTGTAAACGTTGACCAAAGCGTTGGCCTGGTTCATGAACTTCGTCGTGAAGGAGATACCAAACTTGACAGGTGAAATTGCCAGGCCCTTCAGGTACGTCGGGCTGGAATCGTTGAACTGTTCCACTTCAGCCATCCGGCGGGAATAGTCCGACGACTCGGTGAGTTGATCAAAGATCTCTGCCAGCACGTGATCGCGTACGATTTGTCCGTACTGTGTCAAGCTGCGATGCGGATCGCCATCGTGGTAAAGATTCAATTTGCGGACTTCCAGCGCGTCTTGCCCCACAACTCGGGCAATTTCCTGCAGGCAACATTCGATGACAGCCATACCTTGCGGGCCGCCAAAACCACGGAACGCGGTGTTGGGAGGCAGGTTGGTGCGGCAGACCTGTCCTGTAACACGAAAGAGCGGCACGTGGTAAGCGTTGTCGGCATGGAGCATGGTGCGCTCCAGGATCGAAGTCGACAGGTCTGCGAATGCACCGCCATTGGAGTAAAAAGCGAACTCCGCGGCGATGAGGCGTCCGTCTTTGTCAAAGGCCACACGATAATCGGTTTGGTAGGTATGACGCTTGCCAGTGATTCGCATGTCGTCGCTACGGTCGAGTGCCAGTCGGGCCGGGCAACCCGTCTTGTGCGCAACCATTGCGGCCATAACGGCGGTGAGCGCTGACTGAGTTTCTTTTCCGCCAAAGGCGCCGCCCATCCGCGGGCATTCGCACACAACCTTGTTCAATCCAAGTCCCAGTGCCTCGGCGACCACCCTTTGGGTCTCGGTCGGGTTCTGCGTGGACGAAATAACCCTGATGCTCTTTGCCTCGTCCGGTTCTGCCAAAGCAGCTTGGGTCTCGAAGTAGAACTGCTCCTGTCCATTGCTATGAAAGCGGCCGCTGAGCGTGTGTGGTGCATCACGAAACGCCACCTCGTACGCTGCATCATCCTCAGCAGCTGGGCTGATCATGTGACGCACAGGTCCAATGAACACCCCGGCATTAATCGCTTCGTTTATGGTAAGCACCGGGGTTTGTTCTTCGCAGTCGATTAGCACACCTGCACGAGCCTGCCGTGCCGCTGCCTGCGTCTTGGCACCAATGACCACCAACGGTTGGCCAAGGTAAGATATTTCTTTTTCGACCAGGAACAGCTCGTCGGAGATGATCGCCCCAAAATGGTTCGCTCCGCCCAAATCTTCATGTGTCAGCAGGCACACGACGCCAGGCACAGCGCGGGCAGCGGTGAGGTCGATTGAACGCACTCGCCCAGCCGCGACTGGCGTGCCGACAAAATCCACATAAAGTTCCCCTTCGCGACGAGGGAGATCATCAACATACTGCGCGGTACCGGTTACATGGCCAACAGCGGAGTCATGGGGCAGCGGAGCGCCAACGCTAGGCATGATCAGACCTCCACCGGACTTGGGGACGGGGAAAGGTCGTGGAAACACTTGACGAACAGGTTTTCCACTAATTGGTGCCGGTAGCTGACACCGCCACGCACGTCCGAGATCGGGGTAATCTCATCCCGTCCCTTACGCCCCGCGGCACGCATGGTCTCGGCGGTCATTGGTTGGCCTTTCAGCATGGCCTCAGCCTGCCGCAACCTTATGACAGTTGGCCCCACACCACCGGTCGCGATTCGCGCAGTACGAATCTTCTGATCTTCGAGTTCCAGCCAGAAGGCAGCGGATACGGTACTAATATCCATGTCGCGCCGCTTGGAAATCTTGTACAGCTTCAATCGCTCATTAGCAGTCGGCAGCGGGGTGCGTACTGAGACGATGATTTCATCCGGCTGTAGGTCAAGTTGCTTATAGCCGAGGTAAAACTCTTCAATGGGCACCTGACGTGTGCCGCGAATGCTGGCCAATTCGATCGTGGAGCCGGCCACGTAATGAAAAGGAATTGCATCGGCAACGGGCGAGGCGTTTGCCAGATTTCCGGCAAGCGTACCTGCGTGCCGCACCTGTGGACTACCGAAGCGGGTGATCATTTGGTGATACTCAGGCACATGCTCGTATACAAACGACTCAATCCGCGACCAGGAAACTGTTGCGCCAATTATCAACTCGTTTCCCTCGATCTCTATTTGGCCCAACTCTTCTACGCCGAGCGTGAAGATGACGTCGTCAAGAGCAATTCTGCCGTGGTTGCGTTGCACGCCGAGGTCCGTTGCGCCCGCCACGAGGGTTGCTGCGGGCCGCTGCGCACGTCGAGCGAGCAGGTCGTCCAATGTACTTGGCAGAAATATTTCGGGAGGAAGTGCCTTTCCCACGGCGCCGTTCGTCGATGTGCTATCTGCGGTTCTGTTGATTCCAGCAGTTGGTCGTGAGTTTAGCTGAACCGGTCTGTCGCCAATCTTGGTGAAATCCGCGAGCATGGATGCTGTGTCGAATTGCCTGGCTACCGCAGCAACGGCAGTAAGGTCAAACGATCGACCGGCATCCAGAATCTGGTCGTAACCCGTACAGCGGCACAGATTTCCAGACAAACCTAACCGCAATACGTCGTCTGAAATTCGATCGTTGCCGTTGCAAGAATGTTCTTCGACGAGCCCGTGCAGCGCCATGACGAACCCTGGCGTGCAAAAGCCGCACTGACTGCCATGGAAATCTACCATCGCAGTTTGCACTTCAGAGAGCGCATCCTCGCGGCAGATACCTTCAACAGTGATCACATGACGGCGGTCCATTTGATAGACAAACGCGATGCACGCATCGATCGTTTGGTATTCAAAACCATCGCCCTCGTTCAAAGGCTTGCCTACCAGTACCGTACAAGCGCCGCAATCCCCTTCGGCACAGGCGACCTTCGTACCGACAAGTCGCTGGGCCTCATTTTCGCACCCATTGCGGAGATACTCAGTCAGCGTCAGAGCTGCCTCGGAACCACGCACAACGTGGCGAGTTCCATTGACATAAAAGACAAGGTTGTCTCGCATACGGCCATCCAAACCGGTTGCTACGGCTCCCCGGATGAGGTTTGGACGCCAGGGGGGCAGGGTGCCAGCACGTCCGAGGCTCCATATGTTCAAGTTTTGCCTATGTGCACGATAGGTTGGGGCTAAGCCGTCGTCAATGCCTGAGTTCACTTCCCCTTTTGCTCAAACCGATCATGCAGGCACCACGCCAATGCTCGATCGCCCCGGCGCGCCGGCCATGACGGCAAGTTTGTTCGAGAGGTTCACGCTACGGGGATTCAAACGAAAGGATTGATAGCTACAATTGGCGGGATGGATGTCCTACCGAACACGCCACATGTGATACCCGGCTACGCCCGGCTGCCGCTGGACGTGCGGTATTTGGAAGATCCAGGCCGAAAACGGGTCGTTGGCCAACTGATCAACGTGGGCCAACGCATTACCCAGGCAGAGGATGGAACGTTTGTAGTTCTCGAAGAAATGTCGCCGCGGCAATCGAAATGATGAGCCGCTTTGGTATCAGTTTGGCAGAAACAGTTATACAAGAATCAAAAGTGAGCAGCGAAACATGAACACCCCTTTTGGTGAAACTCGCACCCATGTTGCCTACAACCATGCGCTCGTCGCACCGGATGGTCACGTTACATCGCCACTGTCACAGTGGCAGGACACAGAAGGGATTGTGCTCATTAGTCCTGCCATGCATGAAGGCGTGGGCGGACCGAGGTTTGTTCAATATTTGGTACAGGGATCCAGTAGTTGTCGGTCGACTGGGGCCGCACCCGGCGCCGAGCGGCTAATCTACGTACTCGAGGGCGTTGCCTCGCTCGATGGTACAACGCTTGATCCTGACATGTTTGCCTGGTTTCCTCCGGGTGATTCGTACGCGTTGACCGCCGCAGAAGGTACAAGCCTCCTAGTGTTTGAGAAACAATACGAGCCACTCCCTGGCGTCACGACGCCGCAACGTGTGACTGGTTCACTTAGCGAAGCACCCAGGGAGCCGTTCCTAGGTGATCCCGATGCAATGTTGGCCACGCTACTACCGGTCGAGCTGGCTTTTGACATAGGGGTGAATGTGTTTACTTACCAGTCTGGAGCGATGCTTCCCTTCGTTGAGACCCACGTCATGGAGCACGGTCTCTACATGAAACAGGGCCAAGGTGTGTACCGTTTGGGTGATGCGTGGTATCCGGTCAAAGCGGGAGACACTATTTGGATGGCGCCCTACTGTCCCCAATGGTTTGTCGCCATGGGTAAAGAACCAGCAACCTACATTTACTACAAAGACATCCATCGCAATCCTTTGTTCCCAGGCCTGCCTGCGGAAGAGTTGCCCGCAGAATGAACAACAGCTCACCCCCTGTCGATATCGATACGCTGATGAGTGAGCTTCACCAACTCGCAGCGATCAGCGACTGTCCTGAGCCGTCCCCGGCTGTGACACGGATCGTGTTTACTGAAACGGATCTGCGATCGCGAGAATATCTTCTCCCTTTATACGAAAATGCTGGATTAGCTGTGCGTGTTGATCCAATCGGGAACACCTTCGCACGCTGGGAGGGTACCGATTCTGCCGCTTCTGCTGTCGGTACTGGCTCACACACAGACGCAATCCCACACTCCGGCATGTTCGACGGCACGGTCGGAGTGCTCGGCGGGCTCGAAGCGATTCGGGCATTGCAGCGAATGGGCTTCCAGCCAAAACGCTCGATCGAATTGGTGATGTTCACCTCGGAAGAACCGACGCGATTCGGCGTCGGCTGCACAGGCAGCCGTACGATGAGCGGAGCGATGTCTCCAAGCGATCTCGTGGCCTTGATAGACGATGCCAGAGATAATTATGACACGGTACGCAGCCGAGCCGGGTTCACTGGCGAGATCAAAGAAGTGCAACTCCCAGCCAACCATTATTGCGCATTTGTCGAACTGCACATTGAGCAGGGTCCAGAATTGGAAGTGGCAGATTTACCAATTGGCGTGGTGACGGCGATCGCCGCCCCGGCCACGGCAGAGTTTGTGGTGACAGGTGAAGGAGGACACGCGGGCGCCGTGTTGATGCCGGCCCGGCGCGACGCCCTGACCGCCGCGTCTGCCATGATCACAGTGATTGAATCGCTCGCCAGATCCAGTCTCAGTCCGGACCTGGTTGCCACAGTCGGACAGCAAGACGTCCATCCTGGCGCTGTCAACTCGATCCCCAGTCGCGTACGATTCACGCTCGACTTGCGTGACATCGATGACTCGAACCGCGATGTTATATTCAACGCGATCGGCGAAGCGACAAAACAAATCGCGAATCAGCGCAATGTGTCACTCGACTGGCGTGTGGTGAACGCCGATCCACCAGCGGACGCTGATGCGCGCATTGTCGAAGCTGCTTGCCGGGCAGCCGAGTCACTCAGTTTGAATTACCAGAAGATGATCAGTCGAGCTTACCATGACTCTCTGTTCATGGCTCGTGTAGCGCCGATGGGGATGATTTTTATTCCCTGCCGTGGTGGAGTGTCCCACCGGCCGGATGAATTTTCCACGCCCTCCCAGATTGCCGCTGGTGTCCGCACGCTGGCGCTCACGCTAGCCGAATTAGCGCGTTAGAAATATGCAGCCGCAGATCCTGCTTCGCGGTACCCCCGCTGCAAGTAGCGAGGCTAAATGAGCGAATAACGAATCCACGATCCTTTAACCGCGCGAAAGTGTTCCTGTGATAGTACCGAACGGTTCGTCGGTGACGACGAACACCTCGTTTTCATTCTCGCAGTTAAACGGGGAAAGATCAGCCAGCAGGTGGTGCTTGTTCGGCATCGTGAGCGTGATCTGATTCACTGCCAGGCATGCATCCAGGGCGGCTCGGCCCATCAGATGGAGCGTTTCCTGAACGCTGTGGCTATAGTGATCGATGAACCGCGCAAGCAAGGCATCGAGGATCGTTTTACGATCGGCTGCGAAGTCTACATCGGTCGAAGCGTAACTCCATGACGCGGAAAGCTCTGTGGCGAGAATCCGATCGTCTGTGTCGGCCAGCGTACGGAACTCGTCGCGGTGGAAGTCGACAAAGCCGCTCTCGGTAGTCTTGGCGATCAACAGGTGCTCGACCCCCGCGGTAACCTGTTTTTGCTCCTTCCTGGCGAAGCTGACTTGGGCAGTGGGAGTCACGCGATCACGTGCCACAAAAGCGTGTGGGGAGTTGAGCAATCGCGTCCAGACTCGCTCGCTCAGTGAAACCGTGCAGCGGTCGACGTGCTCGTATCGACTGAGGAAGTGTTCGGCGATCAACAGGCCGAATGATTCGATCGTTTCGAGCGAATGATCCTTGGCAAGCACATACACAGTGTTCTTGCAGGTATCCGTGGCGATCACCGCGCGGTTATCGCCTGCCGTAAAGGCGGCATCGAATGCACCTTCCAGTTCGACGTCGACCGAGGCCTCCACAAAATCGTGCTGCTCGGTATTCGGCGCTGCCTTGCGCGGGCGGCGCACCTTGCTGACTCGTACGCAGTGTTTGCCGTAGCTATGGGATGTCAGATGACCGGCCATGTCAACCTCGCGTGATTCGGATATATTGGTATTTCCAGAGCTTAAGATACAGTACGCGGACGCTTATGCCAGCCGACCAGCCCACGAATAATTACGACTTAGTGCTGCGCAGCCGCCGAGTGGTAACTCCTGATGGCCAACGGCCGGCTACCGTAAAGATACGCGGAGACCGAATTGTTGAGGTCGGAGAATACGAGTCTGGTGAAGGTGAAGACCTTGGGCAGTTCGCGTTGCTTCCCGGTTTGGTGGACCCGCATGTCCATCTTAATGAACCGGGCCGCACCGAGTGGGAAGGTTTCGCCACCGGCACCGCAGCCGCTGCGGCCGGAGGCATTACGACCTTGGTCGACATGCCGCTCAATAGCTCGCCCGTTACCACGTCGGCATCAGCGCTAGACGCAAAGCGAACTGCAGCCTCCGGGAAGCTGCACGTCGATGTCGGCTTTCACGGCGGGCTCATTCCGGGCAACGAGTCGCAGATTGGCGAACTGCTCGACGAGGGCGTTCTTGGCGTAAAAGCTTTTCTCTGCCACAGCGGGATCGACGATTTCCCCGCTGCCACGGCACGAGAACTGCGCGCCGCGATGCCACTGCTGGCCGACCGAGGTGTACCGCTGCTCGCGCATGCCGAGCTTGTGAAACCTGCGTCCGAGATGATCGACCCACGGCGCTATGCGGACTACCTCGCCACCAGGCCATCATCGTTTGAACGCGATGCGATTGAACTTTTGGTTGATCTGTGCCGGGAGACCGGTTGCGTGACACACATTGTCCACCTGGCTGATGCCGGCAGTCTTCCACTGCTGCGCGAAGCGCGCCAAGTGGGTCTGCCTGTCACGGTCGAGACTTGCCCGCACTACCTGACGTTTACGGCTGAAGAGATTCCCGATGGCGCAACCCAATACAAATGTGCTCCTCCAATCCGCGACGCTGCCAACCGCGAGGCGCTTTGGCAAGCGCTGTCCGAGGGGGTGATCGATTTCGTCGCGTCGGATCACTCGCCCTGCCCTCCAGAAATGAAGCGGCTGAGCGAGGGCCGATTTGATCTTGCCTGGGGCGGAGTCAGCTCGTTGCAACTTTCGTTATCTGCTGTCTGGACCGAGGCTTCCAAGCGTGGCCACACCCTTACCGACGTGGTACGGTGGTTGTGCCATAGTCCTGCCAGGCTGATCAAACGCGAAGCTGGTATTCAACCCGGTATGAAAGCGAACCTTGTTGTTTTTGATCCTCACGCAAGGTTCGTTGTCCGCGGCAAACAACTTCATCACCGTCACTCGATGACTCCCTATGAAGGTCGTACAATGTGCGGAGTTGTTCAGCGGGTATACCTCCGTGGTAAGCTTGCACATGCGGGTGAAGGTCAAACGATATGAACGAAGAGGTTGTTAACTGGTTGAACAAGCTTCCTGGGAACGCAGTACGACAGGAGTTCCATAAATGTTGTGCTGCGCGTTGGTGGTGCGCGCAGATGAACGAGGCCCGACCATTTGCCGACGCGGTGGCGTTGCAAGTGGCGGCCAACCGCGTGTTTGACGCTATGCCCAGTCAGGCCTGGCTGGAAGCCTTTGGCGGACACCCCAAGATCGGCGACCTCGATTCGCTACGTATGCGGCTGGCCGGCAACAAGCAGTGGTCGGCAAGCGAACAATCAGGGGTTGAGGTAGCCGACGAAGAAACCTTACAAAGGTTGGCTGACGGCAATCGGGAATACGAACAACGCTTTGGTTACGTGTTTATCGTTTGTGCAACCGGAAAAACAGCGGCCGAGATGCTTGCATTACTTGAATTAAGGCTCCGAAACGACGATTCCACAGAGTTGAGTGTGGCCAGCGAAGAGCAGCGCAAAATCACTCACCTGCGGCTTGGTAAGCTAACACCATCAGTTTGAGGAAATCTTGTGAGTCCAATTACGACACATGTTCTCGATACATCTCTCGGTTGCCCCGCCGATGGCATAGCCGTCATACTTTGCCAAGTGGCAAAGCGTGGGGAAACGGTCGAATTAGGTCGAGGAATTACCAACTCCGACGGCCGTGTGACCGATTTGCTCCCTGCTGGCGAGGCACAGGCCGGAACGTATCGCATCGAGTTCGACACAGCCAGCTATTTCGCACGTAGCGGACGTGAAACCTTTTACCCAAAAGTCGAAGTTTTGTTTGAAGTGGTAGGCCCGGGAAGCCACTACCATGTTCCGCTGTTGCTCTCGCCGTTCGGATACTCGACCTATCGCGGCAGCTGAATTGCCGGGATGAAGGAGTACCCAGCATGAAGAGCCCATCCAAGAACTGTGTAGAAAGTGTGTTTCGATTATCTATGCGTTGAACCGCCAATTGACGAAATCTCTTTCGTCGAGTGGGTGAAAGAGGTCACCCAAGCCGGTTTTTCTGGCGCATCGCGCGTCTTTCAATTGTTCGACACAACCAGCGGAGGGTGCTTCATCGAGAACTCAAATGCCAATGCTGAAATTGCTGTTGTTCATATTGGGATCCTTGAGCATGTGGTGTTGTGGGTGTGAAGTGGAGTGATGCGATTTGTAAAAAAACCTCCCAGCCATGGAGGATACGGAGAAATGATATAGATGTCGCCGCACTCCGGGACTATGAAGTCGACATGGCATCACGGCTCAAACGGATCAAAGTCGTTTCTATATGGTTGCCCCTCGTGCACTCGGTGCCTTCCTGGTACACTCGCTGGCTCGTGAATACTCTTTGCATTGGCTTGATTTCCCGCTTTTAAAGGAACAACGCTTGTCCCACGACGTGATCTGCGCTCAGCCGCACATGTCCGACCATGTAACCGAAATCCTGGCACCCATCGGTTGCCAACTCCGAGTCGTCCCGTTGCAAACCTTGAGCGAGGACGAATTCTGCCGTGAAATTGCCACCGCGGCGGGTGTCGTAGCAGGTGGTGAATACTACACCCCCAACGTATTCCGCGCTGCCCAAAATCTGAAGATCGTTGCCCGCCACGGCGTCGGCGTGGACCATGTCGATCTGGAGGCAGCGGCGCAGCACGGGGTGTGGGTCACCAACACCCCGGGTGCCACAAACGGGGCGGTCGCCGAGTTCACAATCGGTTTGATCTTGAACCTCCTGCGGCATATCCCCAACATGGCCTCGGACATGAAAAAAGGAGTCTATGCCAGTACCGGGGGTGAGGAATTGGGACGCCTCACAATTGGTGTCATTGGTGCGGGAGGGATTGGCAAGGAAGTTATTCGGTTGGCACGGGGATTTGGCGCCCTGGCACTGGCCTACGACATTCATCCGAATCAAGGGTTTGCCGACCAAATGCAGGTAGAGTACGTATCACTCGATGCGCTACTCCAGCAAGCCGACATCGTGACAATCCATTGCGGGTTGGACGAGTCAACGCAAGGTTTAATTGGCGAGTCGCAGTTGAAACTGATGAAGGCAAACGCCTATCTGGTGAACACGGGGCGACCAGCAATCATCGACAAACAGGCCTTAACTGCATGCCTTGAGTCACGAGCCATAGCGGGGGCAGCGATCGACGTTTGGGATACGGCCCCCTGTCCGGCTGATGATCCTCTCCTTCGGCTGGACAATGTGTTGGCAACCCCCTGGTCGGCATTCAATACGGCAACAGCCGTACAGAACATGTGCCGCCGGGCAGCCGAAGAAATCGCCCGCGTACTCCAGGGTCAGCAACCACTTCATGCGGTAAATTCCCCGATCTTTTGACCAAAAGGGATGAAACGTGTTTCGATTATCTGTGTGCGTCGAACCGCTCATTGACGACATCTCTTTCGTCGAGCGGGTGAAAGAGGTTACCCAAGCCGGTTTTCTTGCCGAGTTCTGGCGATGGTCGTCCCACGAGCAGGACCTTGACGCGCTCGCCGAAGATCCCGACGTCAAGATCGGCACGTTCTCCGGTAGCGTCGACGGCAGCATGGTCCATCCCGATGGCGTGGCGGAGTACCTGGAGGGTGTGGAGCGCTCTGTGGAGATCGCCCACAAACTAAGTTGCCGCGAACTGCTGATTCTGACCGGCAAGTTGAGCTCTGAGGGCGAAGTGGCCCACGAAAAGGCTGCGCACCCGGCAACGATGTGGATCACTGCCTACAAGACGCTTTGTGAAGTGGCCGAGATTGCCGAACGGGAAGACCTTGTCTACAACCTTGAGTCCTTGAATACGGTCCTGGATCACCCCGGTTACGCGATTCCGCGACCGGAGGACTGCGTGCGATTGATCTCGGAGGTCGGAAGTCCACGAATCAAGATGCTGCTGGACATCTACCACGTGCAAATGGAGCAAGGCAACGTCATTGAGACTATTCGCCAATACAGTGACTACTTGGGCTACATTCACATCGCCGATGTGCCGGGCCGTCACCAACCCGGGACGGGTGAGATCAACTATCCTCAGATTGCCCAAACACTACGTGACGTCGGTTACTCCGGCACGATTGGCCTGGAGTGCTGGCCCGACGGCGATTTGCAACAGGCGATGCAAGCTTTCAGACAAGTCTTCAGTTGAAGGCGAGGCCGAAAAAAGAGGTCAACGCCTCCAAAAGGGTCGGGACGGCTCTGTAGAAAACGCCAGCCACATTGAGAATCGTGACATTGTGCGTTAACGCCATCAAGCGCATGGCTCGATTTCGGCTATGGTATGTGTTGCGTCAAGCCGATCTCGGCCATCAGCACGTATTCAAATCTCTACCACTCTTGGCGCACGGAGCCAGGTGAACAACTCACTAACTTCGCCAAATTCCAAATGTCCTTGAATGGGAAGTCTTACAGGAAGAACAGTGTGCTGAATTGGGCATAAAAGGGGTCGACGGGCGTTGATCGTGCAGCCAGGGATGACGGTGGGGATCCTTAGTCGATATCGACGAGCGTGACAAATCACTCCCCATGCTGGCTCACGCCGGCGGAGGAATTTATTCCTTTACGAGGTCGCCGTTGATGATGATATCGCCAATGTAGGTCCTCTGTTTTTCGAACACGCTGGTGTCGTCAAGATCTATATTTCTCTCGGCGAACATGGTTACCTTGTCGATCGGTTCCGAATCGATCTGAATTTTAACGTGGTGTTTTCCCGGCGGCAGGTCGTCGGCGAGGATCAGCGGTTTGAGGAAATGCCGGTAGGGATTGGAGGATACGTAAAAGAAGGTCGTATCGAACGGCTCCTGGTCGTCAATCTGCACCAGTAGCCGGCCAACGTCAGAGCCCTTGACGCCATAAAGCCCGACGGCCGAACCACAAAATATGAACTCAATGGAGGCATCCGGAGCTTCCGCCATCCATACCGCAGGCAAAAACGTTGAAAATTGTTCGGCAATGCTGTTTGAGGAGGGCGATAATTTTTTCCAGCCGGAACTTACCGTAACCTCGTCAAGTGGTATCAACTTCACCTCCTGCCAGTTATCCTCCGCCAAAGCCGGACGAATTTCCCGCTTAGGGGGAAGCGATGCATTTTCAATTACCGGCAGAGCGCGCAGGATGGCCTCCAAGTAAAGTTCGTGGCCGTCATTTTACAGGCGGAGTCTCCAATTACGCGGTGTGTCTCGGGGACGGTCGCTGCAGGGCATGGTGTCATCCGACGAATAATACACACTGGGATTATCCCGAGGATCAGGTTCCTGGCGCCTTCGGCCACGCAGGTCCCTACAACCACAACGGCTATCCGGTCGCCGAGAAACCAATTTGCGATCTGGGCCGCGGCCCGCAGCAGTTCCTGTTCAAACGCGACAAGCTGATGTTTGCCCTTAAAGATGTTGTCGACGGTCTATCGAAAACCTTGTTCGTGGGAGAAAAACATGTGCCTCCCAGGGGCTTTGGTATCAATTATCGGACGGAGGGGGGCAAAATAGCGCGCCACGGTGATGGGACGGTCTACAGCGGGTATGACGTGCGGAGTTCGGCCCGCATGGCCGGTCCCGGATTTCCCTTGATTGGTGATCCCGAATTTGATGATTACGTGGACCTCAACACGGACAATCTCTGGTTTGGCGGCCCGCATCCGGGTGTCTGCAACTTCCTGTTAGGAGACGGAGCGGTACGGTCCATGGACGTGAATATTAATACGACGGCATTGGGGCGCCTGGCGACGAAGGCGGATGAAGATCTTATGCCAGGAGGGGTTCTGTAATCATGCCGCTTGGTACCGCCAAGTCTTTTGGAACGAAGAGAGACTCGAGATTCAATCGCAAAAGGAGCTTGCGCCTTGCGCTAAGCCATTATGGTGGGCCTCTTCTGGACATGGAAATCGCGAAACGGATCGCTGCAAGACTCGCTGTGGTATTACCCCTGTTGGTGACCGGATGCGACAACAACCCGCAGACGTATCCTGCCGGGGGTACCGTGAAGTATCGTGACGGAACACCCCTGGCCGGTGGCCGGCTCGAATTTCAATTGGACGGCGCTGCGTTAGCTCCCACCGCAAGAGGGATGATTGGACCCGAGCGCGAATTTCGCCTCAGCACATTCGGTGAGACCGACGGCGCCTTGCCAGGTCAGCATCGCGTGATGATCGTTCCACCTGCAGTGCCGCAAGCAGAGGATTGGGAAGAGGAATTTCTCAAAAGCGGGGCAGGTCGACCAACCCCATCATCCATCGGACCGCAGCTACACCCCCGCTATCGTTCCTTCGAATCGTCTGGACTCTCATTCATCGTGACCACGAGTAAAAAAGAGAATCACTTTCAGATTGTCGTTGAGAAACGCTGAGGCGTAGGCGGAGAGAACCAGCAGAGCTGGAGTGATTCGGGTTCCGGTGACCTTCTTGCCGTCGGACTTGCTGCGTTAATCTATTGCGGGTTCTCACCTAATTCCCGCACGGCATCGTGGAGTTCTCTACTGATCGTGAGAGCCGCCTGCTTGCCCGGCTTCAACGTATCGTAGCGCCGCGCGGCACCGATCCGCAGATGAAGCTTGCGCGGGCGTGGCAGCCACGCACCCTTAGGCCATGCAGCGTGGGCTCCGCAAAGATAACATGGCAACACAGGAACATTGACGCCAGCGAGCAGCATGCCGATGCCGGGCTTGAAATCCCCCAACTCACCACTGACCGATCGCGTCCCTTCGGGAAACAAAAACAAAATGTTTCCTTCGTTCTCCAACAACCCGTGGCAGAGCTTGATGCTCTGGCGGAAGCCCACCTCACGATTAAATGGCAGTGCGTTGATTAGCGCGGCAGCCAGAAAAGTCCGCGGCATGTTCTTGAAGAAATAGTCTTCCGCGGCTGCCGGAAACGCGCGATGTAACTTCTTGAGCGGCAGGGATGCTGCGAGTGTGAGGGCGTCGAGATGACTGGTGTGGTTGGCCACCAGGACGTACGAACCCTCCGAGGGCAGGTTCTCACGACCGGTGACCTGAAATCGATGGTAAATTTTAAGCCCGCTGCGAACCCCAATCGCCGCAAACGAACGCAGACTGTAAATCAGCAGGTCCGGCTCGCGGGGAAACGTGCGCAGTCGCTCAGTCAGCGATTGGTCCAAGTCGGGCGACGTGTCGTATTGCCATGCATCCATCACCAAAACAGGATAACGCACGGGGGTACCAAAAGGAAATTGTCATTTCGCCACGGGCCTGTGAAATGGCCACATGGAGTGGCGAACGATCGTCTTTTCCTTGCTTGAACTAATGTTCCATTGGCGATTACCACTTCCCTCCCCAGTTCCTGGCAAAAATCATTCAGCCCTAAGGGCGTCCAGGCCGTAGAACGCCTGCAGCATCTGCATGAAGAGCGGCGCGGTGTACACCAGGCTATCGATACGATCCAGGATGCCACCGTGGCCGGGAATCGCGTGGCCCATATCCTTGATTGCCAGGTCGCGCTTAATAAAGCTCATCGTCAGATCGCCGAGCTGCCCGCCAATGCCGACAATCAACCCGGTAAGGATTTTCTGCGTGGTGCCAAAGCCATCAGGAAAAGAAAAGCCAAGGACCCACGGCAAGGCCATTGAGACGGCGATCGCACCGAGCGCGCCAGCGATTGTTTTGTTCGGACTGATGTTGCTCCGCAGCTTGCGGTGCCCCAGCAACTTACCGAATGTGAAGGCGGAGACATCGGCGATTTCAACGGCCAGGATCAGGTAGAGAAGAAACCCGACCGCTTGGGACGTGTTGGCCAGAAATCCCAGATGCCCGAACATCCAGCCGATGTAGATGAAGGCGAGAATCGCCAGGGCCACCGTCTGCAACTGCCCGGTGGTGCGATTGCGGGCGATCGGTATCGTCAGCAGCACCACGATACCATAGACCGGCATATCGCGGAATAGACTGTACCAACCTGCCATACCTGTCCAGGGGTCGACCACAAGCGAAGCAGCACCAACACACAAGATGCCGAGGTAAACGAACACGGTCATCACCCAGTCGCGATAAAGTCCCGTTGCCCTGGCAAATTCTTTAAACCCGAAAATACTCAGTAGCGTAATGAACGCGATGAACCACACGCGCCCCAACCAGATTGCCCCGAGCACGATCGGCAACATGATCAGCCAACCGAGATACCTGGTCCAGACGGTGTGAACGTCTCGCTTCAGAACAAATCGGGCAACAACCAGCGCCACACCAGCGATAGACAGCAAACTACCGACGATCAACAGGTATTGATAAAAGATATCTTTGGCATCTGCCGCGGAAAGTGGTGATAAAAGGTACGGTTCCATATCAACTTTCGCCACCAGCCTGATTGCGCAGATTTCGCACCATGGCCGCCAGGCGGACCACAATGGTCTGCACGCAGCCAAAGACCACCACCACGCAGGCCCAATCGAGGACGCTGAGTTGTCCGCCAGCGGGCACCGCCGGATAACCAGCCCCGCCACCAGCCCGCAAGAGCAACACCATGGTCACCACCGCACCGATGCTGAGGACTACCATCCGCCATGGCTTGGCCATCAGCCCGCCAAACTGTCGCTGGGCACCTACCGCCTGACCCAACATACCAACATAGGCCGTCATTAATGCCAGGATGGCCGCGAGGTAGCCGCTGGCTGGGTGGGCAAGTCCGCTGTAGGCAACCCCCACGAAGATGAACACGTCGGAAATCCGGTCGGGTAGTTCGTTGATGATCTCGCCCTTGAAGCTGGCCTTACCCGCTGCCAACGCCACCATCCCGTCAAGCATGTTAAACCACAGTCGCACGAAACAGAGTACCGAACCAATCAACAACAGCCAGGGCCAATGCATCGCCTTCCAAAAACAGATCCCGGCCCCTGCGGCCGCTCCAATCGAAGCGTAGGACACGATATCGGGATGGATGCCCAGTCGCACACAAAGTCGGACCGGCGAATCGGCGGTCCGGCGAAAAATATTCGCAATCGGCCTCCGCGCGCTGGGTTGATAGTCGGCCATCTGTCGATACCTTATTTCTACAGCCAGGACCAAACATCAAAATAGTAGAAATATCCCGTATAAAACACAACCCAGCCGGCGATGACTGCCAACAGACAGGCCAACCGCCCTCAGGCACCTGGGAGGCGAACCCTACCGGTTCGACACCGCCGTTTTGAGGATCAGCCTTGAATTGCCACACATCATCGAGGCAGACTGTCTGCGCTTTGCAGATTCACGTCGGACACAAAACGTACGACCTTACCCGACTTGAGCCCTTCTGGCGTAACTCGCAGGATCTGATATCGCAGCTGCCTGGGTTTTTCCCAGCCGCCGTAGACGAACAGTACTACGTCCGGCTCTATTTCGTACATCGCCCCATTGGCCCAGCCGCAAGTGTCAATCACGTAGCCTTGCCAACTCATTCCGTTGTCGTAGCTAGCCTGGACGGTCAAGCCGGGAAAGCGACCGCCGACAAGCAGAACGCCCAAAGACGTGGAAACAATTGCGTTGGTGCAGGCGTACAGGGGGAACGGACCACGAGCGGCGGGTGTCCAGCTTCGCCCGTCGTCGTCCGACCAGGTCTCCCACATAAAAGGCGAGTGGATAGGACGTATTAAGGCCAATATCTGGCCATCGCGTGTCTGGGCTGCGGATACTTCGTTGAACTCATCCTTGCCGTACTGCTCGTAACCGTCAATTTCAACCGCGGGATCAGGGCCCCCATCGATGTTGACCGGGTCTGACCAGCTCTCGCCGCCGTCTGTAGAACGCAGGCAGTAGCTTTGTGACCAGGGCAAGGGGGCGGCTTGATAGGCCCTGCCTCCTAGTACCTCCAGCTCGAAGCCCGACCTGGCCCAGGCGAAAAACAGCAGCGTTCCCGCCTTGGTTTCCAACAACTTTGATCCGCAGAACAATTTGAAAGGTATTTCCGGCGGGAAGGTCACCTCTGCCACTTCGCGCGCTTCCGACCAGGTTCTGCCGTCGTCTTGTGAAATGGACTTTAATATCTTGAAAGGTAGCCTGTCGGTATTCCTGTAACGCTCCAGGAGACCGTCCGGTAAACTTCGAAACCGGTATGGATTTGAATCTGGGATAGCTGCTTTCTGCTCATCGGCGTTCCATGTCTGTCCATTGTCGCTAGAGCGTAGCAGCCTGCGCGAGCTGTAAGTCAATAGATCGCCATTACCTGCGCGGCCGATGTTTGTACAGGCCGAGCCGTTCTTGTCATCCACGACTCCCCAATTGCGCAAAGGCCGGACTGATCCGTTCCATGCCGCTGCCTGAATTGCCTGACCACTTATGGTGAGCTTGCGAAAACTGCTCTTTTGCTTTCTGCCCAGGCAATTGTAACTTGCCAATCCGATATATCCGGGCGCCTGATAGGTTTTATCTTCGACAACGCTTACCGGACGACCGTCTACCCAAACGCGGATCTTGCGGCCTTGCACCTGAACCTTGGCTTTGTGCCAAATCCTGGGCACGCTGCTGATACCGTGCACCATCTGCATGTGTAAGATTTCTCGCCATCCGCTTTTATCGACCTTTGAAACAGTAACCCAAAAATGCTCCGCACGCGTATGCTGACCTGTGGCTGGAAATTCTACAATGTAATAATGGCGTGCATCCTGAGCCCGGAATATAAAGCCCGCAGCTGTCCAGTGGCCATTCCAGCGAAATTCGAACCTTGCCTCAAAGTCCTGGTAGGCCTGTGGAGTGTAGAAGGCCAGATCGTTATCCACCTGATTCACCGACGGTGTGATAACGCCCGCGGTATTCTGCTGCCATGCACCGCCTACAAAACGCCAGTTTTCCCCTGCTGCGCCGCGCATCGTCACCGCCGTCGGTGCATCGGCGTCTTCCGCCCGGACGGCGGCGTCCCCTATGGCAATCGTTGCTATTGCGGCTAGCACCAAAAGGCAAGCCACGGTACTTCTTGCTGATGGGTATATGGTCATCGGGTACTCATCTCAAGGGCCCTATGGAAAACCGGTCTGTTGGTAAGCCCGTGCAGAATATTGCCTGTCTAGTTTCAGCGCCTCACGCTCAAGGTGCAGCTAATCGGCCACCCGCTCGTTGGGCGAAATTGATTGGATCTATTTTCGTCTGCGGACCATGGAACGTGTTTTGGAGTTGTTTCAAATTCGAGAGCGCATGAGCAAGGCTGTCGGCCGCGTTGGTTCAAGTAATCACCACGTCTTTCAAAAAATCGGCCGGTGGCGGAAACTGAGGGTCAATTTCCTTGAGCGTCGCCACCAGGACACGGGCGATGGCCAGATTTCGATACCACTTCTGATCGGCAGGAATGACGTACCACGGCGCCCACGGAGTCGTGCATTGCTCAAGCGCTTCTTCGAAGACAACCATGTATTCGTCCCAGAGTTTCCGTTGTTGGAGATCGAGTTTTGAAAATTTCCAATTCTTCTCCGAAACGTCCAACCTTGCCTGGAACCGCTTCTTCTGCTCTTTCTTCGAGAGGTGCAGATAGAACTTCAGCAGCGTGGTGCCCGAATCGGTCAGTCGCTTTTCAAACTGGTTGATGTGATCGTACCGCGGCCGCCAGACGGATTCAGGCACCAGCTTGTGAACGCGCACGGCCAGCACATCTTCGTAGTGCGAGCGGTTGAAGACGCCGATCATGCCCACTGCCGGAACGGCCTTGTGAATTCGCCACAGGAAATCGCGCGCGAGTTCTGCTTCGGTCGGCTTCTTGAAGGACGTCACCCGCACACCCTGCGGATTCACACCTCGAAAGACGTGACGGATTGTGCCATCCTTGCCGCCCGCGTCCATCGCCTGAAAGACCAGCAGCAGTTTGTGCCTGCCGTCGGCGTAAAGACGCCGCTGCAGTTCGATGAGTTCGTGACGTAGCTTCACAAACTCTGCCTGGGCGGCTTTACGATCGTCGTGGTAAGTCTTTCCCTTGGTCGTGATGTCGGCTAACCGAACGGGCTGGCCTGGTTCGAGTCGATGGGTGGCAGGCATGGTAACCTTACACTTGTTGTTGGCTTGGATTGCCCGACTTTGCCGTCGGCTTTTAAAGATCAACTCCGCTCACTCGTCCAGTTCGCACTCACTCGTCTAGTTCACGCGGTCGCCACAGATTGATTAGCGTTCCCCCGGTCGACAAGCTCAGTGACTGCCACTGGTCGATCGGCAACTCAACCTGGGCCAGCGCGGCTGTGGGCAGCGCAGCTACCTGCCCGGTCAACACCTCGAGCAACTCCTCAACACCCGGATTGTGCCCAACCAGCATCACGCGAGCTTCGTCGTGGTACAGGTCCGTCAGCACCGCAATGGCTTGCCCGGCAGTCGCGTGATAGAGCTGTTGGTTAAGCTCCACCTCGCCCTGGTAGCCGCAGTTCTCGGCCACGAGTTCCGCCGTTTTTCTGGCCCGTTCCGCAGTCGAGCTTACGATCAGATCGGGAACGAGGTCTTGGTCTCGCAGCAACCGGCCCATTTGCGGCGCGACCCGTTCGCCCCGTTTGTTGAGTGGCCGGTCATGGTCGTCCAGGCCGGCGTCTTTCCAACTCGACTTGGCGTGTCGCAGAATCAGCAACGTTTTCATGGCTTGTTAATTCGAGTGGTCGAAACGTTGGCATTCAAACGCCACTGCCTGTGGTTCGGTGTGGGACGAAAAGCGTTCGCCGATAGCAATTTGAACCTGAGTTCACGGCCACAACCGCCTGCCCAGGCAATATTATGGGCAGAACAGCCGGTGCCGGTCAAAGATATGGCCTGAGATTTTCCGGTTTTTGTGGGATTACTGTCGCGCAGGGGCGTAGCCGTCTGGTTTCAGCTGTTGCGTGTCTGTTTTCATCGCTGGCTTCATCTATTCCAGTGGTACCGCCAGGCGGGCGGCCATGCGTTCCTTGACCGGGCCGAATACTCCCGACCAAACTAAGTACAACTACACAACCAATGTGATCACGATACAAGCCATCCAGCCGGCGTGGCTTCCAGTAGGATCTACCTCAGTCGAGAGTGAGAGGTTTGTTGGGTTGGCCTTGCGTTGGGTCGTGCATCTTGGAAGGAAAGAGCGATGACACAACTTGAGCCTGGGTGCTCGTATCCCGTTTAGTGCACGCCGATCAGCACGGGCGTGGCCAGGCAGGTACGCTGCCACGAAGAGACTGCAACGCCTCGTTCGGCAAGGATGTAACAACAGGGCATGACCACGGCCGCCTCTCCATTTGAACAGCCGCACCTGAACCGGGTCCAGTTCCGCACCTGGTTCTCTTCGGCGATGGGCATCGCCATCGACGGCTTCGACCTGTTCGTCATCGGGGCCGTGATCAGCCTGATCGGGGCAGACCTTGGCCTGTCGGCTGCCATGCAGGGCTGGATCGCAGCATCGAGCCTCCTGGGATCGCTGCTCGGCGCGATCGTGTTCGGACGTCTGACAGATCGCTTCGGTCGGCGACTGATCTACCTGCTCGACCTGGGCTTCTTCATCGTCTTCAGCCTTGGCTCGGCGCTGG
>Ga0310121_10001368_pt1 | contig 25115 bp, 17 predicted proteins | sample CB27_Tmax_986_MG_FD_203504 | JGI IMG/M metagenome (GOLD analysis project Ga0310121, IMG submission 203504) | Marine microbial communities from Western Arctic Ocean, Canada - CB27_Tmax_986 | ecosystem: Environmental > Aquatic > Marine > Oceanic | place: Canada: Western Arctic Ocean | collected...
TGGCCCCGACGATGGAAGCATGTTCCATACGGTCTGGTACAAATTCACACATTCTGGCGATCCGATGATCGTCACCGTTGATACTGGCGAAAGCAACTATGATACTGTCGCACAGGTGTGGCGAGGCGATACTTGCTACGACCCAGCGTGGGAATTTGTCACGTGCAATAATGACATAGCCACAGTCACGCCTCCATTCACCTTAAAAGAGGAAGCGGTTGTGGTGTTTTGTGCGACTCCAACGACGACCTATTACATCCAGATCGGCGCCAAGTTTTTCGATACGCCTGCTGGTCTCCTCAAGTTTTCCGTCAACTGCATGCCGAAAGCTCCGCCGGATACCTCCGAAAGCGTCCCGAAGGTCGCAACCAATCCGTTAAACACCTCCCACATAGTCGACATTACCGTCGATGGTATCCCGATCAGCAGTGTGACAGTTGATATCATCGAGGGCCCCAACGCGGGCGTACTCGGCGGCGCCTTACAATTTCCTCCCCCACCCGGTGGTGTTTCCTTCCCGTACCCATACCTAAGTTTTGGCAGTGCTGGACGCGATGTCATCCAGGTCTACGGATCGGTCGATTGCCCGCAGGGAGAGTGCGGGTTCATCGGGTTCGCTGAGAAGACCTGGGTGGATTTCGGTTGTGAAGTCCTCGAGGATGGAGAACCGGTCACAGGCCCAATTGAGTTCCAAATAGACGAAATGGCCATTATTGGTCTGCAGCTGCTCTTAGACGGTGTCCCTGTCTCAGGCCCTCCTGGATTCGTCCCTGACTACAGTGTTAATTTCGAATTGGGGAATGGCAGCATCAATTGCCCCCCCCCAAGACTCAAGTAAGTTGCGACACTATTGTTTCGGGACTTCAACCTGACACTTCAGGGATGGTGGAAATTCAGTACGAGAATACAGAAGGCCCCGGGACAGATTTTGGCATGATCACCTGTATCTATAATCCGCCGGATGGTTCTCCTCAAATCATTGTTCAGGAGGGAGTTAATATTAACTGGGTTCCGACGGCACCCGACAACGACAGCTGCGTAGACTACATACCCATCGATCCGAACGGCACGTTTCCCCAGATGTTCATGGTTAATACGGAAACCGCCACCACGGATGTCGTCGATCCGGACTTTCCCTGTAATTTCTGTGACGGCAACAACGATGTCTGGTTCTGTTACCCGACGCCAGACGTAGGACCGTATCCCGATTTGATTACTGTCGACACACACAACAGCGATTTCAATACGATTCTGTCTGCGTTTCGTGTCGATCAGACCAAGACCGGCGATCCCATACTTCTCTGCCAAAACCTTGAACCCGTTGCTTGTGATGATAACGGACCGTTTCCTGAAAATACCTCTGAATTGTGTATCGTCGTGGATCCGTTATTCCGCTATTTTTTCGCCGCAGGTGGATGTAACCAGGGTGACTCGGGCGACCTGGTTTTTACCGTCAATAGGGAACCCGCACCCGCCATCTGCGAGATCGACCCGGTTTCCGCCTGCCTCGTGGCCGGAGAAATTCATACCTTCACAGTGACCTTCCGCGATATGAGCGGTCCTCTCCAAGGAGTGGGTGTTACCTTTCGAGTCGATGGAGCAAACCTGAGGAATCCCAGCACCCCACAAGCCACGAACGGTCAAGGCCAAGTTGTGTTCACCTATCAGGGGTTTAACCCAGGAATCGACACGATAACCGCCCAGGCAAACACGGGCGGGAAATTCGTCACCTGTGAGGCCCAAGTCACCTGGAAACAAGTCGAGTGCATGATTGAACCCATTTCGGCTGATAACCCAATCGGGAGCACTCACGCAGTCACAGTTACCGTGACCAATAACGGAAACCCGGCGCCTGGAGAGACTGTCACAGTTGACATAACAGGACCGAATGCGGCGGCTGGACCGTTCGTTGAAGTTACGGATGTCAGCGGGACAATTACGATCATTTATACGAGTAACGGTACGCGTGGAACGGATGTGATTACGGCCAGCGGTGAAATCGGCGGCATTCCGTTTGAATGCGAAGCAGAAAAAAACTGGGTGGACCGGCCTCCAAACGATGATTGTCCGGACGAAATCGATGTGACCGATGCGGATTGTCCCTTTGACGACGAGTTGTTCCTTGAAGATGCGACTGAGGTGGGCGATCCTCCGGCCTCGCCGAACTGTGTCTCAATCGGGATCGACAGCACCGTCTGGTATGGTTTCACGAATGAGACTGGTGATCCGCTGGAAGTGTTCCTAACCACTGAAAACAGCGATTTCCAGGCAGTTATTCAGGTTTTCCTAGTGACCAATGACCAGGATCATTGCCAGGGCCTGGTGTTCCTGGGGTGTTCCTCAAGCGCGCTGGAAGTGTTTGATAACTCCTACGCCGAATTTAAGTTCATCGCCCAGCCAGATCAGCTTTACAAGATCGAGGTTGGTCATCGGTCCGGGAACTTGTTTGGCGATGGGATGCTGAGATTTGCGATCGATTGCATCCCCGCATCGATCGAATGCACTCTCAACCCCGAATCAGCTGTAAATCCGACAGGAACGACTCACCAGGTGACCGCCACTGTCACGACAGGAGCTGGAAGCCCGCTGGAAGGTATTGACATCAACGTCAATGTTGTAGCCGGACCGCACCAGTTCACTAGTCCCAACCTAAATGGTCAAACAGATGCGAACGGCCAATTTTTGTACGATTATCCTGACCTAAGTGGCCCCGGGACCGACACCATTCTGGCGATTGGTGAGGATGATAATGTGGTGTTCAATTGTGTCGCTAAGAAGCAGTGGATCAGCGCCGGCTGTGTGATCGACCCGGCGTCAGAACTGAATCCGATTGGGACCACCCACGAATTTGAAGTCTGTGTCATCGTAGATGGACTGCCGGCACCTAACATTATCGTGCTGGCAGACGTCGAAACGGGACCGAACCAGGGGAATATCGCAACAGTTGTGACAGATGCATCCGGGAAAGCGCCATTTTCGTATATGGATACAGGCGGGAATGGAATAGACCTCATCCGCGCGGAAGCAATGGTGGGGGAACTGCCAATCTCCTGCACAGCTGAGAAGGAGTGGGTGGACATCGCCTGCTTCATCGATCCTATGACTGACACTGAGAACGCCGGCAGATTACACTTCTTTACGGTTACTGTGGAGAAAAATGCTGCCGCTGTTCAAGGTGTAGAGGTCTCCTTCATTGTGACCCGAGGACCCGGAGCTTTCATTCAAGGTAAGGAAACAACCGACGCAAACGGGGAAGCGGAATTTAAGTATACTCAAATTATCGGTGAAGGTGAGGACCAAATATGCGCGTTCGGGACACTTGATGGAACCAATTTCATGTGCTGCGCCGAAGTCTACTGGGAGGGGCCGGAATGTACGATTGTACCAAACCCTTATGAGGGAACCATAGATCAGCTGCAAGAATTCACGGTTACCGTTACTCGTGGAGGCGTCGTGGTCCCAAACGAACCCGTTGGTTTCGTGGTGGGCGGCGCAAATTTGGTCTTTCCAATCTTCGGAATGACCGACATGAGTGGCATGGAAGAATTCAGCTATACACCCCTGTTCTGTGGAACCGACGCCGCGATCGCAGTCGGATTTTTGGACGGCGTTTTCTACACTTGCAAAGCGGTGGGTGAAATCATCCTGCCGGTAACCAACACGGCCACGCCAACAAACACGGGAATCATCCTCCCAACCTTCACCAACACGCTGCCTCCGGTCGTAACCTTTACACCGACAAACACAAGCGCGGGGGTATCAACTCCCACGAACACAACTCTCCCGGTGGTCACTCCGACTCCTACCAATACGACCGCGGGAGCGGCAACACCGACGGACACAAGTGCAACGGGTGCAACTTCGACCAACACAAGCGTGATAACGTCCACGCCCAGCTCAACACGCACAGCAACGAACACCGGTGTGGGACCAACGGTTACATCCACACCGACACCGAGCAACACCTCAGATGGGCCCGTGGCAACTGCTACCGACACACCTACACCTTCGAGCGGGCTACCACCCATCAACCTTCTGGATGTGTTGTCCAACAATCCAGACGCGAACTCGCTCTTTAATTTTTCGCGGAATTGGTACGATTAGTGGCTTGTGAGTAGCAGAAGTGGTGACACTTCTGGGGAGGACTCTCCGGCGTTGCGGAACGGTCTCCCGACCGTGACACTGGTAGTGTGGATTGGTCGGGAGACCGATCCACAACCTGGCGCTTCCAATCCGAACTCTCACGAGTTCGGCTACCGCTTCCGGAAACTCTCCAGCGAAATGGGGCGACAATACATCCGCTGCTTATCCCGTTTCCACCAATCACCGGTGTCGTTCCGTTCCTCGAAATTCGTGAAATGGTAGTCGTACATAACCGCGCGAATATATTTCGGCGGTGAGTCGGGAAAAGGATTCGTCTTGAGCAGGGCCAGCACCTCGGGCGTCCCCTCCAGTAAACGATGAAGGAAGTTCAAGAACCAAGGGTTCCGATCCATGCTCCCCAGGGCGGCAAACCACATCTGCCAATCCAGCCTGGGTTGGTGCGGAGCCACCTGTAAGGGGCGCTGCGATAGGTCTCCCGGTTTCCATTTGAACTCATACGCAATCCAAGTCTGCCTATCATTACTCCCCTCCACTAGGATCTCGGGCCTTTCAGTCGTCATTCTCGCGAAGAGCCCGTAACCGTTGATACTCCGGAAAGGACTGATGTATTTCGTCACCGGAAACTTGCGTTGAATTTGATAAGCACGCCCGGTTAACAAGTCGACCATTATCGTCAGGCTGGTGGCGCCAACCACGATCGCGACAGGAATGATGACAATGTTCCGGATCCAAGCCACCTTACGGCGCCGGCCATGGGCCACCCTCCGAATGTATCGTCTCGGCGAACAGGCCAACAGCAACTTATCATCCAAAAGCAGCAGGCAGAGAGAGAGGGCCAGCAAATTGAAAAAGCAGTAATTCCCCGTAGCAACAATGAGCAGTTGGAGAAACAAGATTCCGCAGAAGGCGATCTTCTTCATCACAGGCGGTCCAAAGACGAGCCACGGGATCCCGAGCTGGCAGATAAAAGTCACCACCACAGAAAACTTCTGAAACCACTCCGGAAGCTGGTGCATGAACCAGGCGACCGTATTGGCAAGGGGCTGGGTCTCGTAATGGTAAGTAAGAGCCGTAAGCGCCTTCCAGGTGTTTGGCGAAAACGGTTCGTCCTGCATCTTCACCACGCCTGATGAAAAGATCAGGCGGAACAACAACCAGACCAGAAGGAATAGAATGATGGGCGAGGGTTTCCAATGTCTGCCCACGCGAGGCCAGATCCGCATCGGCCCGAGAAAGATCGCGAGGAAACCTACCTCCAAGAGAAGATTGTCCCATTGGAATCCCAAGAACACTCCGGTGATACTCACAAGAGAAAGATACAAACCCCACAGCAGCAAACAGGTGAAGGGCGGTAACAACCCGAATACCAGGACAGCTGAAAAGAATGTCCCAATGCCACAGACAAGGTGGAGAGCAAAGTCACTGCAACCCAACCAGAAGAAAGTGGGTACTCTCCAGTAAGCGTCGGCACCCAGCTGTTTATCAACAGCCTCCAAGAATGAAACCGCGGGAGAGATACCCTGACTGCCGACCAAGCCATCGATCTGCACCCACAACGAAACGAAGGCGATCAGATAGATGATCCCGAGGAACCGAAGGAACAGGAGGGAGGAGATTTGGTAGGACGCCGAACGCACCCGCCTCGGAGTAGGCCTCCCGGACTTCGGAGTAGAGCCTTTTGGCTCATTTCGCATAGCCACCAGCCAAATGAGCCAAAAGGCTCTACTCCGTCCGATCGACCAATTCCATAAACTGATCAAAGAGCGGCGCGGCATCATGAGGCCCGGGGCAGGCCTCGGGGTGATATTGAGCAGAGAACCAGCCCGCTTCCAGGTTGGACAACCCTTCGACTGTTTGATCGTTCAAGTTCAAGAGAGACACCTTAGCAAGGCTTTCATCGACACGTTCGCCGTTTACACAAAAACCGTGATTCTGGGAGGTAATGTACACACGCCCGCCTGCCGAATCTTGCACAGGCTGGTTGCCTCCCCGGTGGCCGAACTTGAGTTTGTAGGTTCCCGCTCCAATCGCGCAACCAAGCAGCTGATGGCCCAGGCATATCCCAAACATCGGAACCTTCCCGATCAGGTTTCGTATCGTTTCGATCGCGTAAGTAACCGGCTCCGGATCACCCGGACCGTTTGAAAGCATGATTCCGTCCGGGTTTCGACCCAACGCTTCCTCCGCGGTGGTTTGAGCCGGAACAACCTCAACCAGGTTGCCGCGTTCAGCGAGGCTCCGGAGGATGTTGAACTTCACCCCAAAGTCGTAAACCAGGATATGGCGCTTAAAGTCGCCCTCCGGTCGGGAGGTGGAGGGCGCGTCTCTGTCCCTATCCCAATAAAAAGGTTCAGAGGTCGTCACCTCGGATACAAGTTCCTGCCCTGCCATCGAGGGGACTTCGTTCGCCTCTCGCACCCAGGTTGCCGGTTCTCCCTCCTCGGTCGTTATGATTCCCCTCATCACTCCCGCTACACGAAGCTTTCTGACAAGCGACCGCGTATCGATTCCCGCAATGCCCAAGACGTTGCTCTCTGCCAATGCCTCCTGAAGACCCCGATCGGATCTCCAGTTGCTCGGGTAGGGACACGCCTCCCGGACGATGAACCCGGCTAGATAAATCTGGCTGGACTCCATGTCCTCCCGGTTGAACCCGTAATTCCCGATGAGCGGATAAGTCATGCACACGATCTGGCCACGGTAACTGGGGTCCGTCAGGACCTCCTGGTATCCCGTCATCGAGGTATTAAAGACAACCTCCCCCTCGGGCCGGACACCGGCCCCGATCGCCCAGCCTGGGTAGACTGTCCCATCCTCCAGTGCCAATACCGCTTTTTGCTGTTTCATTGGTAAAGATTCCCTGTAAAAGAGTCAGTTAATGGTCGGTCGCATCGTATTCTTATTGGGGAGGGGACACCCGCCATGGCTGTTCTGAGATTGCCCCCGGTCCAGGGGCCTGTCAAGGTTCTTCCGGCTGGGGAAAATAACTTGGAGGTTTGTCGAATTACCCCTTGCCAAGGATAACAAATCAGACTAATATTTTAAGTGAATGGGGAATGTTGAGTAGGTTTCGTACGAAGAGTGATTAGGGAATCTTTGAAAGGAGGATGGCGCAATGGAAAGTCGATCCTCCACATCAGTCCGAGGTGAACACCATACAAAAAAAATCAGTGATCTCTCTCAGTTCTTAACTGGGGTCATCTACCCCGCGTTAGATAAGAATCTCGACATCGCATTTCCCGAATTCGGATTCAAACGCGGCCCCAATGGTTTTTGGGTGGCCACACAAGCGCCGGTTAATTTCAAGGGATACGGGTACACAAAAGGAAAACTAATCGCCACCGGTTGGGGGTTTCGGTCCCTTGGCACCGGGCAACCCGCCATATTGTGGCTGTCCTATGCCAACAAGCTGGATTATCCCCGGGGACCCGCGTTCTTTGACGCCGTAAGAAAATTGGGAGCGAAGGTTCGGGTCACCTGGGATTGGGAATGCCCGCGGGAGGAGATAAGGGCGGCCGAACTTCAGGAACGCCGCGATCATTTCCTCGAAGCCTTTTTCGCTTACGCTCAAGGGGCTTTGAATGCAGACTGTGGCAAATTCGCGAGGGGTTACCTTTCGCGGAATGTCGGCTTCCCCCTCCATAAGTTGCCTGAGCTGGATCTCGGGTATTATCCCTCCGTTGATGAGGTCCGACGGGGTCTGAACGAGGCCGGCTACAGGAGTGATGACGCTGACAATACGGGAGAGGTTCTCGGCCTGTTTCACCCAAAGTGGGAGGGGCGGCTTATTCTCCCCTGCTGGGATCTTGATGGTAGACGTGTCGTCAATGTGTGGGGCTGTTTTCCCGGAGAAACTCCTGTCGGGGAAATGGTCTATGTCTGTTTGAACCGCCCTGATCCAAATCAGCCCTTCGGATCACGCGACCTTCCGGTCGGACTCCACATGGCAAAGAAATTGAAGAAGCGTCACCTGCTTCTCGTCCAAAATCCGCTCGACACACTGCTCATTCACTCGCTGGGTGTGGATGAACCGTTTCCCATCGCTTCGGGTGACAAAATGACTTTTGAGCAGGCGGAAACGATAAAGAAATACCTTCAACGCAGTGGGGACCTGACACTTAATTTTGACTATGACCCGAACGTGGATGACATTCACGCCGAAACCAGCGCCGCCCTGGATTTCCTTGGCAATTCTGCCTTCAGGCTGTTTGCAGTCGATCCCATCGAAATGGCTGGAAAGGGAGGATACCCGAAACGAGTTGATCCCGCCCTCTTCATTCGCACAAAGGGGTTACAATCTTACCGGGCTCTTGTGTCCAAGCGAACGGATGCCGCCCATTACCGAGGGCATGCTCAGGTTACCGAATACAATCCCGACAATTCGAATGACGAAGAAACTCCGAAGGATGTCATTGATGCCGTCGAGACACTGGTGGGCGTTGTCGAAGAACGCCAGCGTGCTCCAGAACTTGACCAGGTGTTCCAGAGCCTCGTGCTTAACAGCGAAAGCGCGGCCCCCGTAGACGATGAGGAGGAGGCTCCGGCGATTGCTCCCGAAGAGGGGGAAGAGGAAATCAAGGAGAGCACCTACGACATCATGATCAAACACGCGCAGTCGATCCTCGAACTCGAGGGCCAAGAGCGTGCCACGTCCTACCTCCTCGATGAGCTCCAAAAAATTACGGGTGAGGAATCTACTACTCTCGCCGAAGCCTATACGAAAACGTTGGATCCGAAATCCGACAACAGACAAATTGGCTTCTTCCGTGCTCCCAGCGCGACGCAATCCAGTGGGCCCGAGGATGTTGTCAGAAAGTCGCGCGCCCTAAGTCAAAAACTGGCGGACAATGTCAAGCAAGGTCTCGTAAAGGTCGCCAGAGATGTCGCTGCTGAAAAGATTCGTCCCGGGGACGCCCTCCGAATCGTGGCCAGCTGCCAGGAAGGGGTTCAGATACTCGTGAAGGCGATCCAGGATACAGATCCTGATTAATTTGGCGGGGATGCCCCCGCCTGGCTTGCTCGGATTTTGAATTCACCCTTCCCTTGGCCTTTCCACTGGAATAAGTAGCTGTAGGAGGGATTTCGGTTGTCAATGTATTTGATTCCCAAGGAGAAATTCTATGCCAGAAACCGTCGAAGCAAAACGTTTCGTATTGAGAGACTCCGAGGGATTGGTCAAAGCCGTATTTGGGCTAAGTGAGGATGATTCCCCGCAGCTGGTCTTGCTTGGGAAATCCGGCCAAATCCGTGCATCTTTGTTGGTGGATGAGGAGGATGAACCTATCTTCACTCTCGCGGACCCGACTGGCGGCAGGCGTGTTGAGATCGCCGTTTTGTCCAGCGGAGTTCCGAGTATCAACCTTTACGATATCGACGGGAACACCCGGTCGACGGTCTATGTCTCCAATACAGGCCAACCCTACCATGGGTTGGTGGACAGCAATGGAAAACTGCGGGGAGTGATGTGTCTGTTTGAGGATGGCCAGCCTTTGATCCAGCTGCTCGATGAAGAAAGACAAGCCATCTTCCGGGCTCCCACCAAGGGGTCTTTTTTGGCGTAGGGATTGGCGATCCTCCGATGGGTGGACTTAACTGTTCCTCCGTATCAGTGCTATAATGCCACAGGCTGGAACGCGAATTCGTTGTCTCCTTGCTGTGCCGTGAATCCTTTCTCGTTCCGAAACTCGGGGGGGGAATCCCTTCCCCCGTGCAGACTCGTGCCGAGAGAGGATTCGCGGCACGGCAAAGAGGCCCGAGATAGGCGGAGCCTGTGCCAAGAAGGGATTCACGGCACAGCAATGTACGAGGTAAACGGATGTCTGTTGTTGCTGAACCATACGGGACCTTTCGCGTCGAAGACCTCGAGAACCCCGGGGTGCCGGAGAAATTTGTCGAGATCATCGAAGGGGAACTGGTTGTCATGACCCCGGCCGGGCAGTTCCACAACAGGATTGGTTACCGGTTTCAGCGTCTTTTCGACACATACTGCGAGGATCGCCTGAATCTCAATTTCGGAGGCGACAACGAAGGATTCGTCCTAAAACGCGATCCAGACCTCCTCCTCTCACCGGATGCTTCCTTGTTTAGAAGACGGGATCACGAACCGAATCCCTGGATGGAATTTGCTCCTGAGATATGCGTCGAGATCTTATCGCCATCCAACAGTCCATCAGAGATCGCCTACAAACGGAGTCGATACTTTGAATTTGGAGCTGACCAGGTCTGGATTGTGGATCCCGACGAAAAGTCGATTGATTTCTATTTCCAGGATGGGCGTCGCGTAACCGTCCGAGGCGAGGAAACTGTGCGGGGTGAGGGTCTTGCTGAAGGTATGCGTATTGACTTGGTCCCGTTGTTCAAACCAGCTTAGCGTGCCACTTAAGGTCAGGCTGTGGTGTTCCTCCCTGATTCCATCCACGCTTCGATCTGTCTAAACTCCACGCTTCTTCCTAATCTTCGTATGAGAGATGACTGAGCTAATGATGGACCTCCCAAAAAAATTTGACCCGACGACCGCCGAACAGAAATGGGCGGGAACCTGGAAAGAAAGCGGAATCTATGCCTGGGATCCCGCCCGCGGTCGGGATGAAACGTTTGTTGTTGACACACCCCCGCCGACTGTCTCGGGTTCACTCCACGTCGGCCATCTTTTTTCCTATTCCCACCAGGATTTCATCGTTCGGTTCCAGCGCATGACCGGCAAGAACATCTTCTTCCCGATCGGCTGGGATGATAACGGCCTTCCAACCGAGCGCCGTGTGCAGAATTTGTATCATGTCAAATGCGATCCGCACCTGCACCACGATCCCGAGTTCAAAGGGGAACGGACTGAAAAACCAAAAGGGCATCCGAAACCCATCAGCCGTACAAATTTCATCGAACTTTGCGATGAAGTGACTGCCGAGGATGAGGAAACGTTCAGGAACCTTTGGTCGCGGCTGGGTCTTTCCTACGATTGGGACCAGGAATACGCCACTATCGACAATCACTGCCGAACGATTTCACAGCGTAGTTTTCTGTTGCTCCTCGATGCCGGGGAGATCTACCAGGAAGACCGTCCGGTGGCCTGGGATGTCGATTTCCAAACCGCCATCGCTCAGGCGGAGTTGGCCGACAAAGAGATACCCGGCGCCTACCACTACCTCCGCTTCGGAATCGAAGGATCAGCGGGGGGTGACCACATCGTTATCGCCTCCACACGCCCCGAACTGCTCGGTGCCTGCGTGGCTGTCCTCGCACACCCGGAGGACGACCGCTACCGGCATTTGATCGGGAAGCGGGCAGTCACACCGCTTTTCCATGCGCCTGTCCCCATCGAAGCCGATCCGCGGGCCGACCCTGAAAAAGGGACCGGCATCGTCATGGTATGTACTTTCGGTGACCAGACGGACGTCGATTGGTGGCGTGAGTACAACCTTCCGCTCCGGCAACTGATTGGGCGCGATGGGCGACTCATGCCGGTCACCTTCGGGGAACCCGGCTGGGAAAGCCTGGATCCGGATGGAGCCAACCAGGTGTACGCCCAACTTGTCGGAAAGAATGTGAAACAGGCGCAACAGACCATCGTTGAGATTGCCGAAACCACCGAGGGGACCATTGACCGTCCAAAAACAGAGATCACCCACGCGGTCCGCTTCTTCGAGAAGGGCGACCGTCCGCTCGAACTCATCCCCACTCGCCAATGGTTCGCGAAGATCCTGGAGAAGAAACAGGAACTCATCGAGCAGGGACGGAAAATCCACTGGCATCCTCCGTACATGGGGAAGAGGTACGAAAGCTGGGTAGATGGTCTCAACCAGGATTGGTGTCTTTCCCGACAGCGTTATTTCGGTGTCCCCATTCCTGTGTGGTACGCGCTCAATGACAATGGTGAACCGGATTACAACCGGGTTTTGAGACCTGATTTCTCGCGCCTTCCCATCGATCCGTTGGACGATGTGCCGGAGGGCTTTACCGAAGACCAGCGCGGCAAGCCCGGCGGTTTCACGGGTGATCCGGATGTCCTCGACACTTGGGCCACAAGTTCGTTGTCTCCCCAAATTGCCAGCCATTGGGGAATCGATTCGGAACGTCACAAAAAACTCTTTCCGATGGACATGCGGCCGCAAAGTCACGAAATCATTCGAACCTGGGCGTTTTATACAATCGTCAAAGCCTACACCCACGAACGCGAAATCCCCTGGAAGAATGTGGTCATCAGCGGCTGGATCCTCGACCCCGACCGCAAGAAGATGTCAAAAAGTCATGGGAAGGTGGTGACACCTGAACCGTTGCTCGATGAGTTCGGCGCCGATAGTGTACGGTATTGGGCGGCGCGCGCACGGCTCGGCGTGGATACCGCTTACGACGATCAGGTATTCCGCGTTGGGAAGCGCCTCTGCACGAAGCTTTTTAATGCCGGCAAGTTCGCCATTGGAAGATTTTCAGAGATCGAATCCTCGCTGCTCGCTCCTGAAAAGATAACTCTCGAAACAGACCGCATGATGATTGACCAGTTGCGTCCGCTCATTGAGCGGGCAACCTCATCGTTCCAGGAGTTTGATTACGCTCAGGCGCTGTCCCTGACCGAGGAGTTTTTCTGGGGAGCTTTTTGTGACAACTACCTGGAACTGGTCAAGCAGCGAACATACGAGGAGGATCTGACCGAGGGTAGGCTCTCCGCCGCCAGCACCCTACGAATCGTCCACAGGGTTCTCGTGCGCATGTTCGCGCCATACCTGCCGTACATTACAGAGGAAATCTGGTCATGGAATTATGCAAGTGACGCTGATATGCATGAGTCCGTACACAAAAGCCCCTGGCCGACCATCGAAGAGTTCGCCATTGTTCCCCCGCCCCAGCGGTCGGATAGTTACGCCGTGACTGTGGCAGTCATCGATGCCATCCGTAAAGCAAAGGCGGACGCGCAACTGTCGATGAAAGCAGAGGTCGAACGCGCAGCGGTAACCGGCAGCGCGGAAACTCTCGAAACTCTCCGCGCCACGCAAGCCGACATCCAGCGCATGCTCCACGTCGGGGAAATGGACCTGATCGAAGGAGAACCCGCCCCCGAAGACGGGCTAGTCACCGTCCAAACCACCTTGTCCCCCCAACCCGCTTCCTAAGACCCACTTGCTGGAACGAGAATCACTTCTCGTTCCCACCCCAAGGGGAATCCCTTCCCCTGGATCCGTGCGTTTCGTGAAGAGAAGGCGTTCACGGCACAGCGAATTCGAGGGATTCACGGCACAGCAATATAGAGTAGGTGATTCACAGCACAGCAAATAATAAAAATTGTGTAGACACTTCTCTCATCTATAGATATACCATACATGTAGACATTTTCTGTTATGCGAGAAGGAGGTGGAGACATGAGACTCTCAACCCTACTCTTCCTGGGCGCAGTCATCGCCCTCTTGGTGGTCACCCTAATGAAGTCTTCCGAAAATCTGATCGCACATTACGGATCTTTTGGAACATCAACCGGTTTGGAGAACAGTTCAACTGCGCCCCAGCCCGATTCACCACAGTCGACGAGCCAAACTTTCACAACCCAATCCTCACGAGCGACGAAACCGTCCATCCTCACACATCAAGACGCTACCCCAGGCAGCGTCGAGGTCGCCGCGATCCCTCTCCAGTCGCTCGTGCCAAAAGCAGTTCGCGGCTTGGCCTCCCTTGGGATCGCCGGCCACGGTGGCCAACGCGCAGCAATAGCCCATGCGTGGCCATCCACCGGCGGTCCACTTCTTTCCGTCACATCGAGCGCAGACAAGGCTTTGGAGGCGGCTCCCTCCTCCCTCTATGCAACCCGGCCGCACCCTTCATGACCGAGAGCCGCCGTCCATGAGACCCAGCCGGTACTGCCGGCTGGGTCGGCCTCCCGCAAGCTGTAGGGAACGGCCTCTGTGCCGTTCCGCGGAGTAGGTCCCGCTTGCCGAGCGGGACCTGGAACGCCAGGGACGGCGCTCCCTACAGCTGATGGGACCCGAAGCGCGAGCTAGGGATTCATCCGCTACGCTGACGGCGTACCACTTCCTCAACCATAGGGCCAGGATTCTGCAAGGGCTTCAAGTGGTAGCGTACTTATTCCAGGTGCGAGCGCATAACTTCGATCACCGGGGTATAAGACCCACAGATGAGCCAGATCAAGGTCGCTCATGGCGCTCGCCATAGATTGGGTCAGCCGTGGAGCGTCGGTATACTTGATCTCGACGCCCCAATTCTTCCCATGCTCCTGCCAGAAGAGATCCACTTCAGCTCCGGAGTGGGTAGCCCAGAATGAAAGTTCTTCATTCCGCTTGCCGATCGCGCGAGCGGCAACCTCCAAAGCGAAACCTTCCCAGGAAGCGCCGAGTTTGGGGTGTGAAGCCAGATCGCGGCTAGAGCGAATCGCCAGCAATGCATGGAGAAGGCCTGTGTCACGGAAATAGAGCTTCGGGCGTTTCACCAGGCGTTTCCTGATGTTGATGTGCCAGGGTTGAAGCACGCGGACCATGAAGGTCCCCTCCAGAATATCGAGATACCTCCGGACCGTCATATCCGACACGCCGAAGGAACGTGCAAATTCAGCGTAATTCATAATTTGGCCATGGTAATGACAAAGCATTGTCCAAAATCGACGCAATGTTGCTGAAGGTATGGTAATCCCCAACTGTGGAATATCCCGCTCGAGGAACGTCCCAATGTACTGTTCAAGCCACCGCCGGTTTAGGTCGTCCGTTTCAGCCAGGTAGGATGGAGGGAGTCCTCCTCGCATCCACAATTTGCGCCAGTGTTTCGAACCCACATCTCCAAGTCGAAATCCACCCAGTTCGTGATAAGCGATGCGTCCTGCGAGCGATTCCGCAGATTGTCTCAGCAGGTCGGGCGAGGCGCTGCCCAGAATCAAGTAATGTTGGTCCTCGATCGTATCCACGATATACCGAATGATGGAAAAGAGGTCTGGAGCTCGCTGAATCTCGTCGATTACGATGAGTCCGGAGAGTCCCTCCAGGGCTAATTGCGGTGAAGCGAGCATGGCCGCATCGCGAGGGTTCTCCAAGTCAAAATAATGGTCTGCCTGAAACGCTCTTGCGAGCGTAGTCTTTCCCGTTTGGCGCGGCCCGATGATAGCAGTGACGGGAAACGCGGCCATCAACTCAGAAAGATGGCCCTCGTCGATTACTCGATCAATCATGGTGAAATGATACAGTATTTGTATTGAAATATCAACTGTGAACTATGATATTTCAATACAGTTAGTTAAGGCAATTGTTAAGGCAATTGCAGGCGGAGGGGACCTGGACGCACCTGATCATTCGGGTTACTACGAACAACGGCTCGGCGGGAGCCTCGCCCTCCCGGCTGAAGCTGGGCTTCAGCACTCCATAAGGTTCTTACAGCGTCTCAACTTCCGCCCCCGCGCCATAATAATCAAAATAGCTCTTCGAGGTTTCCCAAAGTCGCAGGCGGTGCAAGTGTGCGGGCGGGAATGCGTGTTCGAGGATTTCCCAGAAAACCTGGAGGATGTTTTCTGAGGTGGGGTTGGTGTCCTGGAACTGTTCGGTGTCCAGATTCAAGTAGACATGGTCGAACGGCGCCATGATCCGGTCAGCGATCACCTGGTCCATTGCTCCGATGTCGGCCAGGCAATTGGTTCTCGGATCAGGTTCGCCGCGTAGAGTTAGTTCTAAAGTATAATCGTGCCCGTGACCGTGCGGGTTGTTGCACTTCCCGAAAATATTGCGGTTCTCCTCATCCGAAAGCCCAGGGTTGTGCAACCTGTGAGCTGCGGAAAATCGGTACACTCTAGTCATGTAAATCATGGGTCCACCTCGGTATTGTGCGTAGAAATCCGGATTTTCGAATACTTGAACTTCAGCAAGCCTGCCTGTGGACAGTTGCGAGGAAATCTCTTCCCAGACATAGGGAGTCAGGCTTTCAAGAGTTGGCCAAACATTCTTGAGTTTTTCAACCTCGATGTTGTAATGCTTGTGATCGAGTTGCTGATCGATCGACTCTCGCATCAAGGCGTCAATGTCCTTGATATTCAGAACCATTCCCGTTTCTTCGTTGATAGGACCGGCGACAGTCACTCGGACGTCATAGTTGTGCCCATGCGCATGTGTCGCGGCGCTCTTGCCAAAAGTGGCGATGCGTTCCTCGGGGGATAGAGTGTCCAACACGTATGAATGTGCCGAAGAAATCTCCATCCTCCGCGTAAGAAATACTGTCTTGTCCGATGACATCGCAATTTTTCCCGGTCCGTAGATGAATTCGCAAGAATTCAGATGACCCCGCTGATTGTATTAATTCTTGCGAATCCATCTACGAGGTCAATCATTCCCGGTGATAATGCTGTCCGAGACCGCTTGGCGCTCGCGTCGATCCGCTCGCGACTGCCAGCACAATTAAGGTTAGCAGATAGGGGAGCATCTGAAGATAGGGATAGTTATTGGTCAACCAGTCGATGTTCGAGGCCTGTAGCAACAACTGGAGCGCGGTGGCGCATCCGAAGAAGAGGGCCGCCCCGACAACCCCCAGAGGGTTCCACCTTCCGAAGAGGACAATAGCCAGCGCGATAAATCCACGCCCCTGGCTCATGCCCTCGTTAAAGGTGTTTGAGAAAGCCAGAGTCAGGGATGCCCCCGCGATACCTCCCAACACTCCTTCGATCAGGATCGCCGCCCAACGGACACGATTCACCGGGATACCCGCCGCATCCGCCGCTCGTGGGTGTTCCCCTACCGCTGAGACGTGGAACCCCAGGCGCGTGTACCAATACAACCCTGCAACCAGCATGGCGATTCCAAACGCGGCATAGGTCAGACAGTTCTGATTAAAAAGGACTGGGCCGATGAGAGGAACTTTTGCCAGCCCGGGAATCTCCACGTTCGGAAAGGGGCTGATGGTTGTCGCGGCGCCACTTCCCTGAAGAAGGGTCCTGTAAAGAAGACCGGTGACACCCAGCGCCAGAAAGTTCAGCGCTGCTCCAGTCACAATCTGATCACTTCGCAGGTTTATGCAGAAGAATCCAAATAGAACCGCCAGGACAACGCCCGCACCCATCCCCGCAACAACGCCCAATGCCATCGAACCGGTCGTCACGACAACCGCGAAGGCGGCAAAGGCGCCAGCCAAGACTTTTCCCTCGAGGCCAATGTTGATCAGCCCGGCTTTCTCCGCGATGAGTTCACCCAACGCTGCCAGCAAGAGAGGCGTGGCGATACCGACACCCGAGTGCAGGAGCTGCTCGATGATATCCCCCGGGCTCATGCGGTTTCTGCCTCTGAAATACGCTCTCCCGGCCGGTGAAATCCCAGGACAAGGGTGAGCAGGATGACAAGCGCCTGCACGATGTAGACCATGGCAAGCGGTACGCCAAGCGATCTTTGAAGCGCGCCGGCTCCCTGTTCCAAAGCGCCGAAGAAAAAGGCCGTCAGAATAACCGCCAATGGGTGCAGCCTCGCCATCAGGGCGACTGCAATGGCGGTGTAACCGCACCCGGCCCCGTAATTGTCGGTCACATTAAACGTTATCGCCGCCACCTGGACGCCCCCTCCCAGCCCCGCGAGCGCCCCCGAAAGTGCTAAGGATGAGGCCTGGATCAATCCGGGCCTGTATCCCGCAAATTTCGCGGCATCCGGGTTAAACCCAACCGCGCGCATTTTGTAACCCGCCACTGTACGTGAGAGAAGCAGGTAAACGAGAGCGGCGAAGAGGATGCCGAAAGGAATGCCGGCGTGGAGACGGTAACCTGAAACGAATCGCACGAGTTCAGCTGATGCGGCGATCTCGCCCGATTCAGGAAGACCGCTTACTGTGTTCCTCAAGGGCCCGCGGATAAGCGCGGAGAGCCAGTAGAGGGCGATAAAGTTGAGCATGATGGTGCTGATGACCTCAGGAACATCGCGCCAGCCCTTGAGAACGCCCGCAAGGCCACCCCAGATTCCGCCGGCGATAAAAGCGGCCGCCAGAACCAACGGGACAGCGATCCAGGATGGGACTCCTTCCAGATTTGAGCCAACCAACACCGCTCCCAGAGCGCCAAGAACATACTGCCCCTCAGCTCCAATGTTGAAAGCGCCTGTTTGAAACGCCAATGCGACTGCAAGACCGGTAAACAGTAGCGGGCACATCTTGACCAGGGTCTCGCATATCTTCTGAGGCGAACCAAAGGCTCCTTGCAGAAACGTTGCGAAACCATCAGCAGGACTCTCCCCGAATGGAGCAAGCGCGACTGCGATCAAAGCGGAGATACCGAGTACGATACAGAGTGGACCGGTCCACTCTTTCGATATGACGTTCATACTTCCACGACTGCCCCGCCGGCAACGCCAAGCATGGCCAGTCCGATTGTCGCAGGATTCCAATCAACCTCTGTGATCTCCGCAACATGTCCCTTAAACAACACATAGAGCCGGTCGGCCAGAGCAACCGCTTCTTCGAGCTCTGTTGTAATGAGAAGGACCGCAGCACCCTCTTCGATATCTCGGATAAGCGCCGAGCCAACCGCGGCCTGCGCGCCCACATCCAGACCGCGTGTTGGATTAACCGCGACCAGGAGGCGATGGTCTCTCGAAATTTCGCGCGCCACGACAGTTTTCTGCTGGTTTCCCCCGGAAAGGCGGGACGCGGGGATGGTTGTATCCGAAGGATGAATTGAATACTCGTCGACTAGACTCTGCGCCTGTTCATTTGATCCTTTTCTTGACAGCCAACCATGCTGGGACCAAGGGGAATCGTTGATATCCTTCAGCGCCAGGTTCTCGGCGACGGAGAAATCCAGGACCAGTCCGGTCCTCTGGCGATCCTCGGAAATCAGGCCCATTCCCGAATCAATGCGCCTTCGAGCGTCACTCGGCAAGGTTGCTCCACCCAGGCGAACCTCAAATCCAGGAGGATGGGCCAGGCCGAGAATCGCTTCGGCGAGTTCTTTCTGACCGTTACCCTCGACCCCCACTATAGCGATGAGTTTTCCAGGCTCGATCTCGAATGACCAATCGCCGCACAGGCTCGAACCGCCACTGCCGTTGAATGAAACGTGGAAAACATCCTCCTCCGAGGAACCCATCGAACGCGAACCGGCTGGCTCCCGGCGGCTGGCCGATTCGATTTCATGCCCCACCACAAGGCGCGACAATTCACCGCGATCAGTTTCCTCGATCGGAAAACAGCCGACCGTCTCACCCTTTCGGAGGATCGTAACCCGATCACAGTGGTCTTCGATTTCGTTGAGTTTATGGCTGATGAATAGAACGGATTGCCCCCTTTCAACATGTGCGCGAAGCATCCCGAATAACTCCTCAGTCTGTCCGGGTGTAAGGAGCGCCGTGGGTTCGTCAAGGATCAGCAGTCGCGCGCCCTTCCGCAGGGCTTTGAATATCTCCACCCTTTGAAGTTCACCAACAGACAACTCCCTTGTCCTCGTTGAAAGAGGGAGATCAAATCCAAAATCCCTCATCTCATTTTCCAATCGAGTCTTTTCTTTCGAGGACCGGTAAACAGAAAAGGGTGATTCGCCAAGGAGGATGTTTTCGGCAACGGTAAGTGTCGGAACCAGCATGAAATGCTGGTGAACCATACTTACTCCCATCGCGTTGGCATCCAGCGGGGACTGAGGGGTGTAGGGCGTACCCGCAAACGCAATTTCACCGCTATCAGGCCGTAGCAACCCATAAAGAATGTTCATCAAGGTCGTCTTCCCGGCGCCGTTCTCGCCAAGCAGAGCGTGAATCTCTCCCTCCCTGACCTCTATGTGTGCGTCGACGAGGGCTGGTATCTGACCATACGCCTTCTTGATATGAGTGGCTGAAAGAAGGGGGGGCATGTTACGACCCTAAGAGCTTGGTCATGGCTGAAGGGAACGGCAGCTGTTCGATCATCTCTCTGGCCCAACGGTACCGGTTCGGGTGGCGCACAAGTTTCGATCTTATGCGGTTGAGTACGCCCTCGAGCAACACTCGATCGGGCGGACCACCTGCATAGGCCAGCAGAAACCGCAATCGATCCGCTTGAGAAAGAGGAGCACGGAGCGAGGACAGGAAAAGTTCCGACAGAGCCCTCTGAGCCTGCCAAAGAGAGACATCCCGTCCGATCCGAGCGGAGTGGACATCAATGATGGCAATTTCGGATAGTTCGATCGAACCTTCTGACCCGGATCCTTCGAAGGCGGGAACATAAAAATGACGGAGGTACGGGTACGGGTGGTGAAAGCCCTTTCTGTGTAGGGCAGCCAGAAGGCCGCCTGCCGCTTCCAACCGAAGCCTCTTCTCCTTCTGAAAAGATCGCGGCTTCAACCGCACCACCGCCTTTGACAACCAATCTTCCAGTGATTCCATCCCGACAAGCGGTTCGGTCAGGAGGAAGGAAGTCTCCTCACTCCAACCCTTCATCGATGCCCCCCAGGCTGCCACCTTGGGCGCTCGAAATCCTTGCTCGGCCAACCAGCTAAGGTGGCGCTGTTCCACCTCCGCCAGAGATTGGGGAACCAACCCGTGGGCGATTTGCCCGAGGGGTCTGTTTCCGCCCGGGTTCTTAAAAACCTTCAGGTAAAAGGCCGGGCCGCTACCGTTTCCGGAGAGGCAATAGACTTTCCGGTCGCGCACCTCTGATATGACTTCCGCGTCTTTTGGGTCCAGGAAATCGTGATAATCCCCAAGTCCGAACTCTTCGAGGCGTTCCTTTTGCCCGGATGGAATGTGAATTTCCTCGTGTCCTGCCATGGGTGAAGTCTAGGCAGTTGAACCTATCTTGAACACCGTGATTCAAATGCCCCTCGATGGATGAGGGGCTCCCTCTGCCAAACAAGTTCGGATATCCTCGCTGATCGAAGAGTCCGGTAGACTTTCTGCCGCCCTCGCAAGCATGGCTTGCAGACTCCAAAATAGCTTTTTCACTGGATCCATCCATGACCTCGAACCACGCCGTGACAGCCTCGGGCCTAATTCTTAGCCTGTTTCTTCCCCTCTGTAGTTGGGCGGATGGAGGAGTTCACCTGAATATTTCGGTCGATGCGACCGAACTATCGCAAAAACTCCTCCATGCGAAAATCGAAATCCCCACAGCTACCAACGCTCTGGTCCTTTGGTATCCCAAATGGATCCCTGGTATCCATGCTCCAAAAGGGCCTGTCCAGAACATCGGCGGTCTGGAAATCGAAGCCTCCGACGGGACCCGGATCGATTGGAAACGCGATGAGGAGGAACCTTACCGCTTCCTTTGCGATCTGCCTGAGGGAGCGACAGCCGTTTCAGTCTCGATGGATTACATTTGCAATCAACCCTCGGTCAACTCCATCGGTGTGGACAGTTTTGGTAACTCCCAGGTCGGAATCATCAATTGGAATACCACTGTTCTCTACCCCGAGGGTTTTGAGAGTGACGATATTCAAGTCACCTTTCGCCTCAAATGGCCGAAGGAATGGAGATTCGGGACCGCTCTCGAACAAGAGAAGGAAGATGGGGACTGGATCGAGTTCAAAACAACAACCCTCACCGAGTTCATCGACAGTCCCATCATTGGAGGGAAAAATTTTCGGACCATTGACCTATCCACTGATGATTTCCCGCCCCATTTCCTCCACATGGCATCCGAATCGGCTGAAGCCATTGAGATCGAAGAGGAACTCATCGAAAAGTTCAAGAACCTCGTTAAAGAAGGCAAGGAGTTGTTCGGGGAGGCCCATTTCCCTGCCTACCATTTTCTTCTTGTTCTTTCGGATGAACTGCCCAACATGGGGCTCGAACATCTTGCCTCCAGTTTGAATGGCATCAGCGAGCGTGACCTGATCGATGAGAAAAAGCAAAAGGGCTGGCCGGTTTACCTTTTGCCACATGAATATGTCCACTCCTGGTGCGGGAAGTATCGAAGACCGGCCGGAATGGCCACACCGGATTATCAGACGAATAAACTCACTCGGGACCTTTGGATCTATGAGGGACTGACTCAATACCTGGGGGAGATCCTGACCGCCCGGTCGGAACTGAATTCGTTCGAGGATTACCTCGACAAATTCACCACCAAGGTCGATTACCTGATGCGTCAGAAAGGCAGACGCTGGCGCTCGTTGCGTGACACGGCTGTCGCCACTTATCTCCTGCGAGGCCACAGCCCGAACTGGCAGTCCTTGCGACGGGGGCAGGATTATTACAACGAGGGCCTCCTTAATTGGCTCCAGGCGGATGCCATGATCCGCAAGGGAAGCGACGGTCGTCACGGGTTCGATGATTTTTCCAAGAAGTTCTTTGGCCGGAAGGAAGAGGGCGTACGCGTCCTTCCATTCACCACCGACGAAATCTATGAGATATTGAACAGCCTATGGGAGCACGATTGGGAGGAGTTTTTTGAAAAACGTATCGAGGAGCGGTTTGAAGAGCTCCCGCTGGAGGTCATTGGTCTGTGCGGCTACCAATTTCAATACAGCCCCGAGCCCTCTGAGTATCTCAAGGAACACCAGGAGGATCGCAAATATGTCACCGCTCTCGACTCGCTCGGCCTGAACTTTAATGAGAAAGGGAGCGTGACCAAGGTGGTGCCGGATATGCCCGGGGAAAAGGCCGGCATCGCGCCCGGAATGAAGGTTCAAGGCATTAACGGAAGAAAATTCAGTCGCGAACGTGTCACCGATGCCCTCGCCGAATCGATCACCCGCAGAAACATCGAGTTCCTGGTCCTCGAAGGCGACCGTTTCGAGACCATAACCGTCGATTACTCCGATGGACCCAAATATCTGAAGATTGTAAGGGATGAAAAGAAGCGGGATATCCTGAAAGAGATATTAAAGCCGCAGGTAAAAGTGGATGAGGAATAACTGACGTGTGGTCGGGGTTGGACCGAAGGGAAACCCCGGCTTGCAACCCACGCTCTTCCTCGTTCCCAATCTCCGGATTGGGAACGTGATTGCCGGAAGCTGTGCCTCACGCGAAGCGGAGCTTCGCGAAAGGGGTTCCCAATCCGGAGATTGGGAACCAGAGGTTAGATTCTCGTTCCAGCACTCTTAGACTCGTGCCAGAAAAAAGACTCCTCCTTTCCATCCTTGTTCTCGCAGCACTCATTCGCTTTACCGCTCTCTCCTCCTACCCCAATGGCCTGTTCCGTGATGAAGCCGCTAAGGGGTACACAACCTGGTCGCTCATCGAAACGGGGCGCGATCTATCCGGCCGAACCTGGCCCCTCCAGATTAAAGAGTTCAATGCCTACACATCTCCATTCTATCACTGGTTCTCGATTCCGTTCATCTCGGGCATAGGGCTTACCGTGTTCTCGACACGCTTAGTCGCCGCCCTAGCGGGAACGCTGGCATGTTGGGCCATCTTCCTTTGTGGACGCTCGATGTTCGGAAAGGAGGCTGGTCTTTGGGCAGCGTTACTGCTCGCCTTATCGCCCTGGCACCTCCTCTTCAGTCGCTGGGCGAACCAGGGAATTCTGATGACCCTCTTCATTCCGCTGGCCCTCTGGCTGACATGGAGATGCGTCGAGAGGAATGGCGGGAAAGATCGGTTCCCATGGAAATGGGCCATCCCAGCGTGCGTCGCATGGGCGGTCGCGTGGAACTGCTACGCTCCAGGCCGGTTGTTCGTGCCACTGCTTCTCCTTGCAATTCTAATCATCGAAGCCTTCAACCGGGAGGATCGAAAAAGGCATGTAATCTCTGTAGTGGCAGTGGGCGTCGGAACTCTCGTGCTGATAACCCCTTTTCTCGCAAACCTCCTGCTCAACTGGGAAGAGACCCAAACTCGGATGGCGCGTGTCATTGGGGATTCCCCTTTTGACCCGCTGGTTTTTCTTCGAAGCTACCTCCTCCACTGGAGCCCGGAGTTTCTTTTCGTGGAAGGAGACGCAAACCCCAGGCACCACATCACCGGGTTCGGGCAACTCACCATCGCCGAAAGTCTGGCCTGCTTCCTTGGAATCGTAGCCGTGGCCACCGCCCGGTCCCGCGTAAGCTGTTGGCTGCTCATGTGGCTATTACTGGCGCCTGTCCCGGCTGCGCTGACGAACGAAGGATTGCCGCATGCACTGCGAACTCTCATGATTATCCCTGCCTTCGCTCTGTTGGGAGGCTGGGGCATCGGCTGCTTCGCCAACCGACTTCCCGCGCGATCGGCCTTGTGGGGACGAACAACCATCCTCACGCTGGTAGCCGTTCAAGGTGTAGTAACACTCTATTTTTTCTTCTTCGCTTATCCCAGGGAATCGGGCGTCCATTGGGATGCCGGGTTTCTCGAAGCTGTTGAATTAGTGGAAGACCACCGGTCTGCTGAAGAGACCTGTTTAGTTTCAGGTCAGATAGCGTTTCCCTGGGCTGCGGTCGCCTTCGTCACCAAGCCAGACCCGCAGACCATTCAGGAAGGTAAAGAGATTCCGGGATATGCCTTCGAGGAGACGCGGAAAAGCATAAACCCAATGGCGTACCCGGACGTGGACTATTTCATTGTTAGGCCGGGGGAGATGGGTCGGATTCCCGAGTGGTGGAACCAGATCGGGTTGAAAGAGCCGGATAAACCTCCTTACTGGGACGTCTACCGCTCAAGCGGGGTCCGTTCTAATAATTAAGGCAAGATAGCAACATAGACCAACAAGGATTTGCCATGACTGTCGAAATAGGCATCGTAGGCCGCGGCTTTTTAGAAAAGGAGAATAGGCAGATGGATCGCAGACAGTTTCTGATATCGAGTGCAGCGAGCGCCGCTGCCCTGGGCAGTCTATCCAGTGCGGATGCTTCGTCCGCAATACCCCCCGCACCGGCGACGAAACCCAAAGGGAAAAGCGTTCAAAACCTGCATGCGCCGCCGATGGATGCCGTTCGCATCGGGATCATCGGGCTGGGAAATCGCGGAAGCAGCGCCGTTTCCCGGCTGAATCGGGTTGAGGGCGCGGAATTACGAGCCTTGTGTGATATCCGTATACAGAATGTCGAGAACGCGCAATTACGAATGCAACGAGACGGCAAGCCCGACCCAGTAATCTATAAGGACGACGAGCTCGCGTGGCAAAAGATGTGCAAACGCGACGATTTGGACCTGATCTACATCTGTACTCCGTGGGAA
>Ga0310121_10001370_pt1 | contig 25089 bp, 25 predicted proteins | sample CB27_Tmax_986_MG_FD_203504 | JGI IMG/M metagenome (GOLD analysis project Ga0310121, IMG submission 203504) | Marine microbial communities from Western Arctic Ocean, Canada - CB27_Tmax_986 | ecosystem: Environmental > Aquatic > Marine > Oceanic | place: Canada: Western Arctic Ocean | collected...
GGCCCAGGGCGGATTCGAGCAGCTCGCGTGAGACGCCACCGATCTTGATATCCATCTGCAGGGCAGTGATGCCCTCAGCGGTGCCGGCGACTTTGAAGTCCATGTCGCCCATGAAGTCTTCCTGGCCGGCGATGTCGGTGAGGACGGCGTGCTTCTCGTCCTCGCCCATGATCAGGCCCATCGCGATTCCGGCGACGGGGGCGGAAATGGGCACGCCTGCGTCCATCAGGGCGAGGGTGCTGCCGCAGACGCTCGCCATCGAGGTCGAGCCGTTCGAGGAGAGGACCTCGCTCACCAGGCGGAGGGCGTACGGGAACTCGGTCTCCGGGGGGATGACCGGGAGGAGGGCGCGCTCGGCGAGGGCGCCGTGCCCGATCTCGCGGCGGCCGGCGCCGCGCATGGGCCGCGCCTCACCGACCGAGTACGGCGGGAAGTTGTAGTGGTGCATGTAGCGCTTGGACTCGTTTGGCGAGAGCGTGTCGAGTCGCTGCGCCATGTTCATGCCACCGAGCGTGGCAATCGTGAGGACCTGCGTCTCACCTCGCTTGAAGAGCCCCGAGCCGTGCGTGCGGGGGAGCGCCCCGACCTGGATGTCGAGCGGGCGGATCTCCGTCGAGGCGCGGCCGTCCGCGCGCCGGTCGTCGTCGAGAATGCGATCCCGCATGGCCTTCTTGATGACCGCGTAGAGACCGTCGCCGACGTCCTTCGCCTCGAAGCGGCCGTCGAAGCGCTCGACGAGCTCTGCGCGAATCCGCTTGTTCTCGTCGCTGCGTTCGCTCGCCGCGTTTTCGACGATCGTGTCGAGCTGGTCGCTCAAGGCTTCGCGGACGGCCTCGATCGCCTCTTCGTTGTCGACGGCGGGGGTGAACGCCTTCTTCACCGGCGCGGCTTCGTCGGCAATCTCCTGGACGAGCGCGTTGATGGCGGTGTTCGCCTCCATGGCGATCTCCATCGCCTCCAGGACGGCGCTCTCGGGAACCTCCGAGGCGCCGGCCTCGACCATCATCACGGCGTCCTTCGTGCCTGCGACGATGAGGTCGAGGTCGCCCTCTTCCGCCTGCTCGAACGTGGGGTTGACGAGGTACTCGCCGTCGAGGCGGCTGACGCGCACGCTGCTCACGGGACCGCTGAAGGGGATGTCGCTGATAGAGAGCGCTGCGCTCGCACCGATGGTGATGAGCGTGTCGGGCTGGTGTTCGCGGTCCGAGGAGAGCGTCGTCGCGACGATCTGAACCTCGTTGCGGAAGCCCTTGGGGAAGAGCGGTCGCAAGGAGCGGTCCGTGAGGCGCATGGCGAGAACGCCGTCCCCGGAGGGGCGGCCTTCGCGCCGGGGAAAACCGCCCGGGATCTTCCCGACGGCGTAGAGCCGCTCTTCGTAATCGACGGTGAGCGGGAAGAAGTCGATGCCCTCCCGGGGGTCGGCCATGCAGGCCGTGACGAGGACGACGGTGTCGCCCTGGCGCACGGTGACGGCGCCGTTGGCGAGACCGGCGAGCGCGCCGGTCTCGATAAAGAGGGGCTTGCCCCCGATTTCGATCTCGTAGGTACGGACGGAGGATTCAGTTTCTTGCATGAGGTGGCAACACTCTCTTCGGCGGGGGCCGCTGGGTAGGCCGGTGCGGGAGGGGCCGGTGGCAGGCTGCCGGTCGGCTCGGTGAGCCGGACCGGGGACTGGGGAAACGAGAGGCTCGCCTAGCGGCGCAGCCCGAGGCGCCCGATGAGCGCGCGGTACCTGTTGACGTCCCGGCTATTGAGGTAGCGCAGCAGCCGCCGACGCTGGCCAACGAGCTTCAGGAGCCCGCGCCGCGTGTGATAATCGTGCTTGTGCGCTTGCAGATGGGCGGTCAGGTACTTGATGCGCTCCGTGAGGAGCGCCACCTGGACTTCAGGTGAGCCGGTATCGCCGTCGTGTCGGGCGTGTTCCCGGACTAAGGCCTCTTTCGCTTCTTGGGCCAGCAACCTTGCTTCGTGCGACTTCCTTTACCTGTCTTCGTGGCCGAACGTACCACGGCGGGGGTATAGCAGCAATTAATGGTGGCGCTGGTGGTGCTTAGCGGCCTGCCCGCCGCGGGCAAGACGACCTTCGCGGCGGCGTTCGCCACACGCTTCGGCGCCGCCGTGCTCGAAAGCGACCGCGTGCGCCGCGAGCTCTTCCCGGAGCGGCGCTATACCTCTGCGGAGAACGCCCGCGTATTCGCCGAGATCAGGGAGCGGGCGGCGGCCCGCCTGTGCGAAGGTGGAACCGTGGTCATCGACGCGACAAACGTGAGCCGGCGGGACCGGTCGGGCTTCGAGCGGTTGGCGCAGGAGCACGGGGCCCGCTACGTCACCGTGCGATTGACCACGCCCGAGAGCCTTCTGCGCGAGCGCCTCGCCGCTCCCCGCAGTGGCGCCTCCGAAGCCGGCGTCGCTGTCTACGAGCGCATGCGCGATCGTTGCGAGCCCTTCTCCACGCCGTGCGTGCACGTGGACTCGCGCTACGACCTTGACCCCAGCCTCGCGCTCGTCGATGCCCTCAGTAGGGGAACGGGTGCGCAAACCGCGCCCGTGCAGCCGGCGTGAGGGGAGACGAGCCCTTCATCCTGTTGCGGGCGCGGGTGCGTGAAGAGCAGGGCGCCTTCGCCGGCTGGTTTCGCTCGCACCACCTCCGCGAGATCCGCAAGATCCCAGGGGTCACCGCGGTGTTTTGGGCCGAGACCAAAGGACATACACAGCTGGGGATCTACTGCTTCCAGGACGCGCAGGCGATGCAGGGCGCCTTCGGCAGCCCGGAAGCCGCCTACGCCCGAGGTACCTGGGCACGCTGGGGATCCGTGCTCGAAGAGTTCTCGGTAGAGATGCAGTTCCCGCTTATTCCGCCCACCATGACGGTCTCGGTGAACTAGGCGGCGCCCCCACGGGGGCGGCTTCTCCGGCGCCGCAGCCAGGTTCGGGCCGCCTTTCGGCGCGGTTCTCGCCACGGTCCTCCTGCTCGGTGCGCCCGGCGTTGACCAGTTCCCCGCGACCCCGATCGCGCACGCAGCGGGACCGGAGAACTTCACTCAGATCGAGCCCGGCGTCATCTACGAAGCCGAGCCCTCGCACCTCGGGGTGGCCCAGGCCAATCCTGGGCTGGGCCTGAACGGCTACTGCGTAGCCGTTGCCACCGAGAACGCTGTGCCGATCCTGAACGGCGAAAGCGGCTTCACCGTCACCGATGGCGCTGTCGTCAGCGACGCGGCCTTCACGAACAGCAGCAGCACCACGCTCGACGACTTCTACTGCGTCGTGGTCGAGAGCGCGCTCGATGCAAGTAGCGTCGAGGTGGCGTGGAACTTCACCGACAGCGGCGGCGGCGCCTCAGGGTCGGCAACGCTCACCCTCGATGTCGTGGTGGTCGTACTTGATGGCACAGACGGATTCGTCGCCTCGCCGGCGGTCGTCTGCACCAGCGGTTGGGACGAGAGGATCCTCACCGGTGCTGCCTCCAATGTGCCGCCGGGGCCACCCGACCCGCTCAACCAGGTGGTCAACGCCGACTGGACGACTACGCCGGGCGCCCCGGCCGTCAACGTCCTCGGAGCGGCCTTCCCAAACGGCAGCGAGTGGTGTGTGAACCTCGGGGCCTCGGCGGAACAACTGGACGTGGCCGTGACGCTGGACTTCGTTTCCGTGCGGAATCGCTCGAGCGATCCGGATGACAGCGCCCACCAGGTCGCTACGACCGTGAACATCTTCGCCGACCCCGGCTTCTCAGAGCTCCGTCACGTGACGGCGGGGGGCCAGACCCTGGCCGAGCAACAGCCGGCCCTGAACGTCCTCGGCGCGATTCACCACGCCTGTGTGCTCCCCTCGGATGCCGATGATCGCCTTGCGCCCAACGACATCACCTTCAGCGGCCCCTTGCCCAGCCGGCTTCGCGTCTTCCACGCGGGCGACAGCCCGGATGATGAATTTGAAGGCGTCGAGGACGGCACGCTCTGCTTCGGTTGGACAGCCCGCGACCCGGGGCTCCAACGGATCTCGCTAACGTTCGAGAAAGCGACCGCGCCTGGGGTATTCGAAACCCAGCCCGCTTTCTGGGACACCAATGGCGACGGCAATGAGGGCATGCTTGGAGATCCGGCACTGCTGAAAGAGTGGGCCGAGTTCGACCGCACCGAGATCACCAGCAGCGAGGATTTGGCCACCGCGCTCCTCACCAACACCACGATCACGAACCAGACGATCGCCCAAACGCTCACGTTCAATGTTGCCGATGGTACCTACCTCATGGGCGGGGGCATCACCATCTACGAGTGGACGCTCGGGGCCGGTGACCGCCCTCTGGATGGCGTTGTGCTCAACGCGCGCATTACCTCTGCCTGCGGCCTCTTCGCCCACAGCGACGGCAGTCCCCTCCTCGGGTCCGAGGCCAAAGCTGTCTCAGGCGTCAGCCAGTCGGGGCGCTTCGATCGGATCAGCTCTGCGTCCGGAGAGCCCGCCGGCGATGGTCCGGACGACTTCGTGATCACGACCCTGAAGGATCCCGGCTGCCGCCCGGGCCAGACGATCCGGCTCAAGATCGACGCCTCTCACCCGGCCGGGGCCGCAGGAAAGGCCGAGTTCTTCGAGACCGAGTTCCTCCAGATCAACCTGCTCGCACAGGCGACTCAGCCGCGCTCGTCGTCCCCCCAGGTGACCTGGGTGGGTGGCGTGGTCTCCATCACGTTCGGTTTCGCCGTCTCCGGCACCTGTGGCGATGCAGGCAGCGCCATCACCTTCCTGCGGTCAGCTGGTCCCGGCAACTTCCTCCCCCACCCCGTGCTCACGTTCAATGGAAGCGACAGCCTCGTCGGCACCTTTGGAGACGCCTGCACCCGCACCGTTGAGTACACGAGCGAGGATCAGGGTGATGGCACGATCGAGGTCTTCCTCCACGGGAATCCCTTCAGCAAGGTGGTCCTGCCGGTCTTCTTCCTCGCCATCGAGGACGTGGCCGCCACGGCCGACCCGCAGCTCTTCGTCTCCGAACGAGGGGACGTTTCGGCGGTGCTGCGGGGCTGGTTCACGCAATCGAATCCCTCCGGACGGCCTGCCGAGACCAAGCCGGATGGGCGGGCCCTGCCCGCCGACCGCTGGATTCTCCCCGACGATTGGAGCGTCCTGCGCGCCGACCAGCCGTCGTGGCCCAGCTCGGCCCCTCTGCCCCTCACCGAGGTGACGTTCTTCATGGAGAACGAAGCCGTCGTCAACAGCTACCAGCAGGGGGTGAAGGACGGCGGCCTGGGCTGGTTCCTGCTCGACGGCACCGAATCGAACTTCAACGTGAATCCGCGAACCGGCGATGTCAGTGTGCTTGGGAGCGTGGCGAGGCCCCGCATCTTGACCGATGCCACCGATCCCGGGGGCCTCGCGACCGTGGATTCGTTCGGTGATCTCAACTTGAGCTACGAGGGGTGTGCGCCCAACCCGCCGACAGGGAACCCTCACTGCGCCTTCGAGGATCTTGCCGGGTTCACCCGCTACTTCGCCATCGCCGACGTCCCCTATGCCTTCGGGAAGTGGCCCCCGGTGCGCTCGAACACGGTTGTGACCGAGTGGCTCTGGGCTGGGCACCGGCGCGTGAGCATCGTCGACCACACAAACCCAACCCTGAAATACGTGGTGGCCCACCTGCGCGACCGGGACGGCTTCTGCGACGCCGTCGGCTTCAACAACGCCCTTGGTGTCGAGGTGGAGTTCCTGATCGACGGCGGGCCGGGCCGCTTCGTCGAGGCCTCATCAGCCCCTTCGTTCATCTCCGAAAATGCGACGAAGGCTACGGCGACGACGTTCGACATCCTCGACAACGGCGGCGTGCCCGTGCATCAGGATCTCGCGCAGCCGTCATTCGCGGACGACGAGTGCCAGGCCTGGGTCCTCGTCGCGAACAGCACCCAAGAGCCGACGAACGTGTTGGTGACCTTCCCCCCGACGCCGGAGCAGGTCCCCGCCCAGGTGGTCATCACCGAGCTCATCTGCTCGCTCCCGGAGTCGGTGACCGTGCAGAACGTCGACGACCACGCGGTCTCGCTCGCCGGCTTCGGGATCGAGAGCCGACCCGTCAACCCCCTCGACGCACGGGAACACCTCGGGCTGGACGGGCTCTTGCAGCCCGGCCAGTCGGCGACCTTCCTCGGAGGGCCCAACACCAACCTGCACGGGTGGTTGAACAACAGCGTCGACAGGATCTTCCAGACCCCGCCCGATTTCGCCGATGTCGTGTGGAACGGTTCGGTTCTCTCGACTGCTGACTGCCTAGGCAACCTCTCCGGACTGATCGGCCAGCCGCCGCTCCCGGACAGCAGCGAGGGGGTCACGATCCTTGACGCGGTCGTGGCCAGGGATGATTCCGTCGTGATGATGCCGCTGGCGATCGGGTGGAATCTCATCACGGTGCCCAATACCACCCCGATCGACGATGTCATCGCCTCGCGTCTGGCCGATGTCCGGAGCGTGTACTCCATCGATCCAGTGACCGGTCTTTGGCAGCGTTACATACCGGGCTTGCCCGTATTCGTAAGCGACCTCGTGATGTTCGAGGCCGGGCGGGCCTACTGGATCGAGGCTAAAGTGCCGTTTACCCTCCCGCTCCCGCAGTAGTCCAGCGTACGCGTGTGGTGCGCTAGGCTCGGTGCTGTGGGCTGGCGTGAAGGACCATCGCAAAGTGCGGGGCACTTGAGGCTGGCGCGATGGCTCGGTGGGCTCCTCCTCGCGGGCGCGCTCGGCCTGGGACTGGCCGCAGCAGCCGAAGCGCAATTCGGCCCCCCGGCGACGATCTTCGGCTCGATCAGCGACTCCGCGGGCGAGGTGCCCGAGGGCCTCGCGGTCCACGCCTATGTCGGGGACACGCTCTGCAGCGATTCGCGCCCCGAGTATTTCGCCAAGACGATCCACACCGGCGAGGGCGCCGCCCGCGTCGCTGTCTACGTGGTGAACGTGGTCTCCGGCGATCAGGAAGACGGTTGCGGGGCCGATGGCGCGGAGATCCGCCTCCAGGTTGGCGATCGGTTTGCCGACGAGACCGGGGTCTGGCGCCGCGGCCCTGTTCAGGTCGATATCACCTTCGGGAGCGCTGCCCCTGCTCCTATCCCGACATTTACACCGACCGCCACCGCTACCTCCCCCCCCACCCCGGACCCCCAGGCGACCGCGACGGCGACGGCGACGAACCTGCCGACCGAGGCCACGGCGGCCGATGCCACCTCATCCGAGGACGCTACGAGCCAGGCCAGCGGCTCCGGGAACGGCACCCCGACGCCCGGTGGCGCGAACGGGGGCTCCGATCCGGGCGGCGATCCGGACGACGATGATGACAGCGACGTGCCCGCCAGCGCTGAGGACGAGGCCGAGCCGACCCTCGCCGGTGGCGTTACCACCGGGCGCACGACACCCGCCGCTAGCGACGACGGGGGATTCCCCGTCTGGCCGGTCGTGCTGGTGCTCGTGGGGCTGCTGGCGGTGCTCGGCGGGGGCGTCGGCTACATGATGTCCCGCACCAGTGGCAGCGAGGAACCGCCCGGGGAGGATTAGCCGCCCGCCGCGATCGGGCTCGAGGCAGACGAACCCGCTAGGTGTCCCACGAGGGCTGTTGACGCAACAGAAGGTCGACCCAGTCGGTTGCGGTTGAAGACCAAGACCGAAGGGGACCCTCTGATGCCAGGTGTTCATGCGACGGTCATGTCCGCGGGAGCATGCGGCTATCGACGGGCGGTCGACGATGCCTAGTTCAATCGTGCGTGTGACGCCTACCGACTACGACGCCTGGCATGAGGTGCACTTGCAGGTCATGCGTGAGCACGGGGCTCGGGTGGGCTTCATCTCAGAAGTAATTTATCGCGACCACGACGATCCCCGCACCGTGATCGTGCTCCAGCACTTTGAGTCCTTGGAGCGCGTCCAGGAGTTCGCGAACAGTCCGTTCATGCAGGAGACGATCGCCAAAGCCCCGATTGAGGGGCCACCCACGTCCTGGTTCCTGGACGAGGCGGAGGCCATCGACATCGCTAGCTTGTGATGCATTGCGTCATGCCCCATCCATCTCGGTGTCAGCACATCTAGTCCTCTCGAACTTCGCCCTCGCGATCAATTCTGCCTCGCCGCCTGATTGGGTAGGCCGGTCGGCCGGCGCTCGCCAGCGCCTTGCGCCTGCTCGGGGACAACGCCTACGATTGTTGACGGACTTACTCGACTTTACGGAGGCGATGGTCGCGGCCGGTTTTACCGCCGTGGCGAGCGAGAGCGATGCGCGGTTCCACACGTGGCGATTACGGGCTTCGTGCCCTCATCGAACTGGCTGACCATTACGGCCAGGGCCCCCTGCAATGCTCGGAGATCGCGCTTCGCCGCCACGTCCCCGAACAGTACCTCGACCAACTCCTGACGACATTGCGCAAGGCTGGTTTCGTGCGTTCCCAGCGGGGCCCCGCCGGCGGGCACGAGCTCGCCCGCGATCCGGCCGAGATCCCCGTGATCGAGGCGGTCGAAGTGCTCGAAGGCAGCATCTCGCCGGTCTCCTGGCTGGATGAGCCCGCGGACCGCACCGATCATCCCCACCAGTGCGGCCAGCGCGAGATCTGGGAGCGCGTCCGCGACGCCACCAGCGAGATCCTCGCCTCCTACTCGATCGCCGACCTGCTGGCGAAGGAGCCCCAGGCGGTCGCAGGACGGTACCGCATATGACCGCTCCCGCTCGACCCAAGATCGCCGACTCGATCCTCGACCTCGTCGGGGGGACGCCCCTCGTGCGGCTCAACCGGGTCGTGCCTGCGGAATCCGCCACCATCTACGGCAAGCTCGAAAGCATGAACCCCGCCGGTTCGATCAAGGACCGCATCGCCCTCGCCATGATCGAGGAGGCCGAGCGTGCGGGGCGCCTGAAGCCGGGCGACACCATCATTGAGCCGACCTCGGGGAACACGGGCATCGGCCTCGCGATGGTCGCGGCCGTGAAGGGCTACCGCCTCATCCTCACGCTGCCGGACGACATGTCCATCGAGCGCCGCCGCCTCTTCGAGCGCTACGGCGCGGAGGTGCACCTTAGCCCCGCGATCGAAGGCATGACTGGTGCCGTCTTCGCCGCCAGCCAGATTGCGGAGAGCGAACCCAACTGCTTCGTGCCGCAGCAGTTCGAGAACCCTGCCAACCCCGAGATCCACCGTCGCACGACTGCACGCGAGATCCTTTCCGCGATGGAGGGCGACATCGATGCCTTCGTGGCCGCCGTCGGAACCGGGGGAACGATCACGGGCGTCGGGCAGGTGCTGCGCGAGGAGCTCGGCAGCGATCTCCTCATCGTCGCCGTCGAACCCGCCCGCTCACCCGTGCTCAGCGGCGGCCGGCCGGGCCTGAGCGGCATCCAGGGGATCGGCGCCAGCTTCGTGCCCGGCGTCCTGGACCGTGATGTCTACGACGAAGTCATCCGTATCGAAGACAAGGATGCCTTCGCGATGACTTCCCGCCTCGCCCGCGAGGATGGCCTCCTCGTTGGTATCTCGGCAGCTGCCAACGTCGTCGTTTCGCTCAAGATCGCCGAGCGCCTCGGGCGAGGCAAACGTATCGTCACCATCCTCTGCGACACCGGGGAGCGGTACCTCAGTGTCGACCTCTAAGTCCGCGGCCGATGCCGCCCAACAACCGTCCGAGGGCTCGCAAGGCGCGAGGCAGAACAAGGGAGAACCTGTGAGCGTCAACGTCTACATCCCCACCCCCTTCCGCCACCTCGTCGGCAACCGCGTACGCGTCCATGCGGCCGGGGCGAATCTGCGCGAGGTCATGGACGACCTCGACGAACAGTTCCCCGGGTTCGCCGCGCAGGTGCGCGACGCCACCGGAGAGCTGGCCACGCACATCGGTGTCTACGTGAACCGGATCGAGATCGAGACGCTCGAGGGCGAAGCCACGAGCCTGGCCGCCGGTGATGAGGTCGCCTTCATCCCCGCCCTCGCCGGTGGTGCCGGGACGGCGCTCACGCCGGAGATGGTCGAGCGCTACAGCCGCCACTTGATCATGCCCCAGGTCGCGAGCATCGGGCAGCGCAAGATCATCGAGGCGAAGGTCCTGGTCGTCGGCGCGGGCGGGCTCGGCTCGCCCGTCGCGCTCTATCTCGCCCTTGCCGGGATTGGGACGATCGGCCTCGTCGATTTCGATATCGTCGACCGTTCGAACCTGCAGCGTCAGATCCTCCATCAGACGGCCGACATCGGCCGCCCGAAGGTCCAGTCGGCCAAGGACACACTGCTCGCGCACAACCCGAACATCAACGTGGTCCTGCACGAAGTGCCGCTCACGAGCGACAACGCCTTCGAGATCATGGGCGAGTACGACATCATCGTGAACGGTGCGGACAACTTCGCCACGCGCTACCTCGTGAACGACGCCTGCTACCTGCTGAAGAAGAAGCTCGTGGACGGCTCGATCCTCATGTTCGACGGCCAGGCGACGACCTACCTGCCGGAGCAGGGCTGCTACCGCTGCCTCTACCCCGCGCCGCCGCCGCCGGGCATGGTGCCCAGCTGCGCCGAGGCGGGGGTCCTCGGCGCGATGTGCGCGACCATCGGCAGCATCCAGGCGACAGAAGTGCTGAAGCTCGTGCTCGAACAGGGCGAGCCCCTCGTCAATCGGCTGCTCCTCTACGACGCCCTCGCGCTCGAGTTCCGCACGGTGAAGATCCGGCGCGATCCGGAGTGCCCACTCTGCGGCGATAACCCGACCATCACCGAGCTCATCGACTACGAGGAGTTCTGCGGCTCGCCCTTCCCCCATCCGGAGGAAGAAGAAGTTGCCGCCGTCTAGCCTCGAACCAGCAGCAGGAGACCGATCGTGACCTCAGCCACCGCACCCGTCGTTCGTATTCGTGTGACCGCCGTCCTCCAAAAGCTCATCGGCGGGCACAAGGAGATTGAGGCGCGGGGCGCAACCGTTGCTGCGGCTGTCGATGACATCGAGGGCAACCACCCCGGCTTCAAAGCGCAGATGTACGCCGAGGACGGCAAGCTCCAGCGCTTCGTCAACGTCTACCTCAACGATGAGGACATCCGCTATACGGACGGCGTGGAGACCGCCCTCAAGGACGGCGACGTGCTCGACATCCTGCCCGCGCTCGCGGGCGGCTAGCGCTCGGCAGTACCGCCGGCGTGGCCCTCTACCGCTCGATCCTCGACCTCATCGGCGATACCCCGCTGGTCGAACTGGCTTCGTTTGCACCGCGCGACGAGGTCCACATCTACGCGAAGCTGGAGGGCCAGAATCCCACCGGCTCGGTCAAGGACCGCATCGCCAAGGCGATGATCGAGGCGGCCGAGGCGAAGGGCGAGCTCGCGGCCGGCGACACCATCCTCGAACCGACCTCGGGGAACACCGGGATAGGGTTGGCGCTCATCGGCAAGCTGCGCGGCTACGGCGTCGTCTGCGTGATGCCGGAGAACGTGAGCGAGGAGCGCTCAGTGCTGTTGCGCTCGCTCGGCGCCGAGATCATCTACTCGCCCGGCGAGTTCGGCTCGAACGGGGCGATTGCGAGGGCCAAGGAGATCGTCGCCGCCAATCCCGGCGATTACTACTTCCCCTACCAGTACGGGAACGAGGCGAACCCCAAGGCGCACGAGACGGGCACGGCGGTCGAGATCCTGCGCGACCTCCCCGCGATCACGGCCTTCGTTGCCGGGCTAGGGACCGGCGGGACGCTCACAGGCGTGGGCTGTGGTCTCAAAGCCGCGAACCCCGCGATCCGGGTGATCGCGGCAGCGCCCCACCCCGGCGACAACGTCCAGGGCCTGCGCGCGCTCGAGGAGGGCTTCATCCCAGAGATCCTCGACGAGTCCGTGCTCGACGGGAAGATCGTGGTCGATAGCCAGACGAGCTTCGCCATGACGAAAGCCCTCCTGGAGCAGGAGGGCATCTTCGCCGGCGTGAGTAGCGGCTCGGTCGTGCGCGCCGCCCTCAAGGCCGCGGAACGGCTAGAGGGTGAGCAGCACATCGTCTGCCTGCTCGCCGACGGCGGCTGGAAGTACCTCAGCTCCGGCCTCTGGACGACCGACTGGGCAGACCTCCCCGAGGACATCGACGAGAAGATCTGGTGGTAGTCGTCGCTTAGCCCGGGCGAACGGTTATCACGTTTTCGATGCCGTGCATTAGCAGCATTCCGAAGTCCTGGGTCCGGGGAGCGCCACGGTCTGTCCAAAGGTGGACTGAAAGCTGCATCACGCTGCCGTGGGGCGGAGCGGGTTTCCCCAACCACCACCGAGAGATCCCCGGTTGCCTCGGGAAGATGGGAGACGAGTTCGTGAGTACGATGGTAACTTGGTCGTCGGAATTCTCCCACCTCCAATCCATGCCATCCTCTCGGCTAGTGTTCCCGATAGGGATTAGATATTCCAAGGGGATCGACCTGATCTGGACCTCGACCATTCTGTGATTGATCAGCGCTCCAGAGTTACTGACGTCGATGCCGAACTCTATTTGGTCGTCAATGACCCGAGTAGTGATAGCGACGGCAAGAGCTTGTCGCGGGAAGACCAGATTCAGCTCCGCCAGGCCGGCACCGACCCTCAGAACGACGCCAGCAACGCCGGCGATTCCGACTAGCACTCCAGAGATCGCCAGACGCACTGACAGGTCTCGGGTATCCCAGAGTGGGAAAGACGGCCAGAACAGCAGAAGTGCCGCGAGGGCAGCGACGAGTGCCAGAGCTAGTCCTGCTGCCCAGAGCAGACTCTGTGGCGTCGCGAAGGCGAATAGCCGGTTTATCCCTCGGTAGGGCGCCTTAGCGACTCTGAGCGCCCGCCTCCCGATCGTTCGCAATCGTGGTGCCCTTGGGAGGTGACTGTAAGGCTCTTCCTTCGTCCCTGTTGGGGCAACCACCCTGGGTGGCCGGCCTCCCGCTCGACTCGTCGTCGGAGGTGCGCACTCTTAACGGCGATGATCGAGGCTGGTGTGCACGTGGACTCTGGCTCGGAGTTCGTGGGGTCCGGGTGCTGCAGCAAGACATCCCCGAATCCATCGACGAGAAGATCTGGTGGTGAGCTGCGGTACTCCGGATCGAGCAGGACAGAGTGCGGTTCAAGTCACGTAGCGGTAGCCGCGACCGCGGACCGTTTGGACGTGCTTCGCGTGTCCGCCGAGCCGCCGCCGAAGGCCGCTGATGGTGACCTCGACGACGTTGCTGGTCGCTTCTGACTCGTAGGGCCAGACACGCTCGAGCAGCTCCGCACGCGAAACCGGGTGCTCCGCCTGCTCGCTGAGGTGAGCGAGCAGGCGGAATTCCAGCGGGCTCAGTTCGATCGTTTGCACCCCGAACCTCGCTTCGAGCACTTCCCGATCGAGAGAAAGCTGGTCGTCGCCATCGGTGGCAGCGCCGAGCTCGCCGGCGATGATCCGCGTGAGCCAGCCTTCGACTGAGCCGACGCCCATGTCGAGGATGATTGAGACGTAAGGGATCCCGTCCAGCTCACGATCGGCAGCGGGGAGGGGCTTCAACTGCAGCGTCTTCACTACGTCCCACGGGAATTCGCGCGCGACGGCATAGACGTGTTGGAGCTTCGGGCGCTCCTCGACGTACATCCGCTTGAGGTCGACGTTTGTGGCTCCGTAGGTGGCGGAGGGCGTCGCGTCCCCCGCCTCCGCGTCCAGCCAGCAGCGGAAGAGCAGGGAAGCGTTGGCATCGCGGTGGCGGTGCATGTCGTCGGCCCAGGCCGCCGCGATGGGGTCTCTGCTGAGGATGCGCCGGTCGAGGTCCCTGCCGGGGAGCGTGATCGAGAAGCCGACGGCTTCGCCTTCCCGCCCGCGCACCATCTTCACGGAGGCTGGGTTGTAGTCCCACCAGGCTCTGAGCGCGCGCTGAGACTCCGGTCCTTCATGGGTTGCGAGGATCGCCTCGAACGAACCCTGGTCATCCGGGGTCGCGGGCTCCACGACCACCGGCTGGTAGCCGACGGGGAAGAAGCATTCGCGGACATTCGGCTGCTCCAGGAGGTAGAGGAGGTCGGCCGTGTGGCGCCAGAGACTGGCCCTCGTCGCGCCTGCCAACTCGCTTCGGAGGTGTCCCCACGCGCCGACTCGATAGCGATGGTGCCGATCGGGATCGGAGGAGCGCAGCGCCGTGACGATCGCTTCTTTTACTGCGTCGTGGACGACTAGGCCGTCACGGCCCGACTCGACAAAGGAGAGGCCCCGGAGTCGCTCGATCGCCTCGTCTGCTGGAAGGTCCGGCGCCATCGCCCGCAGGAGGGGGCTGGTCAAGCGGCGAACGACGCTGGCGGCATCGATCGCCTCTCGCGTCGTCGGGTCGGCCGCTTCGGCTTGGAACTGCACCGCGAGCTCTTCGACGACCGCTTGCGTGGCGAGATCCTCGATGTCGCGATCGGGGCGGCTGAGCGCGAGACGCGCGGCAATCGTGAGGGCGAGCGGATGCCCTTGAGCGACGCCGTTGACCCGCGCGGCGTCAGCGCCCACAACGCCCAGATCGGCGAGCATCGCCAGCGCTTCCGACTTTGGCAGCGGACCGACCGGTAGCGCGAGGAACTCGCCACGCGACCTCGGGGCCGTCAGCCAGGGGCTGCTCGGTGGCTCGCGCCCGGCGAGTACGACACGCGTGCTCGCGGGCAGACCGGGGCAAAACGTGAGCCGCAGCCACGTGTCGAGAGCGAGGAAGACCTCGTAGCGGTCGAGGACGAGGACGATGGGTGCGGGGAGCTCAGCGAGCCGCGCAAGAAGGCCGGCGAGTCCTGCGGGGTCGACGCCCAGCTCGTCGGAAATCGCCGCAACGAAACCGTCGGCGGTCGGCTCGACCTCGCCGCAATCGATGGCCACAACCCTCGCGTGGTCAGCCCGCGCCTCGGCGGCGAACTGAGCCACGAGCCAGGACTTGCCGATTCCGGCGATCCCGTGGATGAACGCGACCCGCGGCCCCTGCTCGTCGAGCAGTTGCCGCAGGCGGTCCAGCGACTCACGCCGGACAGCGCGGGTGGCGCTCCCGTTCGGGCGGCGGGTCTCAGTCGCTTGCGACATCCTGGCCTCGCTCGGTCAGCCTACGCCACCCCGACCTGCGCCATCCCGCGCGCCTGGCGGGTGGGCTCCTCGACGACACCAAAGGTTCGCGCCGTCAGCTCGGCGAAACGCGGGTCGGCCTTCACGCCGGCCCAGATCTCCGAGGCGAGGTAGGTATCCAGCGAGGGCCGGTCTTCGAATTTGTACACGCCCCCGTAGATGCCGCTCTCCTCGCCATCGAGGAAGACTTTCTCGATCAGTCCGGGGACGCCGTCACGGAAGACGGGCCCGTGCTCGGTCGCCGCCGCGACCAACTCGTCGTGGGTCATTCCGTTGAGCTTGAAGTTGACGATGAGTACCTGCATTTCTGCCTCCAGCGGGTGATGTCCGGAGCGTAGGCGTCCGCGCCACGACGAAGATGAGCGAAACATGAGGAGATCCGCAGCCCGCCGCTGGACTACCCCCCGATGCGGTTCGGCGTGACCCTCCCCAGCGCGGGCTACGGCGGCGATCCCGAGACCTTCGTGCAGTTCGCCGTCGATGCCGAGGAGGCCGGCTGGGACGGCGTCTTCGTCTGGGACACGCCCTACGCCGCCGCCCCGGACGAGCCGCCGTTCTACCTGGCCGACGCCTGGGTCCTGCTCTCCGCGATGGCCGTGCGCACCGAACGCTTGCGCCTCGGGACGATGCTCACGCCCCTAGCCTGGCAACGGCCCTGGCTGATCGCGCGCCAGGCGGCCACGCTCGACCGGCTCTCGGGCGGGCGTTTTACGCTCGCGACTGGCCTCGGGGCGCCCCCGGAGGAGGGGCCCTACTTCGGCGGTGACGAACCGGACCGCCGCCGGCGCGCGGCGATGCTGGACGAATCGCTCGCGATCCTCGAAGGGCTCTGGAGCGGCGAGCCTTTTGCCTTCGAGGGCGCGCACTTCGACCTGCGCAAGGTCACCTTTCGCCCCCGCCCCCTCCAGCTGCCCCGCATTCCCATCTGGGTCGTCGGCGCCTGGCCCCGGGACCCCGCCGCCTGGCCACGCCGGAAGTCGATGCGACGCGCAATCCGCTACGACGGCCTCCTCCCGAACGTCTTTGGCCTCGACGGCGAGCCGGTGTTCGATGCCTCCTCGGAGGAGGCGCTCGACGACCTGCGCGCGATGCGGGCCTGGGTCGACGCCGAACGCGAGGGCGGCGAGCCCTACGACATCGTCGTCGAACGCGGCCTCGGCGAGCTGAGCGACGCCGAGGCCCGCGCCGAGACGGCGCGGTGGGAGGAGGCGGGCGCGACCTGGTGGCTCGACGACGTGTGGCAGGAGATGTACCGAGCATCCACGGACCCGGAGCCGCTACGCCGCCGCATCCTTCGCGGACCGCCGATCGCGTAACGGCCGCGAGGCCCTCACCGCGGTGCCGCTGGCGAGCGGTCTGCGGACATCGAGACCCGCTGCGCGTACGCCCCCGCTCAGTAGCCGTCCGCGGGCCTGAGCCGCTATGCTCCCGCCAGCATATCCCTCATTGGAGCTTCGCCCTGACCGCCGCTCGCTCGCTCGCTGCCTCCACTCTTGCCGTCGTCGCCGTGGCCGTGGCCGTGGCCGTGGCCGTGGCGTGCGGTGGCGGTGCTGGCACGGGGGAGGGCGGGCTCGGCGGGACGATGATCCTGGCGACCACCACCTCGACCTACGACAGCGGCCTGCTCGACGAACTCGTCCCGATTTTCGAGGCCGAGACCGGCGTGACCGTGAAGGTCATCGCCGTCGGCACCGGCGCCGCCCTGCGGATGGGCAGCGACGGAAACGCCGACGCCCTCCTCGTCCACGCCCCCGAGGCGGAGGCGGAGTTCGTGGCGAGCGGTCATCTCGTCTCCGGCCGGCTGATCATGACCAACGACTTCGTCCTCGTTGGGCCTGCCGACGATCCCGCGGGGGCGTCAATCGCCGCCGATCTCCCCGCGGCGCTCGCGGCGATCGCCGCACGCGGCCGCTTCGTCTCGCGGGGCGACGACTCGGGCACGCACAAGAAGGAGCTGGCGCTGTGGGCGTCCGCCGGGATCGACAGCGCGGCTGTGGCCCGCGAAGAAACCGGCCAGGGCATGGGCGCGACCCTCAACGTTGCCGACCAGCGCAACGCCTACACGCTCACCGACCGCGCCACCTACCTCGCCCTCCGCGACGTCCTCGACCTGGTTGTGGTTGTTGAGGGCGATGCGGCCCTGCTCAACGTCTACCACGCCTACGTCGTCAGCCCCGAACGTCACCGGGGCGTGAAATCGGCGCAGGCCGGGGCCTTCGTCGCTTTCCTCACGGAGGCCCGCACCCAGGCGCTGATCGGCCAGTTTCGGGCGGAGGAATTCGGCCGCCCCCTCTTCACGCCGGCCGCGACCAAGATGACATCGAGCGGGGGCGGTGGATGAGCGAGCTCTGGGACGGTCTCCGCGAAGCCCTGCGCCTGATTGCGACCGGCGACCGCGAGCTCTTCGCCATCGCCGGTCGGACGCTGCTCGTTTCCGGCACCGCCACGGCGCTCGCGATGTTCGTCGGCGTGCCCCTCGGCTACCTGCTCGGGCGCGCGCGCTTCCCCGCCCGCACCCTCATTCTCGCGACGGTGAGCACCGGTATGGGCATGCCGCCGGTCGTGGCGGGGCTCGTGATCTGGCTGCTCCTGGTGCGCAGCGGTCCCTTCGGCGGCCTCGAGCTGATCTATACGAAGCAGGCGATGATCATCGCGCAGTTCGTGATCGCCACCCCGCTCGTGATCGCCTTTACGGCCGCCTCCATCCAGGCCCTCCCCCCGCGACTCCCCGACCTCCTGCGGGTGCTCGGGGCGGGGCGCCTGCGGACGCTCTGGTTGCTGAGCCGCGAAGCCCATCTCGGGCTGCTCGCGGCGGTCATGGCGGGCTTCGGTGCGGTCGTCTCCGAGGTCGGTGCTTCGCTGGCGGTGGGTGGCAATCTCGCGGGCGACACCCGCGTCCTGACCACCGCGATCGTGACCGAGACCAGCCGCGCCGACACCGAACGCGCGATCGCCTACGGGCTCGTCCTGCTCGCGATGGCGTTCGCGATCGTGGCCGTCCTCACCGTCGTTCAGCAGCGGCAGCCGCGCTGATGGATGCGCGCCTCGAAGAGCTCTCCTTCGCCTACGGCGAGCGCACGGTCCTGGACGTGCCCTCCTTGGATTTCGCCTTGGGACGAGTAACCGCGCTCCTCGGCCCGAACGGCTCGGGCAAGTCGACCCTCCTGCGGCTCCTGGCGGCGCTCGAGCAGCCGCAAGCGGGGCGCGTGCTGATCGGCGGCGAGGATGCGCGCATGGCCCGCAGCTCAGTCGCGTACGCCTTCCAGGAAGCCGTCTTCGTCTCCGGGAGCTTGCGCGCGAACCTCGATCTCGCCCTCCGCCTGCGGGGCCTGGCGGCGCCCGAGCGCGAGTCGCGCCTCGCGGAAGCGGCCGAAGCCTGCGGCGTTGCGGAGCTGCTCGAACGCCCTGCGAGTCGCCTCTCCGGGGGCGAGGCGCAGCGCGCGAATCTCGCGCGAACGCTCGCCCTGCGCGCCCCGCTGACCCTCCTCGACGAACCCCTCGCCGGCTTCGACGAGCCCGGCCGCCAGACCCTGCTCGAGGAGCTTCCGGCGCTCCTGCGGCGCTTCGCCACGACGACGATCGTCGTTACCCACGATCGCGATGAGGCCCTCCGCCTGGCCGACGACGTGGTCGTCTTGCGCGCAGGGCGCGTCTCCGCCGCTGGCTCGAAGCGCGCCGTCTTCGCGGCGCCCCCCGATCCCGATACCGCCGCCTTCCTCGGCTACACCCTCCTGCGGACGGATCTGGGGCTCGTGGGCGTGGCTCCCGGCGCCCTCCGTCCCGGGCCGGGAGACTTCACGGTGGAGTTGTGCGTGGAGGAGGTGATCGACCTCGTGACGAAGGTGGAGCTCGTGGGCACGGTCGCGGGCCAGCGCCTCGCCGTCAGCGTCGACCGGAGCCTGCCCGCACCCGGCGATCGGGTCACGCTCGGCGCCCCCGCGAGCGCCACCGTTCAGTTTTCGACGCGCTCCCGGCGATAGCGGCGATCGTGCCCGTTTCCGCCCGTTTCCGCCCCGTTTCTGCATTGACAGGTCCGCGATCACGCCCGTAGGTTGGGTGTCACGATGGATGCGGTGATCGGCTTCGGGCAGAGCACCTAACGGCGCCGGTCACCGGCGCCGTTTTCGCGTTCTGGCCGTTCTCCGCGGGAAGGGTATCCGGGGAATGCAGTCCAGCATCATCGGGAAGATCGAAAAGGCGAAGCGCTACGCCGCCGAGCGCGATCGCCTTCAGGTCCAGAGCCTCAGTGCGACCGTCCATGGCGATAACGGCGATCACGCGGTCACGCTCGTGGACGACCGCTGGTCCTGCGCCTGCGACTTCTTCAGCGAGTGGTCGATCTGTAGCCACACGATGGCGCTCGAACGCGTGCTCGAGGGCCTGGTGACGCCGCAGCCGCTCCCGGCCGGGAGCGCCGGCTAGCCACCGCAACTCTTACTGGATTCCTACGCTTCGCACCCTGTGCGGGCGCCGAGGGCGCCCGAGCCGCTGCTAGCATGCCGGGCACGGAGGCGCCGTGTTCGGTTCTGGTGGTCTGGGCTTCAGCTGGCCTGCGTTCGTCGTTTACGTCCTCGCGCTCACGCTCACGCTCGCGGTCGGGGGTGGGCTCTGGGGCCTGATGGAATCGCGGCACCCGGCCTTTCTCGCGCCCGTGCTCTTGGGCTTGTTCTTCTTCTACCTGACCTGGGAGGCGGTGGTCGAGGGCGGCGACGATATGCCTCCGCGCGGTGGTCAGGAGTAGCAGCGAAGCCCTGGAGCGGCGCCCGCCGGGTGTCGCTAGACTGTGCGCCCGCTGCCGACATGCTCAACTTCCAGATAGCGACACTGTTCGGAGTTCCCTTGCGGCTGAACGCTACCTTCGCGGTACCGTTCGTGTTCGTGGCGTGGGTGCTGACGTTCGAGGTCTACCCGCAGCTGCTCCCCCGCGGCGCCACCGCCACCCACCTCGCGATGGCTCTCGTCAGCGTCGTCGTGTTCTTCTCCGCGCTGGTCACGCATGAGCTCGCCCACAGCCTCGTCGCGCGCCGCTACGACCTCAAGGTGAGCGACATCACCCTCTTCCTCCTGGGTGGGGTCGCCCGTCTCGAACGCGATCCCCGCGACGCCCGCACGGAGCTGCTCATGGCCGCGGCGGGCCCGCTCGCGAGCCTCGTGCTCGCGGTCGGCTTCGCCTCTCTCTGGTTCGCGCTCGGCGCGACGAACGGCTCCGCGCTGCAGGCGGTGGTCGCCTGGCTCGCGTGGATGAACGCGGTCGTGGCGGTCTTCAACATTCTCCCCGTGTTCCCCCTCGATGGCGGCCGCGTCTTCCGCGCCCTCCTCTGGATGGCGACGGGCAATCCCATCCGCGCGACGAGCGTGGCCGCCTGGAGCGGCCGGCTCGTGGCCTGGGCCCTCCTGGGCGTGTCTGCGGCCACCCTGCTTCGGGTTGGGCCGCCCCTCCTCGATGGGGCGGCGGAAGCTGCCTGGTTCGTCCTCATCGGTCTCTTCCTCGAAGTCGCCACCCGCCAGACGCTCGCGCGCAACCGTCTGGCGGCGACGCTGCGCCGCTATCGCGCCAGCGACCTCATGGTGGCGGACCCGCCCGTCCTTGCCCCGGCCACGCCCCTCACCACCCTCGCGGAGGACATCGCCGAAGCCTGCTACGTCGGCGCCGACGGCGAGCTGGCGGGCGTCTTCACGCCACCGCTGGAGGATGGCTGGCAACGGTCCCAAGCGACCGCGGCGGAGGCGATGGTGCCGCGCGCGCGCCTGCGCGCCACGAGCCCCGACGCCCCCGCCTCGGAGGTGCTCATGGATATGGAGGCGGGCGGCCACGAAGCGATGCCGGTGGTCACGGCCGGTCGCGTCGTGGGCCTGATCTCGCGGCGCCGCCTCGTCGGCGTGCTCGAACAGGCGGGGCTCGTGCCCAGCTAAGATCAGGGGGTGACGCCCCCTCGCCGCGTGCTCGCCCTGCTCGCCGCCAAGGCCGCCGCTGGTCTCAGCCCCCGCCTCCGGCGAGGCGGCGGCACCGCCCTCCCCGGCCTGATCGCGGAGCGCCTCGATCCAGGGATCCTCGCGGCCCTGGGGCGGGAGCTCGGCGGCGCCGTGCTCGTCACCGGGACGAACGGCAAGACCACGACCGCGCGCCTGCTCGCGGGCATGCTGGCGGCGGCCGGCCGCGCCGCGGTTCACAACCGCGCGGGCTCGAACCTCACGCGCGGGATGGCCTCGGCGCTGGCGGCGAACGCGGACCGGCGGGGCCGCCCCCGCGATCCCGCCGCCCTCGTCCTGATGGAAACGGACGAAGCGACGCTGCCGGCCGCCGTGCGCGCCCTGCGACCGCGCGCGGTCGCGTTCACGAACCTCTTCCGCGATCAGCTCGACCGCTACGGCGAGGTCGAGGGCGTCGCCGCGCACTGGCGCGAGTCGCTCGCGCTCCTGCCCAGCGAGGCGACGCTGGTGCTGAACGCAGACGACCCTTCGGTCGCCGACCTTGCGAGCGACTGGCCGGGGGCGGTGCACTGGTTCGGGCTTGCGGGCACGGGTGCAACGGACGATGCCCCAGGCCCCGCCGACGCGCGCTGGTGCCGAGCCTGCGGCGGCTCCTACCGCTACACGCAGCGTTACGCGACCCACCTCGGCCTCTGGCGCTGCTCGGGCTGCGCGCGCGCCCGCCCCAGCCCCGAGACCACGGCCGCGGAGATCGCGCTCGCTCCCGCGGGGGCGCGCTTCACGGTCCCCGGGCTGGGCGCCGTCGCGATGCCGTTGGAGGGCCTGTACAACGTGGCCAACGCGCTCGCTGCGGTTGCCCTCGCACGCGTCCTCGGCCTTCCCGCGGAGGCGATCCGCGAGGGCCTCGCGGGCGCGCGGCCGGCCTTCGGCCGGGGCCAGGTGATCAGCCACGGCGGGCGGCGCCTGCGGCTCCTGCTGTGCAAGAACCCCGCGGGCGCCACCGAAGCGCTGCGCTTGCTGAGCAGCAGCGCGGGGCAGGCGCAGATCGCGTTCGTCCTCAACGATCGCTTCGCCGACGGACGTGATGTGAGCTGGATCTGGGACGTCGATTTCGAGCGGCTCGCTGATCGCGTCGCGCGCTGCTGGGTGGCGGGTGAGCGCGCGGAGGACGCGGCGCTGCGCCTCCGCTACGCGGGCTGGCCCGCCCCGGCGGCGGTCGTGCACTCGCCCGCGGCGCTCCTCGACGCGATCGCCGCGAGCGCCGGCGAAGACGGCGAGATCACGGTCCTCGTCACCTACACCGCCCTTCTCGATATCCTTAGACCTTTGGGCGAGCGCGCCCTTTCCCCCGGCGGTGCGCCTGCGGGGTAGGGGGTGCGCTGCCGCGGCTGGGCCGACCGCCGCGCTACACGGTAGCGTGTACACTAAGTGGGTGGTGCGCGGAGGTCGCGGGAACGAAGACGTCTCGGGGCCCGAGGGCGAAAGTGCGGGCGCCTGGGTGCGGCGGCTGCGCGAGCGCTCCGGCCTCAGCCAGGCCGCCTTCGCCCGCCGCCTCGGCGTTCGCCAGCAGACGGTGAGCGAATGGGAGACGGGCCGCTACGACCCGCGGGGCGCCAGCCTCACCGTCCTGCGGATGGTCGCGGAGGAGCTCGCGCCCTACGACGCCACGCCGCCGGAGGAGGGCGCGTGAGCGCGCCCGCCGCGGGCAGCGAGGCAGCCCTCGCCGAGCGCTGGTTCGCGGGCCTGCGCGGCCTCTCCCGGGTCGAGGACGGGCGCCGCTTGCGCGTCCGCTTCCCGGGCGTGCCCGCGCCCGGGTACGGGCCCGACGCCCGTGACGCTGTCGTGGAGCTCGACGGCGCCGAGCTCCACGGCGACGTCGAGCTGCACCTGCGCGCGAGCGGCTGGCGTGCCCACGGCCACGCCGGCGACCCTGCGTACGGCAGGGTCGTCCTTCATGTGGTCGCGGAGAACGATGGCCGCGCGCTCACCACCGCCCACGCGAGCGGTCGCGCAATCGCGATCGCTGTCGCCCCGCGGCTGCCGCGGAAGCCCCTGCTGCCGGCCTTCGTGCCGCCCTGTGCGGCGGCGGAACGCTCGCCCCGCGCAGCGCTCGCGCGACTCGGGGGCGAGCGCCTGCAGGCCAAGGCTGCGCGCGCCGGCCACTGGGCCGCGGGGCGGGGCGCGGCGCCCGTGCTCTACGCCCTCGCCCTCGAAACGCTCGGCGGGCGGCGCAACCGCGCCCCCTTCGCGGAGCTTGCCCGGCGCCTGCCCCTGCCCGCGCTGCTCGAGCGCGCGCCGGTCGCGGCTGCGGGGGAAGGGGCGGCCGCGCTCGCGTCGGCGCTCGGCGCCGCCGCGCGCGATCTGCCGCTCGTGCACGGCGGCGGCCGCCCCGCCGCGAGACCGGAGCGCCGGCTCGCCGCCCTGGCGGCGCTCTGCGCACGGCTCTGGCCGGAGCGAGAACCTACCTGGCCCGCGCTCCTCCCCAGTGCGGAGGCCCTGCCCCAGGCTCTGCGCGCCCCCGGAATCGGTGCCGCTACCGCGCTCGAGCTTGCCGTCAACGCCGTCCTGCCGGTGGCGCTCGGTGCCGGGATCTGGTCCGAGGACGCGTCGCTGGCGCGTTTTGCGGCGCTGCCCGCACCGGCTCTGTACGGTCAGCTGCGCTCCCTCGCGGGCTGGCTCCAGCGCGGCGAGGAGGCGCCCTTCGGGCGGGCGGCCGCCCTCCAGGGCGGGCTCCGTCTGCACGCGGAGCACTGCGCCCGCGGCGCTTGCGGTCGCTGTCCGCTTTCGAGCTAGCTGGCCCACCAGGTTGCCCACGAGCGCTCACGCAGGCGGGGGTACAGGGGCACCCCCGCCTGCGCCCCGCGACTGTCAGGGCGGTTCGAGCCAAGAGCCAAGAGCCAACAGCTCGCGCGACCTCAGGCGGTCTGGCCGAGCGCCCTGAGTAGGCGATCGAGGTTGCCCGGATCCGGTTCGAGCGCGCCCACGGGGAAGGCGTGGACGACCTCCACGACGGCGTCGTTATAGGGCGTGGGGACCTCCACCTCGCGCCCGCGCTCGGCGACGTAGCCGTTGAGGAAGTCGATCTCGGTGCGGCGCTTGCGGATCACGTCTTGGAGGAAGGAGGGACGGCCCTCACCGAGCGCCCCCGCACCGGCGATCAATTGCTCGTCCAGCTCGCTCACGTTGCGGCCCGCAGCGGCGTCGACGAATTGGTCCGCGGGGATTCCCCAGACCGCGTCGATCTCGTGGCCGTGAGCGCGGCCGACCGCGATCGCTTCCGCCGCGATCCGTACACAGATCGCGCGCGTATCGTCCCGGCGGCGCACTTCCGCGGAGCCGTACCCGGTGAGTCCTGCGATGGGATTGGCCATGCAGTTCACGGCGAGCTTGGCCCAGCGTTCGCCCCAGAGATTGGAGGTCACCCGGCTGCCTTCGACCTGACCGAGCAGATCCACGATCTCCTGTGCGCGATCGGTGACGCTCCCGTCGAGCTCGCCGACGGTGAAGCCGAGGTCGCGTGTATCCGTGCGCAACGCGTGCGCGGGTTCGTAGAGCCCCGCGCCGATTGTGATCACGCAGCCGAGCGTGCGTTCACGGCCCATGATCGTCGCGATCCGCTCGTCGTTGATCCCGTTCTGGAAGTCGACGACGGCCCCGTCAGGATGGAGGTAGGGGGCGATCAGGTGGGTCGCCCAGTCCGTGTCGTAGGACTTGACCGCGACGAAGGCGAGGTCGAAGGGCTCCGAGAGCGACTGCAGCTCGCTGATCTGCAGCGCCTTGACGGGAACCGTGACATCGCCTCGTCCCTCGATCGAGAGGCGCAGGCCTTGGCGCTTCATCGCCTCGACGTGCTCGGCCCACTGGTCCACGAGCGTGACGTCGACGCCCGCCTCCGTCAGCAGGCCGCCTACGACGCAGCCGACGGCACCCGCCCCAATGATTCCAATGCGCGGTGTCATAGGACTCCTCCCGAAGCGAGAGTCTAGGCGCTGGGCGACGCGACCGCGCCCAGCGAGCTTTCTAGCGAGCGCGGAGCCGCAGTGGCCGTTGGCCGCGCAGGCGCAGCAGTCGAGCGCGGGTGGGGCCGGTGGGGTGGGGCCCGAGCGCTAGCGAGCT
>Ga0310121_10001372_pt1 | contig 25073 bp, 3 predicted proteins | sample CB27_Tmax_986_MG_FD_203504 | JGI IMG/M metagenome (GOLD analysis project Ga0310121, IMG submission 203504) | Marine microbial communities from Western Arctic Ocean, Canada - CB27_Tmax_986 | ecosystem: Environmental > Aquatic > Marine > Oceanic | place: Canada: Western Arctic Ocean | collected...
GCCACTGCCCCAGAGGTTCGGCTGCAATCCCGAGTCATCGAACGCGCCCCCTGTCGCGCCGTAGCCGTTGCCACCCCGGCCGCCGTGGCCGCCACCGGCGCCGCTGTACATCGTATGGCTCCCACCGGCGCCAGGTCCGGCCTGGTTGGCGTGGCCTCTGCCGTCGGCCTTGAAGGTGGCGTCCGAGCCGATGGTCAGGTTCGTGAGCGCAACGTCAGACGTGCTGAAATCAAAGGTCGCCGTCCCCGTGAGCGACAGGTCGCCCAGCTGGAGAACCTGGAGCGTATCGCCAATGACTGACGCGGAGCTGTAGCTCTGATTTCCCGTCAGAGTGAGTGTTCCCGCGGTGATCGCCCCCCCGGAATATGTCCCGATGGTGTTGGCACGCAACTCGAGGCTTTGCCCGCTGAAGCCGAAGGTGGTGTCGGTGGAATTCCAGCTGTTGGTGTTGATGAGGGCGTCTTGGCCGTCGGCGGTCCACGATGTGCCACTGCCCAGCGTGGTGGAGCCGACGATGGTGACCGTGAGCTTGCCTGTGGTGCCGCCACGAATCCACGTGTTGTTACCCGCGGAGAGGTTGTCGAAGAGGAAGGGGCTGTCGGCCTGCTCCCAGCGCCAGCCTTGATAAATCTCAAGGTTGTTATCGTCGCGGTCCAGGAAGCCGATGGTCCCCACCTCGCCCGCCGCGCCACTGGCGCTGCCGGAGCCCGTACCACCACCGCCGCCGCCGGTGGCCTGACTGCCGGACATATTGGAGAACGTCGAGGTGTCGTATTGGACGATGATCCGCCCGCCCCCGCCGCCGCCGCCCGTGCCGGAGTTGAACACAGCGAGGTTGGTATGGTCGCCCGCCTTGCCGCCGTTGGCTTGGAGCAGGCCGCCGCCAGCCAGCCCGACCGTGTCTACCAGGATCGAGCCGCCCGCCCCGCCGCCGCCCGTGCCCCCGTAGGCGTGGCTGCTGGAGGCTGAGCCGTTGGCGGAGATGGTGCCGTCGATCGTTAATGTGCCGCTGAGGTTCACACTCAGTGCGCCGCCGCCTGTGCCGCCTGTGGTGTAGCGCCCGCTGCCGCCGCCGCTGCCGAGCTCTGTCGCGGTGAAGCCCGAGTCGTAGTACGCGCCACCCGTCGAAGCGTACCCGTTGCCACCCCGTCCGCCGTGGCCGCCTCCCGCGCCGCTGTATGTCAAGTTGGTCCCACCGACGCCAGGCTCGGCCGAGCCGCTGTAGCCACGCCCGTCGGTCGAGAGCGTGGTGCCTGCCGTGATGGCCAGGGAGCTGCCGTCGATGAACATGCGCTGGGCGGTGACTGTCGTGCTCCCCGTGAACGTCACATCCGCCGCGTCGTTGATGTCAATTATCTGTGCGTTGAGCGTGCCGCCGGTGTGGGTGTAGCTGTTCGCGACGTTGACCGTCCAGTCCGCCGAATTTCCCATCTGGATGGTCGAGTTGCTCACTGTCATATGGGTGGTGTTGATCGTCACCTGACCACTGGCTGCGAAGCCGTTGGTGCTATCGATGGTCGTGTCCCAGGTGGCGGCATCGATGGTGAAGTTGGTGGCGCTCACGATCGCGTCGCCGTAGCCTGCAACCACCACGGTGCCTGGCATGACGCGGATCGCATCGTAGACGAATGTTTCCCCGACCGAAGGCTCCGTTTCCCCGACCGAAGGCTCCCACCGCCAGGAGCGATAGAGCTCGAGGCTGAGGTCGTCGGCCCTGGTGTTGTCGACCGTCGTGTCGGCGCTTGCGGCCAGCGTGATGAAGGCCACCGTTCCCCGACCGCCAGCTACGCCATTGCCGCCGCCGGTGCCGCCGGCGCCTCCCTCGGCTTGCACCCCTGTTTTATTGGTAAATGAACTGTCGTCCTTGGAGCGGACCACGATCCGCCCGCCCCCACCCCCGCCGCCGTTGCCGTAATGGAACGCAGGGAGGTTGGTGCGGTCACCCGCCTTGCCGCCGTTTGCTTGGAGCAGCCCGCCGCCGGCGAAGGTGTTGGCCTTGATGCGGATCGTGCCGCCCGCGCCGCCACCGCCCGTGCCGCCATAGGCGTACGAGTCCGAGCCGAGCCCGTCGGCCGAGAGCGTCCCGTCGAGGTTGACCTGCCCCGCCGCCACGATGCGAATAACGCCGCCGCCCGCGCCGCCGAGAGTGTATCGCCCCCGTCCCCCGCCACTGCCCCAGAGGTTCGGCTGCAATCCCGAGTCATCGAACGCGCCCCCTGTCGCGCCGTAGCCGTTGCCACCCCGGCCGCCGTGGCCGCCACCGGCGCCGCTGTACATCGTATGGCTCCCACCGACGCCAGGTCCGGCCTGGTTGGCGTGGCCTCTGCCATCGGCATGAATGGTTCCGCCCGCTTGCACCAGCAGGCTGCTCACCCTCAGGTCCAGCCCGATGAGCGCCGCGGTGGGTGCAATGACACCGCCGTTTTCGACGGTGATCGAATCGAAAACCAAAGGGGAATTGCCGACCGCAAGGGCGCCACCCGCAAGAACCGTCAGTGAGGAGCCGTTGGCAGGTGAGGCGGAGGTGGAAAAACCATTTGCTGGTCCGAACTGCAGGCTGCCACTCAGGAAATAATCGGCGCCAGATTTCAGATGCAGCTCAGCCTGGTCGACCGTGATCGTGTTTCCCGCTCCGTGCACTACTGCGCCACCCTCAACGGTGAAGACAATTCCCGGGTCGAGCTGCATATCGATCGTGCCACCACCCTGCTGGAGCAGGCTGAACTTCGAGTTAGCTCCAGAGACGGATAGCGCACCGGATGGCTGGTAGGTAGTCTCGCCGGAGGCGGATCCTAAAATTGCCAACTGGTAGTTTTCTTCCAGGGCAATGTTGCCCGTGACCGAGGCGTCGAACGGATGCTGGCTGGCTGCGAGGCCGGCAAAGGCCGCGAAGAAATCGGTGTTGGTGAGGATGCCGCTTTGGCTGGCCGTGGTGGCGACGATGCGGTGCGTGTCGGCTTCGATATTGTCGGGCAACGTGATCGTCAGCCCCGAGGTGCCCAGGACGGCCAAGGTCGCCGAACCGTCGGCAACGTCCTTGACGACGACCACCTGGTCACCGGCGACGAGTGACTGTGCCGTAAATGCAAAGGCCCCTGCGGGCGATATTGGCGTGGTGGCTGTGTGGTTTCCTTCGACGTAAAGGACTGCATTGCCGCCGCCTGTGCCCAGGTTACCGACCAGCTCGTACTCGGCCGTTGCGTCGTCCAGGATACTGACCGTCGCACTCGCTGATTCTGTATCGATGGAAACGAGGCTACTAGCGCTTATCAGTGCCGTCAGCGTGACAGTCACTGTTTCGGGAAATTCCAACAAATCATCACCCAGAACCGGTGCGACGACGGTGGTGCTGGTAGACCCCGCAGGGATCGTGACGGTGCCCGAGAGCGCGGTGTAATCGGCATCGGCGGTGGCGGTGCCGCCGACCGAATAGGCAATGACCGTATCCTCAGCCGCCACGGCTGACTGGGTCACGGTGAAGACCCCATCGATCAGGCCCTCTTCTTGGGCGTCTTCGGTAGCCGATACACTTACCTGGCTGGGTTGATAGTTGATTTCAAACGTGATCGGGGCATGGGTGTAGGCATAGCGGACACGATCTGTCTCGTCGCGAATCTCGGCCGCCACGTAGTACGTTCCGACAGGTATGCCCAAGGTGGTTATTTGTTTCTCGCCGGTTACTGTTTTGCTGTCGGTCGCTTCAACGGTCTGCGTGTCGGTTTGCTGCCAGGTGTCGTTATACGGATTGCGGTCCGTGTCGAGATAAAAGGTGAGCGTAGCCCCGCCGTTGTTCACCTGGTAGGCAAAACTCAGCGGAAGATTTTCCCCAACCTCAACAGTCGACATTTCCTCGGGCAACTCGAGGTTGAAGATGCTCGGCCAGTGAGCCAACGTGAAATCGACTTCTCGGCGATTCGCACTCCAATCATTGGTGTCCATCAGGCCTTCGGCCGGCCTGGAAAGGCCTCCAATCCGGCTGGTGGCAAAACCGGACTGCAGGCGTTCGGGTTCGTCGCCGCCGTACCACTCGAGCGGGACGTCGATGGTGCCGTCGTTGGGTACGGGTGTCTCGGAGGCGGGAATCGTGCCGTGATACCAGAGGTGTACGTCGGCATGTTCGAACTCATATCCAACAGCTTCAGATATACCAGGTATGACAAACTCGTAGCCTCCGAGCAAATTTTCGGAAAGCTCACCGTTGTAGGAGCCAGGGATATGAGCACCGTCAACGTCCCCCCCGTCCCCGAAAAATACGTTGGTTCGCCAAATGGTATCGGCGAAGACGACGTTTCTGGGAACCGTCAACTCCGATACGGGGTAATCGCCCGGTTCGAGCGGGCTCGGGTCGAGGTAGGTAACCTGATCGACAAAGACGCCTGCCTCCCCAAGACTCTCGGCGATTGCCCCCACCAGGGAACCGCCCCGGCCATGGCCGAGCAGATGGATCGGTTGTTCGGCCAGCGGGTGGGCGAGTCCCGTGATCGGCTGCTGACCGACGAGATACGGCGCAATTGCTTCGGAGACGGCTACCGTGTTGTAAGGGGCCTCGCTCGAGACCGTCGACTGGGCGCCAGACCAGTCGAGATAGACAATAATGTTCCCGCCATGGTCGGTGCTTTCGAGTGGGGCCGTGCTGGCGAGGGTGACCTCGGCCAGGGTCACCTCGAGGGCTGTTTCATCGGTGCTGGCGACCTTGAACTGGACTTCGGTAAATGCGGGGGCGTAAGGCGCCTCATACCCTGCCCGCTCGACGATGGCGTTGCCCATGGCCCGGGCCCAGCCACCCCCGGCGGTGTCGTCGGAGTGCCCGTGGGTGATGAGAGTCACGCCGCTCAAAAGGTGCCGCGGCTCGAGCTCTTCAACGGCAAGAGGCGAGCGGCTGCCGGCGCTGCCGGGTGTGCGGCGCCTGTGGTGACGACCGGTCGTCCTTCGGTTGGGCCGACGACCCAGAACGCGAGTAGCCAACGAGTCGAGCCACGATCCGAGTCGCATCATGAGCCTCTGCTGGCGCCGTTGTACGATAACAGGTCATTTTGTCTGGCCACGCGGCAAAGGCTCCCGAATCGCTGTCGCTGTGGGCCCCGCTGGCCTGCAAAACCGGCCTGACACCGACGGAAAATCACGTGGTCGTCGGCATTGGATGGGTTGGTTTTGCGTGCCTCTTTGGCAGACCGTCAGCCGTCGCGGCGATTGGGGTCCGACCATTAAGGCACCAAGTTCTATTTTCCCCAGAACAGGCCTTAAACGCAACGGTTTTGGGCGAAATAAAGCAATTTTTATTTGGCAACTCCGGAGAGACAAACCGACTATCGGCGGGTAACAGCATTACTTTGCCGGGAAGATTCGCAACTGAATGGCAAAAGGGTTGAAAGGCTTTGGAGGCGAGACGGGCCGAAACTACCGCAAAACACCAGTGTAATCACGCGCGACTTTAGTGCTTACGTACGTTTAGAAGTGACGTACAACAGCTGGAGCGTTTTATTTTCGGAGGGGGGTACTCCGATCCTTTGCGGACGAATGCGCCGAAAAGTTGTCCCGCACCCATAACAGGGGACCAAGGCTTTTTTTTTAGTCCGCAGCCACTCTTGCTTCACCGGCTTTGCGAGCAGAACGATGGTTAGTATTCCGGTACGTTCTTTGGTGGTTCTTTGCTACATGAAGCAGTACATCCAGACCGATTTGACTCCCTGGGCTGCCCGTGTACTCAGGGTCCAAAAACGTCGGGCTAATAATGCGATGAGACTCCAGACCATTGCCAGTCCGAGTAGCATGCCAGAGGATGGCTCTGGTATTGGGACCGAATCTACCTGAAAGTAAAGGCTGTCGATTGACGAGAATGACGTTGACTGGCCGCTCGTTGCATTATCCAGTATCTGCTGGAAAGACATTGTCACTGGCGCCTGCCCGGAGATGTCACCGATATCGTTATTCCAAGTGACGTCCCAAATTCGGAAATATGTATCGTCAGGATTGGTGTATTCAGGTTGCACCATAATCGCGAAGGCTTCAGGTTTTGTGAGATTGTTGTTCTCCCAATATGCCGTGTTCAAATTCTGTATGACGAGACCAGGAAGTGAATTCGATTCGGTTTGCGCCCAGTCGATACTGGTAGCATCCTGGGTAAGATCGACCTCAGAACCAAAAGAGCCCCACGATTCTCCCGTGCCCGAGGGATCCTGGAAGAACCTACCTGACCAGTCTTTGTAATGAGGCATTCGCTTATTCCTTGACGTGAGTTTTGAAGACCGCCTCACTGCTATACGGCAAGCTGAGGTCGTCCATACAGAGACATGGAGTGACTACCAGTTTAACCCCAGACCGTTGCGGACGCAAAGAAAATATTAGGAGTTCGTGTGGGTTTATTCTAAACACAGTGGGGTTGGCTGCAGAATTCCTCGGATGAGCCGCCGGTAATTTTCAGCTTGCCTCGCCGGTCTGCACCGCGGTATGTGCCGATTTTGTCCCGCTCTGGACTCACCTATTGGTGTGATGAGCTTTTCAAGAATGCATTTCAAAGCGCGGAGGGGTTCACTCCCCTACTTGCAGTGCATGACCAGAGAATAACGCACTCCTTCCTGCATGGGCTTAACGCCATGCAACAGATCCCCCCCAAATACAACGGCATCGCCTTTTTTGAGCGTAACCGTCTGCTCGTTGTCATTCGCATCGATGTAAAAAAATTCTCCACCCGCATAGTCATCATTCAATGCTGCGGTAAATGAGAGTTTGCTTTTGTCCAGGTGAGTAGCCAGCGACGGGCGTGTCTGCGGTGCATACTTTCGTAAATAAATTCGGTAACCACTGAGAGAGGTGTTTACCGAAGAATTTACAATGGCGTGGCGCAAACGGTTGGCGGCCATTTTTCCGGCAGGGTATTCAAGGAAGTTCAATTCCCAGGCAGGCTGGCCATCGACAGAGTCAGACGAAACAAGCCAGCCATCGCGTTCGGCGATATCAATCATTATTTCGCACTCTGCCTCTGTGAAAACCAACGGCAGCAGCGTTGGGAGGGCGGGGGGGTCGGCCAATCTTTGTGCTCCATTAAATTCAGCGATAGGTTGTGTTGTTCTTCTGGTGCAATTGCCACGTGTTGCATACGTCGCGTGGAGGAGTTGAAAGGGACACCCCGGTGTTTTCGGGACAGGCCAAATGATGTCGTCTGTCAGCTCCCCATTTTTTTCCAGTGCTTCAGATCGGGCAGCAAAAATTCCCGCTTATTACTTTCCTTGAGCGTTACGACGACATCCGAGGAGATCGAAATGCGTGGTTCGGTCGAGTTGTGCGGCTCGGTGGCATGCTCGGTCCGCGATGGAAAGATGACCAGGTCCCCTTCGTTGACATCAACGATCAGGTTATTGCTGTTGGTTTCGTTACGTGGGCCGTTGAACAACGAATTCATTTTTGTTTCGAAGAGGCCGGGTACGAATTCATTGGGCGGGGATGGGTGCAAAAAGGCGATGCGTCCTCCGTTTTCTGGCTTTTGCAAGTAATATGCCAGGCTCAAGTGGGATTGGATGTGGGCATGCCGGTTGACGCGTTCACCGGCCGTAGCGACAACCGCCCAGGAACGGGTGAAGTAAAGGTTCAATTGGCTGACGTCGAGGCCCATGTTCGCCAGGTAAAGTTCGACCGTGTTTTCAAAGGCGTCGAACAGGGGGCCGAAGACAGGGTCGTTGTGAAGGAATTCATGCCCGCGCACGTCGCCCGTCCATGCCGCGATTTCAGAGGTGGGCGGTTCGGATCCATCCCGCATGGCGAGGATTTGTTCAATGAATTGCAATTTGCTCTCTGCGAGGGTGCCTCCCCCGCAGGGGAAACCGATAGGGACACAAAAGATGGTGAGGGGGAAAATGTTGATGCTTTTCATACAGGAGTTCGCCTTACCCAAATCGAACAAAAAAGGCGCGGTGCCAGGAATGAGGACTTATAAGAAACTTATGGGGTCGCCGTTTTGAGAGCGGACGGTTCGCAGTTTGACGCGTCGGCACCATGATAGACCGGCTGGAAATCGCGGTCAAATTCTACTCGGAGTGGCCCGGGATCTCCTGGCGATTCCGGCACGTGAATTGGCTTTCTATTCCTGCAGATTGGATTTTGCAAATGGTTAGATGATGGATGTGAAACTCCGGGCGACCGGGAAACCGTGGTTTGGAGCCAGCAGTCGGTAATCGTCATCCAGGGCAGGGCAGTCGGTTGGGCTACTTCTGTTGCTGCCGGCTGGTTTTGATCAGCCGGCCGTGTTGCCGAGGTTGTCGCGATAGACGGTGTAGTCGCCCGCGTCGATCACGCCGTTACCGTTACCGTCGGCGGCGAGCTCTATGGTTGAACCGAAGGTCGATCGCCAGAGGGCGTAGTCAGCGATGTCGACCGTGCCGCTGGTGTCGTAATCGCCCGGCACCGGTGGTGCTGCTGCGACAACCTGCGGAGTTGCGGCCGAGGTCACGCTTTCGGCTGTGCCTCCACCATCGACATAGCTTGCCGTAACGGTGACATCGAAGCCAACATCCGCCTGGGTCAGCGTGTAGGTATCCTGTGTCGCACCGGAAATCGCGACGCCGGCCCGATTCCATCGGTAACTAATGTTGCTGAGGCCATCGTTATCACCCGAGCGGAACGCAGCCACGACCGGAACCATCGACCTGAGCTTCGGAACAACGTCATGCGTTGCGTTGCCCAGTGGGATCTCTGCTGCGAAGTCACAGATCTTAGGCATACCGTTCAGCTCACCGCAGGTGATGTTGCCAGTGACTGTCGCATTTGTATCAGAGAATCGCCAGAGGTAGTTGTACTGATCGAGACCCAGCGGGACGGCTGCGGTCATGATCGTGCGGTACTCGCGCAACTGCGGCGTGTCTCCGTTCACGGAATAGGGCGTCGCGTCTTGCACACCGTCACCATGTTCGCCTGAGAGCAGGTGCCCGGCCTCGTGGGCGACGATGGTGGGGTTCATCCCGCCGTAGGTCAGTTGAATATAGGCCTCGTCTTGACCTCCACCTATGCTGCCGGCGCCGTTGGAGCCAGGTCCACCGTCGCCGAACTGCCGCCAGTAAACCACGATGTCAGCGGAGTGGCTGCTGCGCAGGACCTCGATCTCATCGACATACTGGTTGAGGTAGCTGCTGCCACCCTCGGAGTTCATCAGCGCGGAACTGAGGTCAACCTGCCAGTCGGCATCGATGTTGGAGTAGTTGATCTGCTCGGAGTGGACGACGTTGAAGGTGACGTTGACACCGCTGTCACGGTAGATTCCCGTGGTCTGCTCGAATATGGTTTTCAGGAAGAGGTCCAGATCGGTCTCGCCCCAATTTCGACCCCAGTTGATCATGTACTGCATCTGCTGCGTGGCGGGCTGTGGATAGACCACCAGCAGGTCGATCACGCTACCAGGATTTTCGGCGATACCATCCTCGTCAGCCAGGTTATTGGTGGCCGTGAGGACCTGGCCTTCGACTGCTGTGCCACTGATGGTCACTGTGCCTGTCGGCAGGTCGTTCACCGGGTTAACGGTAATAGTAACCGTGGCGATATCGGAGTCGGACTTTGTCCAGATGCCATTATTATCCGCCGAATCATAGGTCCCCGAACCTGGGACGATAAAATGATATTGGTTGAGATTTGATTGAAACACGCCCAGGCAGCCATCCTTTACATCACACATTTCCAGTGCTTCACCTAGAGTTGAATTAGTGATGTAGCCTTTCCATCCAGCATCAACAATGTGGTCTACTGAATCGTAGGAGCTGACTTTGAAAGAAAAAGTGTCGTTACCGTTGTAGTTGTCGCCAGGCGTATAGGTGAGGTTCGGGGCAGAACCACTCAGAACACCGTGCGAAGGGCCGCTGGTAACGGTAAACGTCAGGTTGCCACCATCGGCGTCGGTGCCGGAGAGCGTAATCGCAACAGGCACATCCTCGTTCGTGGATAGTTCTTGATCATGAGCGACAGGACGATCGGCTACCGGATCGATTGTGATCGAAACCGTGGCGATGTTGGAGTCGCCCAAGCCGTCATTCACCTTGAAATTAAAACTGTCTGTGCCGCTGTAGTTCGCGCCAGGTGTATAGGTCAGGTTCGGGGCCGCACCACTCAGAACGCCGTGCGATGGGCTGCTGGTCACGGTAAACGTTAAGTTGTCACTATCGGCGTCGGTGCCAGCGAGCGTAATCGCTATCGCCGTATCCTCATTCGTGGATAGTTCTAGATCATGCGTGACAGGAGGGTCCGCGATCGGATCGATGGTGATCGAAACCGTGGCGATGTTGGAGTCGGCCTTTGTCCAGATGCCATTATTGTCGGCCGAATCAAAGGTTGACGAGCCTGGAACGATAAAATGATATTGGTTGGGATTTGATTGAAATACGCCCAGACAGCCATCCTTGTCGTCGCACATTTGCAGTGCTTCACTTAGGCTTGAATTAGTTACGTAGCCTTCCCATCCAGCATCAACAATTTGGTCCACCAAACCGTAGGAGCTGACCTGAAAAAGAAAAGTGTCGTTACCGTTGTAGTTATCGTTGGGCGTATAGGTAAGGTTCGGGGCGGTACCACTTAAAGCACCATGCGAAGGGCCGCTGGTAATGACAAATGTCAGGTTGTCACCATTGGCGTCAGTACCGGAGAGCGTAATCGCAACAGGTATATCCTCATTCGTGATGACATTTTGATCATGAGTAACAGGAGGAACGGGTGCTGGTGTCTGAACGGGAGTATAGCTGATCGTTATAGTACCATGGCCGGTGTTGGCACCTGGTTGATGCACAACATCCGAAATAATGTTCGAATCGGTATAGCTGCTGCCTCCTCCTCCCGACTGCCCTGCACCACCGCCATAGTACCCGCCACCACCACCAGCTCCCGTGTTATACCAGACACCGATAGCATCATTCTCAGAACCGCTTCCACCATATCCCCACCCCCCACTTTGAAGCGGCCAGTTATAACCAGCATACCCACCATATCCGCCCTCGCTCTGCGTCCCGCCGCCGCCAGAAGTGTAGGCACTGTTTCCATAGCTTTGCCCTAATCCGCCGACAAGTCCTCCACCTGCACCACCAATGTAACGTTTGGAAGACCAAGCAAAGAGTGAACCTCCGCCTCCGCCTCCAGCCACAAGAATTCTGTCGTCAAGGGTGTAGCTTTCAATGCGAAGATCTGATGCACCTCCTCCTGCACCCCAATCATGGTTTACAGCGTAGTCGCTATCACCTCCACCGTTCCAGCCGCCTTTCCCGGTACCGGCCCCGTAGCCACTATCAGAAGCACCCATCTCACCGACATTAATTTGGATCCAGTTCGCGTTTAAGGAGTTTACGTTCAGTGTTGCGTTTACAACTCCTCCATACCCTCCTCTGGTAAGACTATTTCCCCCACCACCACCGGCGGCACCTGCCGCTGTAATGTTGATTTCCGTAATCCCAGTCGGAACACTCCAATACTGGTGATCCCCTGTGTAGTTGAATGTCCGCATAACCACCTCATCTTCAGTGGAGCTCGAAAATGCCAATGTGGCTCCGGCGGCCGCCGAGTTGCCGAGGTTGTCGCGGTAGATGGTGTAGTCGCCCGCGTCGATGACGCCGTTGCTATTGCCGTCAGCGGCGAGCTGGGTGGTCGAGCCAAAGGTCGACCTCCAGAGGGCGTAGTCGTCGATGTCGACCGTGCCGCTTTGGTCGTAGTCGCCCGCGAGCGGCGGTGCGGTCGATTCCACCGAAAGCACACCATCGGTCATCAGTGCTGTAGTGTTCCACTGGAGGCCCTCAGGGAGTGGCGCGCCGGTAAATTTAGTTTCGGAGAATGCGCCAGAGAGCGAATCGAAGTTCAATAGATCGAATGACTGGCCAGCTACCAGTGTGTAACCGTCGGCCAGCACGATCTCGAGGGTGCCACCGGCGGTGAGTTGGCCCGTGATGTTCAATTGATCGTATCCGCTGCCCGGCTGGGAGCCATCGATTTCTAACACCACGTGCGCCGCCGAACCCAATATTAGATTGCCCCCAAAATCAACGACGGCGGGACTGTTGCCGGGTGTGTAGCTGGCAGTGATCACGAGCGTACCTGAACTGTCAGTCCCGCCAACTCCACTCAGGTTGCCACGAATAATAACGGTTTGATTTTCGGCGATTATGATTGTGCTCTGGTGAACCAGATCGCTGTCGATCGTCCCCGAGCCGGTCAGGCTGTGGCCGCTGGCCAGTTCCATGCCATTGGCAGCAACCAATGTCCCGCCGCTACCAAGATCGGTAACGGCTCCCAACTTGGCGACATTCGCGTCTAGCAGGACTGCCGTGTTCCCGTTGAGTTTCAGTGTCCCGTCGAAATTGAAACCGGATGGGTCGTTCAGGTCACCCAGGGACATATTGCCATTGGTAAGTTCGATGGTACCGCTACCAGAAATGGGGGCCGCGACCAAACCGGTGCCGGTTAGCGTTCCATTGACCACCACGCTTGGTGCTGCCAGGTTAAAGCCGCCCAGATCAAGGGTTTCGCCGGAAGCAATCGTCAGCGGGCTGACCATGGTCACGTCTTCGACCAGGAGGGTCGGAATTTTTGTCGAAACCGCGATCACGACAATTCCGCTATTTGCCAGGCCATCCGGATCGGTCACGGTCAGTTCAAAGATCAGATTAAGGTTTTCGCTGTTTGTGTTGGCCGGTGCCGTGAACGAGGCCGTAACGCTGTTGTGACCGGTGAGTTCGACCGGTGACTGTCCCCATTGAGACCACTGGTAGGTCAATGTGTCCTGGTCCGGGTCACTGCTTCCGCTGCCATCAAGCGTGACCACGTCGCCAGGTATGACGTTCTGAACGCTACCGGCGTTTGCAATCGGGGGATCGTTGACTGCAGCAACGGTGACTGTTGAAGTAACGACAGGAGAGTCGGCGGCACCGTCACTGACCAGCCAGCTAACGGTTCGGTTGCCGGTGGTGGGGTTGTCGGCATTGGTGTTTTGGTACTGGATCGATTCGAGCGCTGCCTCGTAACCGGCCAGGCTGGCAGGGCCAGCGAGGTTGAGCAGGCCGCTGGCAGGGTTATAGGAGCCAGTAATGGTACCTCTGTCTGCAAAGGAGAGGGCATCTTCGCCAGCGACAAAGCCACTGGAGATCCAGGCAGCGGCGGATTGGATGTTTGCGCTGTCGACATCGGTGACGATGAAGGAGCTGTCAATGACAGTGGCCGCATCACCTTCGGTGAAGGCAAGCGTGCCGCCGGCACCAGCAAGTGATGGAGCGTCGTTGACTGGAACCACGGTAATGGTTACTTCCGCAGGTGTTGATTCCAGGGCACCGTCGTTTGCCTGGTACGTGAAGCTGTCGGTGGTGGTTTCCGATCCGTCGTGGGTATAGCTAAACGTCCCGTCCGAATTCAGGTGGAACGCCGATGCGTGGGATGGAGGTGAGGCAAGCTGGGCGGTCAGCGTGCTGGAATCGCTATCAACATCCGTGTCATTGGCAAGGAGGTTAGGCTGCCCGGCAAGGGCGGTTCCCTCGGCGACGGTGCCGCCATGGTCGGCGACAGCCACCGGTGCTTTGCTGATCAGGGTGGACTGAAGCGAAATCAGGCCGTCGCTATAAACGAGCGAGTCGTTCCACAGCAGGCCGGTGGGTTGTGAGTGGCGGGTAACCAGCAGCTTGGAAAATTCTCCCGCGCGGGAATTGACAGTAAAGAGATCCAGCAGTTGGTCCGACTTGGGTGCGTAATCTTCGGCCAGGACGACCTCCAGGGTTCCGCCAGCAGTAAGCTGTCCGGCAATATTCAGTTGGTCGTGGCCTGTGCCTGGTTGCGAGGCGCCGACCACGAGTACTACGTGCGATGTTGAGCCGAAGGTCACGTTCCCGCCAAACGCAACGAGTGCAGGATTGTCGCCCAGCCGGTAAGTACCACTGATGAGAATGGGAGCCACCCCTGGGAAACTGCCAGCACCACGGAGATTGCCGCGGATCGTGATTCCTTCACCGGTCGCGGTGATCGTTCCCTGGTGTAGGAGCTGACGACTGATGATTTTGCCTGAACCGGTGAGATGATTGCCACTGGGGAGTGCCAATTCATTGGCGGCGACCAGGGTGCCGGCGGTGCCGAGATTAGTGGCCGAGCCCAGCACGGCAGCATCTGCATCCTGCAGGTCCGCGGTAAGTCCGTTGAGGTTTAACTGGCCGTCAAAGTCAAATCCGAGTGTGCTGTTTAAATTACCGAGAGACATGTTTCCGCCGGCAAGTTCGATGGTGCCGCCACCAGAAAGTGGAGCCGAGACCGATCCCGTGCCAGTCAAGGTTCCGTCGATTGCAATGCCTGGTGCTGCGAGGTTAAAGCTGCCCAGGTTGAGAGTCGTGCCGGATGCGATGGTTACGGGACTGACCAGGGCCACGTCTTCGGTTAAGGTTCCTGGAAGGATTTCAGCGGTTTGAGATACGGTGACCAGCGTAATCGCGGTATCGGCCATTCCATCAGGATCCGTTACGGCCAGCTTAAAGAGCAGGATCAGGCTCGGATCGTCAGTGTTCGCAGGGGCAGTGAAAGTGGCGGTGGGACTGTTGCCGCCGGTAAGTTCAACTGCCGGCTCTCCCCACTGTGTCCACTGATAAGTCAAGTTGTCCTCGTCCGGATCTCTCGTTTGGCTTCCGGTGAGGGTGACGAGGTTTCCAGGCGTCACAGTCTGGCTACCGCCGACACTGGCTATCGGAACATCGTTGACACCAGCCACGGTGATTGTTGAGATAATGGCAGTGGAGTCAGCCAGTCCGTCGTTGACCTGCCACGTGACGGTTCGGTCGAGCGTGTTGGGGTTGTCCGCATTGGTGTTTTGGTATTGGATTGACTCGAGTGCTGCGCGGTAGCTGGCCAAGCTGGCAGAGCCTGAGAGAGTTAGAACTCCGCTGGCAGCCTGGTAGGAACCGGTAATTCCACCGGCGTCGACAAAGGAGAGAATGTCTTCGCTGGTGGCAAAACCGTTGGAGATTCGAATCGTGGCCGATTCCAGGTTGATGTCGTCGACGTCGGTGAGGGTGAAGGAGCTGTCAATAACCGCGGCGGGCTCTTCTTCTGTGAATGCCAGCGTGTCGCCTGCATCGGCAAGTGATGGGGCATCGTTGGCACCGGTGATGGTGATGGTCACAGTCTCGATGTCTGAATCGTCGTGAGAGTCGGTACCGGTTATGGTGAACGCATCGCTCACAGAGTCGCCCTCGTGAAGCGCGGTGGTGTCACTGTCGGAGTTGTCCAGCGTGTAGGTCCAGGCGCCAGTGGCCTTGGTCAGGACGAGCGAGCCGTAGGTGCCCGTCACGGTTTGCGTATTACCGTTGTCGGTGGCTCCGCCCAGCGACCATGTAAGCGTGGTATCGTCAGCGTCGTCGTCGGAGAACACCAGGGTGTCCGAGGCGGTCGCGGTGGAATTGTCTTCGGTTATCTCGCCAGTGTTGTCCGAAGCTGTGATCCTCGGGGCGTCGTTGGCCCCGGTGATGCTGATGGTGATCGTCATCGTGTCGGTGTTGTCCGAACTCTGATTGGAGTCGGTCACGGTAACGGTGAACACGTCACTGGCACTGTCGCCCTCGTCCAGCGCGGTGGTGTCACTGTTGGAGTTGTCCAGCGTGTAAGTCCAGACGCCGCTGGATTCGGTGACGGCCAGACTGCCGTAGATGCCGGTGGCGTCGCCGGCGTAGGTGATCGAGGCGTCTGCGTCGACGTCGCTGCCGGATACCGTGCCCGTGACGGTGGTGGTAGATGCGTCCTCGGTGAGCGAGCCGGCCTGGTTGCCTCCGGCGGAGGTCGAGTCGTTGGCCCCGGTGATGGTGATGGTGATCGTCATCGTGTCGGAAGCGGACTGGTGACTGTCGGTGGCGGTAACGGTAAGTACCTCGGTCACCGAGTCGTCCTTGTCGAGCGTGGTGACGTCCGGGTCGGAGTCGTCGAGGTCGTACGTCCACGCACCGCTGGACTCGGTGAGGGTCCAGGCTCCGTAGGTTCCCGCGAGGGTCTGGGTCGAACCGCCGTCGGTGCAGTTGCTGCACGCGTAGGTGATCAAAGCGTCCGCGTCCGGGTCGCTGCCGGCCACAGTGCCGGAGTTCGTTGTGCCGGTGTCCTCGGTGACTGTGCCGGTCTGGTCGGCACCGGCCGAGACGGCATCTTCGTTGCCGGTGATGCTGATGGTGATCGTCATCGTGTCGGTGTTGTCCGAACTCTGATTGGAGTCGGTCACGGTAACGGTGAACACGTCACTGGCGCTGTCCCCCTCGTCCAGCGCGGTGGTGTCACTGTTGGAGTTGTCCAGCGTGTAAGTCCAGACGCCGCTGGATTCGGTGACGGCCAGACTGCCGTAGATGCCGGTGGCGTCGCCGGCGTAGGTGATCGAGGCGTCTGCGTCGACGTCGCTGCCGGATACCGTGCCCGTGACGGTGGTGGTAGATGCGTCCTCGGTGAGCGAGTCCGCCTGATCGGCACCGGCCGAGGTGGCATCGTTGGTGCCGGTGATGGTAATGGTTAATGCGCTGGAGTCATTTCCACCTTGGCCGTCGTCGACCGTCCAGTTGGCGATCACATTGGCAATTTCATCCTTTGGCAACGACTGGTAGGCCGCATCGTCTGGGTCAAAGATGTAGCTGCCATTGGTGGCGATTGTAAGTCCAGCGACGGGTTCGTTGAGGGAGTAAGAGGTCGTTTCCCCCTCGTCATCATCGGTTGATGCCAGTTGGCCAGTGATGGGGGAGCTACCCTCGGTGGTGGAAACAGTCGCCGCTGTTGCGACGGGGGGATCATTGATCGGCGTGACGGTGATGATCACCGTCACGGTGTTAGAGTCCAGTGCCCCATCGTTCGCATTGTAGGTAAAGCTGTCGGACGTGGTCTCACTGCCGTCGTGCGTGTAGCTGAAGGTTCCGTTTGAGTTCAAGGTCAGGCTGCCACGGGTGACATTGCTGACCAGCTCAGCGGTGAGCGGATCAACGTCAATATCTGTGTCGTTGTCAAGCACACTTATGGCACCACCAGCCAGACTTGTTGCAGTGCCGCCTTCGCCAACCGTTAAGCTGTCATCTACCGCGATCGGGGTATCATTGATATTTACCACAACTCCTGTTGGGTCGGAGGGAACGCTTTCAGAGGTGCCTTCTCCATCGATGTAGTTGGCTATGGCGGTAACCTGTTTGCCTACATCATCCTGGGTCAGGGTGTACGTGTTAGCAGTCCCAATGACATTGGACTGGCCGGTATGTTTCCATTGATAACTGACCGTACTCAAGCCATCCTTGTCGGCCAAGGTGTTCACAGCCATGAGAGTTTGGCCTTGATAGATCTCGGTGCCAACGGGTAATTCTGTGTCTGGAGGAACTAATTCCAGAAAGGCCAGTGCACTCGAAGGAAGCGGTCTGTAGAGTTCATTTGGTTCAAGGGCGTCCCCGGCGGAAGTATCTATGACGAGGTTGTCTGAGACACGCGTGAACTGGTAATTGATCGGATAGCCCCCCCACCTTCCCAGGCAACCGAAAGACCACCGCATGCGACGTGGCTGGCCGGTTATTTCAAAAGATTGAACTTCCGTGCCCCAAATATAAGTGCCCTGTCCAATGCCATTGGCATCGACATATTCACCGCCAGGTCCAATCTTGTGATTGACGGTTTCTTTGCATACATCAAAGTAAGGATGTTGGATTACATTGGGATTACTTCCACCATCAGTATGGAAATGTGGCGCGGACCCGCCTGTGGTAAGGTTGACTTCAAATCGAGACGCAGATGAGCCATCATTTCCAGTGGGCGATGAATAGAGGATTACTTTGTCGTGCGTTGCGTCAGGAACGGTAATGGTCACATTACCGGTAGGACTATGAGAAACATTGGCGACCGGCGAAGTAGGGTCTGAAGTAACGGATTCGGAGGTGCTTGCACCATCAAGGTAGCTGGCGGTGACTGTGATAGTTGAATCAACGTCACTCTGCGTCAGTGTGTAGGTGGACTCAGTGGCAGCGGTGATGGGCACCTCATTGCGGTTCCACTGCCAGCTGACGGTTCCGAGGCCATCTTCATCGGCCAGGTTATGACTTGCGGTGAGCAGCTGGTCTTCGGTCGCTGTGCCGGTGATCGTGACCGTGCCGGTGGGTGAGTCGTTGACGTTTTCGACCAGTCCGGTGGGACTGGAGATTACGCTGTGCGTGTGATTGGAGCCATCCGTGTAAGTGGCTGTCACAATGATCTGTTTACCGACATCGGCCTGGGTGAGCGTGTAAGTCGTTCCGGTGCCGATAACATTCGATTCGCCATCACGTTTCCATTGGTAACTGACCGAACCCAAACCATCTTCATCGGCCAGGTTATTACTTGCCGTGAGAGTTCGATTTTGAGCAGGTGGCGAGAATTCATGGATCACGATGAGGCCGCCGGTATCGGGCAGGTTGGCGCCATTGGCGTCAATTGTCGGTAGAGGTAGGTAGCCGAGTTGGTCGAAACGGTAGGTGCCTTGGTCGCCCTGAAGGGTTGAGTCGACATAACCCGAACCACCTGACGCGGACACGCCGTATGTGCTGCTGGCACCACCATGCCAACCGCCACCGCCGCCTGATCGTCCATAGGCGTCGCTACCTGGGTACTGGGCTCCAAGGCCAAAGGCGCCATGGGTACCCTGGTTGTAATGTCCGGTCCATTGTCCCCCGGCGACCTGTGTACCACCGGTAATATAGGGTGTTTGGTCGTTCCAGCCACCAAACTTGTTGCCAGCCCCACCCTCCAGTCCACCACCATGGCCGCCCTGTACGTTGGGCGTGCCGTTGTCCATCAATCCAGCGCCGCCGCCACCAGCCACAATCAAACGAGTATCGTATCCACCGTCGTGAGGGCGTAAATCACTCGCACCACCACCGGTTGCTCCATTGCTTCCGGAACCTCCTCCTCCTCCAAAGGGTCCGGTGGTTTGGCCCGTGGCGCCGTTTCCGCCAACATGAATGTCATAACTCGTGCCACCACTTACCGGAAGTGTGCCGAACGAATAGCCACCAATTCCGCCAAGTCCCCCACCGGCGTATCCGGCGCCGCCTTTTGCGCCCCAGGCCTCAATCGTAATCTCTGTAACATAGTCTAGTGCCGTGTAAGTTTGTTTAGCGCCGGCGAAACCGAAGTAGTGAGTCGATGATAAACCGCCGATCGTCACCGTACCGGTGGGCGCATCGTTTTCGGGAGTCACGGTAATGGAAACGGTAACCGTGTTCGAGTCCAGTGCTGTGTCGTTGGCCTTGTAGGTGAAATTGTCGGAGGTCGTTTCCGAACCGTCATGGGTATAGGTGAACGTCCCGTCGGAGTTCAGCAGCAGCGTGCCGTGCGATGCGTCGGACACCAGCACGGCCGTCAGCGGATCGGCCTCCGCGTCGGTATCGTTGGCCAGGACGTTCGGCTGGCCGGCGAGCGTGCCTCCCTCGGCCACCGTCCCAGCGACGTCCGCCACGGCAACCGGAGCGTCGTTGGACGCGGTGATCGTGATGGTCACTGTTTCTGCGTCGCTGGCCGACGCGCTGTCGTCATCGGTTGCTGTCACGGCATAAGTCAGGATAAGCGTTTCACCGGTCGCCAGGTAGTTGAACAGCTCCGTGCCTGAATGGAAATTCCAGTCCAACGTTGCTGTGTTGGTCGAGCCATCGAGAACTGGCGTCGGGCTGACTGTGAACATCGCCAGTAATTCGGCATCGGAAGGAGCCGCAGGATCGTTGCGGTTGGATGTGCCGCTTACCGCTACAGTACGGCTGGCTGTCACCACATCAGTCGTGTCGACGTCGGTTACAGTTAAACTGTCGCCGGTGGTTAATGCGGCATTCGTCTCATTAAGTGAAGCAGTATCTGGACCAGCGGTGATGACTGGTGTGTCGTTGGTGCCGGTGATGGTAATGGTTAATGCGCTGGAGTCATTTCCACCTTGGCCGTCGTCGACCGTCCAGTTGGCGATCACATTGGCAATTTCATCCTTTGGCAACGACTGGTAGGCCGCATCGTCTGGGTCAAAGATGTAGCTGCCATTGGTGGCGATTGTAAGTCCAGCGACGGGTTCGTTGAGGGAGTAAGAGGTCGTTTCCCCCTCGTCATCATCGGTTGATGCCAGTTGGCCAGTGATGGGGGAGCTACCCTCGGTGGTGGAAACAGTCGCCGCTGTTGCGACGGGGGGATCATTGATCGGCGTGACGGTGATGATCACCGTCGCGGTGTTAGAGTCCAGTGCCCCATCGTTCGCATTGTAGGTGAAGCTGTCGGAGGTCGTTTCTGAGCCGTCGTGCGTGTAGCTGAAGGTTCCGTCCGAGTTCAGTTCGAAGGCGGACATATTGGACGGGCCAGTGACCAGGATGGCTGTGAGCGGATTATCCTCGGCGTCCGTGTCGTTGGTGAGAACGTTCGGCTGGCCGGCCAAAACGCCGCCCTCATTGACCGTGCCGCCATTGTCGGCGACCGCCACAGGAGCACCGTTCACATTGTTATGTACATTAGAAATTTGTTCGCCAGTCAATACCGTGTTATAGATGCGCACATCTCTCATAGTTCCCTCCCATATTCCGGAGGCATTATCCCGATCACTCGAGGACGCCAAGCCACCAAGACTGGCAACGGCGGCGCCCGGGCTTCCCCAATTCCATGCTTCGTCTATACCAGCTACAGTCCAGGAGTCGGTCAGATCGCCATTTCTATAAAATCTTACATTGTCGCTGTCAGAAGAAGGTCCGATGGATACAGCAAAAAACTGCTCAGTATTCCAAGATGGATACCCAAAGTAAGCACTAGCGGATGTCCGCACAGTCCAGTTCCCTAACCCAGCCCCTCTCATATTTATCCAAATAGTTCCGGTGCTATTAAGTCCCACTATAAGCGTGGCTGTGCCGGTGCTGCTATTTCTAAAAGCGAATAACTGACTGCCGTAGCCGTACGCAGTAATCTTAATTCTAGCGGAAAAAGTGAAAGCGATATCATCAACTGGTATGATGTAATCCGGTAATAGCACCCAATCCCCTGAGTTGCTGTGACCAGCAGCATTAGTAAAGAAGTCATCCGCTATTTTGTCCCGCGGTTTGTCATCGTCAATCCACATTAAAGCTGGGGCATTGACAGGAGCAGTCCCGCTGTCGGCCAAAACAGAAGAACCAGCCGGCTCATCCATTTTCCACCAATGATATGGGGCGACGACATTCGAAGACTGTGCAATGATCGTACTTCTGAGCGTTAAACCATTGTCGTTCATGTGGTCGCGGTAGATCGTGTAGTCGCCTGCATCTACAACGCCATTACCGTTGCCGTCGGCGGCCAGCTCGGTGGTCGAACCGAAGGTCGCCTTCCAGAAGGCGTAGTCATCAATATTAACTGTGCCGCTCCCGTCATAGTCGCCGGGAATTATGGGCAGATTTGCCCTGACCCGTAAGATGCCATCGGCCAGCAGAGCAGAGGTATCCCACTGGAGGCCTTCCAGGAGATCGCTTCCAGTAAACAAGACCTCTGAAAAAGTTCCGTCGAGTGAGCCAAAGTTCAGCAAATTAAACGACTGGCCAGCTGTCGGCATGTAGTTGTCGGCCAGTACGATTTCCACGATGCCATTCACGGTGAACTGTCCTGCGATGTTGAGCTGGTCATGTTCGGTTCCTGGGGTGGCGCCGTCAATTTCCAGGACCAGGTGTGCGTCGGAACCCAAGCTCAGGTCACCACCGAATTCGATGATCGCAGGGCTGTTGCCGGGGCGGTAAGTACCGGTGATAACGATCCCAGCTCGGCCAGGGAAGCTGCCCGCGCCGCGAACGTCGCCGCGGATCACAATGCCATGATCGCTCGCTTCAATCGTGCCCTGGTGCCACAACTCCTGGCTGACGATTTCGCCCGAGCCGCTCAAGCGTCCGGTTGCGGTAATGGTTAAATCCTTCGCTGTCACAAGCGTTCCACTGGTACCCAAGGTGGCAGGGCCACTGATCAGGGCGGCACCAGCATCCTGCAGTTCGAGCGTGTGGCCGTTAAGGTGGATTGAGCCGGCAAAGTCGAAGCCGGACTCGCTATTGAGGTCGCCTAGCGACATGTTGCCACCGACCAGTTCAATGCTGCCGCTACCGGAAACAGGCGCCGAGATCGAACCGGTACCGGTGAGGGTGCCTTCAATCACAACTGCCGGTGCAGAAAGGTTGAATCCGTTAAGGTCAAAGGTAGTGTCTGCCGCGACGGTTACGGGCGTTTCCATCACCATGTCTGCCATCAGTTGTGCTGGGATCGCTGTGTTCACGACGACAGCGACGATGGTGCTGTCTGTCAGCCCTTCGGGGTCGGTGACAGTCAGTTCGAAGAACAAAATCAGGCTGGGATCGTCGGTGTTTTGTGGAGCTATAAAGCTGGCGGTGGAGTTTTGTGAATCGCTCAGCACGACCTGCGGGCTGCCCCATTGTCTCCACTGGTAGGTCAACTCGTGGCTGGCGTGGTCAACATCGCTACTTGGGGTGCCATCGAGCAGAACTGGTTCGCCCGGGGTTGCCGCAGCGGGACTCTGCGCCTGTGCAATTGGAGGATCGTTATCGCCAAGGATTGTGACTGTGAGGGTATCGCTGGCTGCCTGCCCGTCATCATCGGTGACGGTAAAGGTTGCCGTGTAGGTTCTGTCTTCAGCATAGGCATGGGTCGCATTCTGGGTGTTGGCGGTAAATCCATCGCCGAAGTCCCACAGGAAGGTGTGGGTGTCTGCCGAGCCTGGGTCGCTGAATGTGCCGGCGAAGCTCAGCTGTTCAGCCTCGTCGGCCGTTTGGTCGATGCCAGCATTTACCGTCGGAGCAATATTGCTGACGGTAACTTCAAAAGTATCTTGTGTTTGTCCACCGTCGTCATCCACGAGTGTGACGGTAACTTGATAAACACCATTGTCAGCATACTGGTGGTGGCCGCTGAAGGAGCCGGTGGTGGCAGTGCCCGCTGCCCCGTTTACGGCAGCCGTGGCAGTGCCCTGGCTGGTCTGGTCATCACCCCAGTCGATTGGCAACTGGAAGCTTTCTGTTGTGTTGCGGGCAGCATTGTTGAACCCTGGATCGGAGAAGGTAGCAATGTCCAAAACGTCCAGCTGCTGCCCTTCCAGCCCAACCTGATCACTGGCGACGGTCAGCGTTGGTATGACATTGACAACGTTGACCGCCAGCGATGCGCTGTCTTGTCCGCCGTCATCATCGGTGACAGTAACCGTAACGATGTAGACCCCGTTGTCCGCATAAACATGGGTTCCTGCGACCGCTCCATCCGTGCCTGGGTCAGCACTTACGATGGTAAGGCTTGACGGATCATACTCGGCCGAGGTTCCATCTCCCCAGTCAATGCTGTAGGTGAATGTTTCCTGCGAAGTGTTGTTGAGCAGGTTGCTAAAGCCGGCATCAAAGAAGCTGGCAAGCGTTTCAAAGGTGAGAGCTGTCCCTTCGGTGACCGTGGTGGTCGCCAGCAGGTGCCTGGCTTCCAGTGGTAACAACACCCGGTCAAAAATACGGAGGTTGTCAAGTGTGCCGTTTAAGGCAGCGTTTTCGCCGAAGTCACCGACGGCCACTTGTGAGCGGCCAACGAACAGGCCTCCTTCGTCGATCAGGAGGTTCTGCAATGGCAATGACTGGCGGCCCAGGGACTGGCCATCGACAACTAATTCAACCTCTTGATTGGTTTGGTCGCGAATAACCACCAGCAGGCGTTGTTGGTCGTCGGCAATCGATTCGGAGAGCTGCCAGGTGACAAATTGTCCGTGTGAGGTCAGCCGGAAAGTGGTGTCGGATTCGAAGGAGAGTAGCAGCTCATCATGAGTGGCCGCGTTGGCGCCACTCATGATCGGGTTAGCCGAGGTGCTAGTCGTTTGCAGGCGGAAGCTGACGGTCAGGTCGCCAAGATTGTTAAGGGAACTGCTGGCCAGTGCTACAACATTCGTTGCAGCCGAGGTCACGCTCTCGTCAGCACCGTAGTGGTCCGTGTAGCGGGCCGTGGCGGTGATCCGGTGGCCGACATCCGCCGTTTTCAGCAGGTAGCTGCTGCCGGTTGCAATCTCGCCCGATTTTCCAGAACGCGTCCAGTGGTAACGAATTCCGCCGGCGGGAATTCCGTCCCGGTCGGCAAGGGTGTTGGTCACGGTGAGGACCTGGCCCTCGGCAACTATGCCGCTGATGGTCGCGGTGCCGGTGGGCAAATCGTTCGAGTTGGCCACAACTGCAGTTTCGTCGGAGGTGACGATATGAAGATTGTCAAAGTCATCCGTGTAGCTTGCGGTGACGGTGAACTGCGTACCAATGTCGTCAGCCATGAGTGTGTACGGAGAATCTGCGGAACCAGGTATGGCGGTACCATCCCGTTTCCAGCGGTAGGAAATATTTCCAGAAATACCGTCCTCGTCGACCAGGTCAATGTCAGCCACCAGGATCTGGCCTTCGATGGCCGTACCGCTGATGGTCAGGGTGCCTGTGGGCAGGTCATTGACGTTCTCGATGATTGCAGTTGGGGCGGAGGTCACGCTGTGCGTGTTGTCGAACAGGTCGGTGTAGCTGGCCGTGGCCGTGATGGTCAAATCAACGTCGGCTTGCGTCAGCGTATAGGTCGAAGCAGTTGCACCGGCAATAGCCTGGCCGTTACGGTTCCATTGCCAGCTAACCGTACCGATCCCATCCTCGTCGGCCAGGTCGTGTGTTGCCGTGAGTACCTCGTCTTCGGTGGTAGTGCCGGTGATCGCTACACCGCCGGTGGGCAGGTCGTTGACGTTCTCGACGGTTGCCGTTGGGGCAGAGGTCTTGCTATGGGTATTGTCGAAACTGTCGGTGTAGGTGGCGGTGACCGTCAGCTTTTTGCCAACATCGGCCTGGGTCAGGGTATGGGTGTTGGAGATAGCTTCGGGGATGGCAATGCTGTCTCGGTTCCATCGGTAACTGACCTGGCGATTGTGTAACTCAAGGTGTTCAAGTGTGGCTGGATTCCACCATGAGCAGACTTGGACGTTGCTCACAGAGATAGGCGGATCGAAGTCAACCGACGCAACCACGGTGCCGTAGTTGCCGGCATGGCGAGCGATCGTCCCTTGCGTCTCGTTAGCTTCATTACGTAGGTAAACATACGTCGAGGAATTTGCCCCAGTGGCAGCG
>Ga0310121_10001374_pt1 | contig 25055 bp, 32 predicted proteins | sample CB27_Tmax_986_MG_FD_203504 | JGI IMG/M metagenome (GOLD analysis project Ga0310121, IMG submission 203504) | Marine microbial communities from Western Arctic Ocean, Canada - CB27_Tmax_986 | ecosystem: Environmental > Aquatic > Marine > Oceanic | place: Canada: Western Arctic Ocean | collected...
GTGGGAATCCCTACTCTTATCTCCAAGGGCTTCCTCTATGGGAGCATTCAGAAATTTTAATTCATGCGTAAGCTGGGGATCGCGCATCATTCTCTGTTGTTCATCCATGAAATTCTGTAGCCACGCAGCCTTTCTTTTTGAAGCCCGTCGAGCACCCATGAAGGAAACACCACCACCTAATAGAGTGCCGATCAAAGCACCTCTGGCCCCTGCTTCCTCTTGCTCATGCAACGCTCTCTCTTTCTGGAAAGATTCCCACAAGTCTTCTTCTTTTACATACGCAGTAGCCATGTTCTCAAAGATTGTCTGGACGTACTCTGTCGAGCCTTCCAAAACTCCAGATTCTAAAGCGCCAGCTATAGTTCTTTTTAATACCTGATCAGGATTCTTTAACCTACGACCGAACCACCCTGCAAAAGCTGAACCATGTCCCATTTTTCCTAGAATCTTGAGAGGGAGTACCATATCTAGAGCGCTCATGGCGGCTCCAGTTGTAGCGGCAACAGCAGGACGAGACTCTCCTGCCTCCATCATTAACTGGGAATACACCTCTGCGGTGTTCATGAAATCTATAGTGCCAAGGGCAGTAAGGGTAGTTGCAGTGCGGGGATTCTTTTGAGCCAATCTTCCGATAGCAGTTTTACCTGCTAATCTTCCCCCAAAACTTGCTGGGTTTTTGGTCAAAGCAAACATTGCGACGGCGGGTGCAAATTGCATCATCAAGGTAGGTGTTTGTTCTGCGACGGAGTTGACACCCCACGCAATGGCCCCTTTCCAATCCTCTATATCACGTACAGTCTGGGGGCCAGTCATTTTTTCACTGATCTCGTTCATGTCCATGCCCATTAAAATACCACGGGCATAAGCATCTCCAATCCAGTTCTCTCCCATTTCCTCTAGGCCGATACTTCTTAAGAAGTCTCCACCCATCCCACGGAGCATTACAGAACCGGAGCCTATCAAGGCTTCTTTACCTTTCTTAAAGGCTAGTCCTATATCTGAACTCTCAGTTTGTGGGGCAGAAAATAACGGGTTACTTGGTATGTAAGCCATACGTTTTCCTCTTTGATCTTAGGCTAAAGCTTCAGATTCTGTCATTAGATGTGATTGTAATTCGTTTTTAGCTGAGTTAGATAAAATAGAAAATTCTTGAGACAACATGACACGGGCTTCTTCTTCTCCATAAGCTGTCATATACTCAAGTAGTTTAGCTAGGAATGAGGCCGCTTCCTGAGAGATGTCCCTCTCAGCACTAGCCACTGGAATTGACTTAGGTTTCTCCTCGATTAATTCTCTTTTCCGTGCATCAGTCTCGACATCTTCTAGACTCTTTACTGTTTTCTCTAGCGTTTTAATGTCTTTAGCTTTAGGCATTCCCGACTCTTCCCTAATAGCTTCTCCTTTCATAAAATCAGAGATACCGCTTATTAATCCGGGTGACCCACCAAATCTACTTGGAGGAGGGGTGGTGGTTGGTTTGCTGTCGTTAGACCCTCCAAAAGAAATGTCCGGTGGAAAAACAGGAGGTAATTTTCTAACTGGATTTCCTTGCAGCTTATCTTTTATTGCTCCAGCAAGGTCAGCAACAGTCATCGTTTCCTGATTCGATAGCCACTCACGACCACCAACTGGCGGTGGAAGCTGATCTTCTTCACTAAGGAAAAGGTTCGCCGCCTGAGTTCCTAAATCTGGAAGTAACCCAGCTACGTTGCTGGCTACACCACCAATTATTCCTCCTCCTCCAGCCCAAGGCATCTCCCAAAAAGAACGACCCTCTCCTGCTACCTTCTTTCTGTCGCTGAATGTACCCTCCCACATTTTACTCCAGACAGCATGAGCATCATCTCTATTAATGCTGGGGTCTAGTTTCCCAATTACATCTCCCCAGAGTCCATCTTCTTTGCCCCACTTGAGAGTAGCAGGATCACCTTTAGGATTCTTTTTATCCCAGTCATCAAAAATACTCTTAAAGAATGGACTAAGATGGGTTATGGTATCGTCAGTTCCCTCTTGGCCTACACTGTTATAGTAATCTCTTTGGGTTTTTGCATATCTATTAAACGCTTCAGTATATATATCTAGATTAGCGTCATCTAAGGTGACACTTCCGTCCCATATCCCCGTATTCATAGCATTAAGGGTTTCAGCGTGATGATCCAGAGCAACCTTTAAGGCTTCTGTTCTCCTTTCCGCTCCCCATTTAAGGCTCTCTACAGCAGCGGCTTGAGCAGCAGTGTCGGCGGCTATCTTATATTTAGCCATTGGCTCCCAAAGTTGAGCAGCTTCCTTGACTCTCTTAGCGCCGTAACTAACGTTGGCTGATCGGCTTGGACTGTATGCCATTAGACCATCCCTCCTATCATTCCTTGTTGGCCCATAGGTGGCGCTCCTTCATCTGACATAGCCTCTGGTGGAGGCCCACCTTCAGACATAGCCTCTGGTGGTGGTCCACCCTGTGGAGGCATTCCCTGTGGAGGCATTCCCTGTCCTGACATGTCTCCCAACAGACCCTGTTGAGCCTCTGCTGAATCAACCTGACCACCCATAACTTCTTCAGTTAATCGAGAGGCAGCTTCTCCATCTACTTTCTCATCACCAAGGCTCATGTAGGCATCTACAGCGGCAATTAAAGAGTCACCTTGAATTTGCTCTAACTGTTGTTCGTCTTGAATCTGTAGCATCCCAGCTTCCATTGCGAGTTCAATAAGCATATTGATTATTTCACCAGCTATGGACATTAAAATATCTCTTGAGATATCAGCACCAGTTCCATCTGCAATCACCACCTGTAAGTGGATAAGCTGTCCTGTGATGGCTCCAATAGCAGTGGCTGGATCGTTCTCACCTATCTTTGCTAACAGTTCTGGTTGGACTGACTCGTCGTATATGAACTCTTCCACATTAGCAAGGAGTGTCTGAGCATCACGATCTTCTTTCCCAGTGGCTGGGGCTGTATGTCCGTTTCCAATCATTATACTTGCCCCTGTTTTGAGGCACCAAGAATGCCTTGAGGACTATTATTTATTGCCGACATTCGGGTATTGCCCATTGGCTTTGTTCCGGTCTTAACCTTTGAAGATGCTGTTAGTCTGCCTTGGTTTCCTGCGTCAGCGCTTTTCCAGAAATCTGACTTAGGTCCACCGGGAATACCACCATATTTTTTTCTCAGATCATCCCAATTGGTTTGCCCTGCGAATCCCATGACATGTGAGGCGGCATAAGCCTCTTGCTCTTCGGACTTATCTAGTAGCGTGGCAATTGTTTCAATGATCTTACTTGCAGACCACAAAACCATTCCGGGGTCTTTCTCTATAGCAGCCTTTAAAAGCCCCCAAGCCTTTCCACCCCAAGACATGATTGTATTAGCCGCGCCTTTCATCCCTCCACCGCTAACTGGCGCACCAACATCATCATCATATGTAAAAGAAGGGGTAACGCCCGGATAGGTTCCTTGCATCTGACCACCGGGAAAATCTGAAAAGTCACCAGACAGAGCCTGATTAGCCGCTTGTTGATTTATATCAAGAACACTAGGATCAGTCATGTGACCAAAGCCGGGAGAAAAGTCTCCCAATGTATACTTCTTTTTCATCCAGTCAGGAACCCAGTCTGGGCCATCCCAAAAATCTTTTAGCTTATCACCAACCTTATCGAATGGACCCATTGCTTGGTAGTCACCAGTAGGTGGAATGGTTGCTATTTGATTTTGGGAGTGAAGGTAATCAGAAAAGGATGGCACTAATCCAGTTGAATCATATTCTTCCTTCATAGCATCAAATACGTTATTGATTCGTGGCCCACTAATAAGACCGCCTCCTTCAGCAACGCTTTCGGCAGTGTCTCCCATTCCAGAAATCATACTTTCGGGATCAGTAGCCATATTAGACGTATCAATTCCTTCTGTACCAAGAAGACCATCAGGTGCGGCATCTTGCAAGACAGATGGATCAGCAAATGGCTCTGCACCCTCGAACTCAAATGGAGTCCCAAGGGCTGTCAAAGATGGGTCCGTTGGTGGTACGAATGTTGACTCTAGGCCCGGTCCAGCAACAGAACCCGGACCACTTACAGGGAATGTTTGAGCACTCGCTGCGGCTTCTGAAAGTGGCATTCCACCGCTAACATTTCCCATCAGGGATTTGCCCCAGTCAGTTACCTGAGTCCATCCTCCTCCACCAGTCATGTACCCATAACCAATGTAAGCAACTGCCGCAACCAAAAGAATAGGTGCTATCTTTTTGATAGCCTTCCCAATCTTTTTGATAACTTTTCCTATTGTCTTTACAATGCTTCCCATTTATTTCTCCTTGGGTAAGACGTAACTATCGCCTACTTGTACTGCTCCCAATTTTTCATATAGTTTCTTTGTTCTGTCCATGTCTCCAATCCCAGAATTAACTCCAAGGTTGATCTCTGCCACACCTTTGTTTACTCTGGCCCATTGGATGTATCTTCTTAAAAGACTTGAACCCCATCCCCTTCCTTTCTGAGTTACATAAAAGAAAAGATCAGCAGATTGTTTCTTTCTGGAGTACCATAACTGGTTAGTAACACCAATAAAGACACCCTCTATTACACCAACTATCTCTACTACATTAACCAAGTGCTCTGCTGAGAGAATACAAACTTGAACATTCTTTCTGATAATTTCTTCAGCTAAAGGAACACCCTTAGAGGAGGATTCTTTATGTGCTTCCTTAACAACTTTTATTATTTGAGGAATGTCGCCATTAACAGCGGCTCTAATCAAGTGCCACCTTCATAGTTACTATATGGATGAGCGCCTTGGAACCAATCTAGTATCCCTGCCGCGCTAGCACGATCCCTCATTTCTGACCAATTGGCTCTAGTTATATTGGTATTTATATAATCTTTTTCGGAGGACTGTTCATCAGTATCTCCACCATCATCATCATCGTCGTCATCTTGGTTGTCCCACATGTCCTTCCATTTATCTATCCACTCACTAGGTGCCAAGTTCTCACCAAATATCATATCCCATATAAATGCGCTGGCTTCTGCATTGTCTGATATGGTTGACAAAATAGTTGCCGCATCAATCTTTATGCCCTGTAACTGTACGTCTATGCCCATCTTACCTAGTTGAAACTGAAGATCGGCTACGTATTTAGCCTTATCAAATCCAACATCTATCCCATACTTTTGCATGTCGATACCGTATTCTTTTAATTCTGCATCGGTATCTATTCCATATCTTTGCAACTCAGCGGCAACTTTTGTTTTCCACCTGTTAGTAATATCCGCTATGTTAGCCGCCTGAATCTGATAACCACCGGCTATATGGGATAATGTTTCTTGAATAACACCCTTCAATCGAGTGTTCATATCCTCATAGTAAGCTGTGTTCTGCAATGTTCTATGCCTTTCAAGCATTCTTGCATCAGCTTCTGCTATAGGACCGGCTACAGAGAAAAGCGCTCTCATAACCTCCTCTTGTCCCATAGAAGCGTTACGACCTAAACCACGACCAGCCATCGCTCTAACTCTAGCTTCTGCGGCCTCTCTAAATAGTGGGCTATTCTTATCAAGGAGATCGCGGATTCTATTTTCTACATATTCATCATCTGATACTGGTAGTAACTTAATGTTAGTCGGGATAATGCTTTTATTGGGGTCATGCGCTGGCCCTTCATATTTTGCTTTTTCTGTGGGTTCAGTAGGAATATTTAACTTAGTAGTCTTGGTATAAGTTGGTGCTTTAGCAGTCGAGGCAGGTGCTGTACTTGTTGCTGTTCCTGTTCCTGTTGCTGTGCTCGTTGCTGTACTCGTAGTTGTTGATGTTGCCTTCTTCCACGAATGACCATGAGTCTGTACTGTTGCTTGCGCTTGGGTTAGGTTACCTTTCTTTATTAAATCTTTTACTACAGTTTTATAATTATCATAGTAACCTTTCATATTCTTATCATTTGGATCAAGCTTTTGACCCGTTTGATAAGTGCCACCTTTTACCCAGTCATCATAAGAGGGAATCTTTAAATTCGGATTTGCCATATTGTTATCTCTTTAAGCCGCGATCAGAATATTGAACTACAGCGCCCTGCAATGTTACAGGCTTATCGTAGATAGAACTATTTTTTATAAGAATTCCCATATTTTCTCCCTGTCCTGCAATTCTTGTTCTTGCTTTATCCATGATAGCAACACCTAATGAGTCATTAGAAACATCATCTACATTCCACTCATCATTTGTAACATCTACAGAGTAAACAGTAGATACTGGGACAGTCCCATCTCCATAATTAAAATCTGGGTATATATCTAATGTTGTACTAGTATCAGCAGACAATTCTAGCAAAATTTCTCTAAATCTTTTCTTAAGTTGTGGAGTCCCGTAATGGAAATAAGCTAATCTAATAAAAGAAGCTACCGTGGCACCATCAAAGGACGTACCAGAATCAATTTTTCTAACGTAGCCATCTTCAAATCCACCGTATAGAACCTCATCTCCATTAGCATCTTCTGCGGAACAGGCACAAATTATTTGATCAGACAGAGTAAAAGGAAGTATCCCTTCATTCTTTCCATTTATAAATGTCATGGCTATGCCAGTTTTGTCAGTAAAATATAATCTGTATTGATTTTTTTCTCTAACTCTAAGAGCGGTAGCAACATTATCTTTATATTTTTGTACGAGAGGGTCTACTTTTTCTGATATGACGGATTGCTTGAAGTCGCCAAAATTCAAAGTAGCATTTACAGATGTAATTCCCCTATCATCTAAGAATATAGTGCTATGTATCTTTTGTACTGTCTTATCTACTGCACCTGAACCGCTATAAAATGTTGTTAGATTCCAATCAGCAGAAGAAGTTCCATACAAAACGTAAGTATTGTTTCTTCCAAATACAGCTAAAGCATCTTTAGATTCTATAGACAGTCCTGTTATTTCATCGCCTACAACAATTTCAGCCGCACCAGAAGTGGTACTAAAAATGGTAGGCAATTGTAGACTTGAGTTTTGTAGAGAGCCTTTGGGAAAGGTAAGAAACAAATGATTATTGTAAGCTTCTACATACTTTGGGGTATCGACTGTCATCCCGGTGCGTATTTTTACAAAAGTAGTTCCATCATACTCAAATGCGTTATCTACAGTATTAGCACCGTACATCTTTGCAATGCCTTCAGAGCCTTTGAAATTAAAATTTACAAAATCATAAACGCCATTGACTTCAAGTGTTTGAGCATATTGAGTCCCATAAGCCTTCGCAATCGTTTGGGAAGCTGGTTGTCCTGAACCATTAATGTCAGCCCTTTTCGCTCCCGAAACTGTGATGTCTTCTCCATCAGTCCATGTCCCGCTACTATCTATAACAGATAAAAATCCTGCTGCATCATCACTAGACCATGCACCAGATGCTATCTGAATCTTTTTAACTGTTGCAGTCTGTCCAGAGGTTCCACCGACGATAGCGTCACCTTCTAAAATCTCTACAAGACCTCCATCAAAAGCAATTGTAGGACAGCTAAGATTCTCATCTGTTACAAAAGTTCCAGTAACACTTGTTAAAACGACTGTTCCACTTGCGCCCGTGTCCCAGTTTCCATAATAGGAAACACCAGCTATTGTTCCAGTTGCTCCATTTGCGCCCGTTAAAACAGCACCAACAACCATTTCACCATTAGTGGTTGTTGAGTCAAAATTAAGGGCAGTTCCTAAAGCTATTTCTGACCACCCAGAAGTGGTGGACTTGTACATACCAGCAGAGGCTCCGCCAGATTTATTTCTAAAGGCATATATATCCCCACTATATCCCCATACACCTAGAACATTTCCCTCACCGGGAACAACAGTAATAGTTTCCCTCTTCTCTTCAATTCTACCTTGTAACTCTGTGACTAGTGTAGAGTCAGCGGTGGCATCCCTTAATACAGGGGGACCATGTGAAAGACAAGTGGCATAAAGCCCCATTATCCTATCCTATATACCATTAACTGCCCAAACCACAGAAGCATATTCTGGCTACTTCCATTGTCATGCTTTAGCCTAGCGTATACGTCTGTATAGGTTGTATGTCCAGTAGCGTCAATTATTCCGCACATATTAAAATTAGCAGAATCATTGGCATTAGTTATATACTGTGATGATTTTAAAGCCGGAGCGTCTGTAGTACTTCCTCCTGTATTATCGGTAGATATCATAGCAGTCCAAATGATATTGGCAGTAGCTGATTGCTTTATTGATAAGTTACAATTAACAGCGTAAAACCCTTTGTCATAAATTCTAATCTGGTCATTAGCAAAATCCGCGTCTGATCCAACAGTTGTTGCTGATACCGTTCCAGTATCCTGTGCTACGTCTGATCCAGATGACCCTAAAGACCAATCCACAGTTACTGTGGTTGCATTAGCTACTGCTTGAGTAGCTGGAGTTCCATCCCCTGCGGCATTGTTTATACAAGCGTAACCGCCCATACCGGATTCTGTAAATTGCCTAACCATCTGAGCCGTAATTGCCCCTGTGGTGTTATTAGCAAAACTAGTTCCGGTTAAGTACGCTCTAGTTTGCCTTAATGCTGTTGGTGTTCCCATTATCCATACTCCACATTGAATCCAGCGCCAAATGCGCTATCTGTATTTAGAAAATATATAGTCTCTCCGTCTTGAAGAGTTCCACTAGTGACCGTAAAGTAGATGTATCCTTCTGCGTCATCATCTATGAATGCACCAGCGGCGGTAACTATCTCTTCTACAGTTACAACCAGAACTTGGCCTATAGCCCCGCTAGTCTCTCCCTTAATCGTGCTACCCACGCGAGGTATCTGAAGATCAAATGCTATGCTATACGCGCTATCAAAGACAGAATCTTTCGCGCTACCAATAGTGTATGGTATTCTGTAATACGTTATAGCAGACGGTAGCCCAGTGCCATCATCCCTTTCATACCCATCTAACCTATGGTATCTTCCCCTAATATCCACTTCAAAATTATTTGCTGCCATGCACTCTCCCGGCTGTAGGGAAAGAACTGGATCAATAATATTTAATCCACCTGCAAATGGAAAGTATTTAGTATTAGTGGAGCTTCTCGCGCCAGTATTAAACAAACTCATTCTGGCACTACCGTATAGTTTTCAAGATTCTGAACAACAGAGAACCTTCTATCCCTCTGTGATGGAAGTTGGTCAGCTTCTAACTTACCAAGCAAGTCATTAAACTCAGAAATAGCAGAACCCATAACTTCTGCGGCATCGTTCTGCTCTGCATAATACACTTTAGCCCTACATATAATAATTCTTTGGAATCTTGTAGGTATCACAGGGGTATCTGTAGTAGCGCTTAATGTGGTTGGAGTTTTCCAATATTCGGCAGTAAGTGTTGTTGCCGCATCAGGAGTAGGATATAAATCAATTACATTATCTGGCTTAACTGAAAAGAACTCTGGAACTCCAGTGTCTACAGTTCCATATTTATAATCTTCCCTATATTCTCTCCATCCTACATATCCAAGGGGTTGCCAATTTGCAGACGTTGGGGCATAGACAACAGAATCTATGTTCCACTGAGCCAGATCAGATGGAGAACTTATGGTTGATGTTGAAGCAACAGTAGTTGTAGAATGTTCTCCCCATAAAAAATCCCAGTTAAACCACATACTACAGATATCTGTATTAGCATCTTTAATGTATCGAACTACGTCTGCTTCATCTTCTGCTGTTGGTGTAACAGTAGACGGACCTGTGCCGGGTATTCCAACTTCCCTAGCCATATCTTGACAAAGTTCTATATATGTACTCATTTAAGATTCCTTAATATATCTTGCGCTACTTTAAGATGGTCTATATTTGCGGCGCATAAAGAAGCCCCTGTTTCCTTATCCCTATTACAAGTGGCAAAGCCAAAATGTAACTTATGGCAAGGAAAGCAAGGGCAATCATCTGGTTCCATAGATGTGGTGTTTCTCCAATGCTTTGTTAAATTCTCTTTAGATGAATGAGAAAGAAAAATACACTTGTGATTTTTCATGGCACTAGCAGCATTTAACAAACCAGTTTCTGGCCCTACAATTACATCACAATGAGGAAGAAACGAAAGAGTTTTTGTAATAGACCATTTTCCAGACTTGGTTATTACTCTAGGTTCATTCTCCCATCCAGCCTCAAGAAGCTGGCAAATTTCGTCACCCATTGTAATTATGCTAACATCCTTTCTTTTTAAAAGAAGAGTAGCAATAACATTATCTATCCAAGGATACACTTTATGAACAGAAGAACCAGAGAGAACAACCATTACCACATTCTTTGTCTTAATTTTCTTCCTAGTTTTTTTAGCCCATCTCTTTTCTAATGATGAAGGATAATAAAAAGGAGCATGTTTAAAATCTATACCCGCTATTCTATGAGTTTCCTCAAGATAGTTTTTATTACACAGTTCGTGTATCCTTTCCTTGGGCCAATCATATTCTTCACAGCCTTCAACAACATGAGGTCTACCATCAATCTCAATAGTTCTTTTAGGATTAAGAAGTAAAGTTCCTTCTATAGATTCTGATAACTGGATAAACTTATCAAAACATAGCGACATTTTTTCCCAGTATTCGCCAAGAGAAAAATTACTTATTTGATTATCATTTTGAACTATCAACTCATCAACATAAGGATTATTCAAAAGAAGAGAATTACCTATCTCAGTAGTATTAACACAGACCCTATATCCCATTTCCTTTAACACTGGAAACAAAGAGGAAGCCTGAATCATATCCCCAAAACCACCGTACCTTACAACACATGCAGTTTTTTCTTCTCTTATACCACCAAAATCTTTTGGCAAGTAGTCTTCTACTATTTTAGTAGTAACATATATCTTCTTCATGACATATGCGTTATAACTTTTTCTCTGACCGACTCAATCTTTTCATTATTCGAGAATTTAATACCCTCATCTCTTGCATAATGCATTAAAAGAGTTCTGCCACCTAATCCTTTTTGTTTTTTCGCCCAGTTAATATCTTTTTCTGTTACTTCTTCACCAGACGCATCAAAATTAAAACCGCCTTGCTCATACCTTATTTTTCGAGCGCCATAAATTGTGGCATAAGGTTTCTCCCAATCAATCTCCACTTAATCTCCTCAGTCTACAGACCAACCAACCCATTCAGGTTTGTTTCCAACTCTAGCGTTGTTCTGTTTTTGGTTATCTTCATTCATATAAGTATCTTTTCCATCTACCAAAGTATAGCCACTCTCACGTGGATTATTTTCTGGCTTTGATTTCTTATTGAAAGTATCTCTTTGAAATTTACCACCCATGATAATTTCTATCATAATCTTCCCCAAGAGAAAGGGGGGCTTTCACCCCCCGATCCATATTAACGAAAGTTAAAAGAGCCTTCGGAAGGCGTTGAAACTTTCTTTTTTACGATTCCCATGGGCATCTGGTTTGGGCCGTGACTATCCATCCCCAATTCCTTGGGGCTTTCAGTAGCCTTTTCCAAACTAGACAAACCATTTTCAGGAATTTTACCGTCTGCTGAATGTTTATTACTAGCCATATTTCCTCCTAGTACCAAAGAACTGATACATAACCGTAGCCTTTACCTGCCGCAGTACCAGAATCAGTTCCCTCTGTAACGGTAACTTCAATCTGTGTATCCGCAGGTAACGCTTCGATAATGATCGCATCAGTATCGTCTTGGACATTAAAGCAGTTAGTCAACGCAGTTCCATCCGGGATGTTTAACTGACCATAATAATTTGGATCAGCAGTTGTGCCAATCGAAATATTTGCTTCAGTTGCATCATCTGCGAATGTCTCAGTGACATGAAGACCTATATCAATAAGCATTCCCTGCTTACCAGTTGGGCCTTTGAAACTCCAATCAACAGCAGTTCCATTACCCATATCATTGTCATGACCATAAGAATAGGTGGTCATTAATGCTTGTGAATAACTCATAATATACCTCCTATTAAGATGCGCTGTCCCAAATCACGATACGTGACTGGGCTGCTTGAGTGTGTGTAATGCCAAAGCCACCTAAGTAATACCAAGCTATGCCACGGTCCCTTCCAAAGTCGCCGGGAATTTTCCCACGAATTTCTTCTGGAACTGCGATAGCTTCTGCAACCGTATCCTCGCCAAAGAATACAGCCCAATCACTTAGACCATTGCTCCAAGCAGCGGCAGATGTACCCATACCAGAACCTTTAGCAATGTGTGTCTGCTCGACGAAACGAACGCCATCGTATCTACCTATTTCACCATTCATGATCATCTGAAATCCTTGATCCACATACTGGTGGATAGATTCAAGATCAGCCTTCAAGGTGGCGTAGGTTGACGGCCATGCAAGACAGTAATAATCATCGCCGGTGTAGGCGGGGATATTACGTTCTTTCATAAGATCGACCATCAATCGAACATGTAACTTACCAAGGGCAACACTGTTGACTAGTGTAGCTGTACCATTCGTGGTTAATGTCAACGCAGTTGTACTAGACCCACCAGTTGGGACTGCACGTAGTGCGGCGGCATCAAACTGAGCGGCGGCTAAAACGTCAAATGCTTTCTTGGCATCGTTCTTTAACACTTTTCTAACGATCTCACGAACTGGTTGTTCGCTTAAGTCGTCAAGTTTCCCGGTCCATGGGACTGAGTTACCTGCTTCTGTAATCGTCATCGTACCCTGAGAAATCGTAAATGATGTCTCTGGGATGGTATTCGTTTCCGTCAGGGTAGTACCCTGAGTGGCAACGTCACTAAACACGTTCCAATGGAATGTATCGCCACGGTGCAAACCTTGATGTGCGGCATCTTTAATGTCGCAAAACTGTCGAAATTTGACAACAGGCTGAACCGCCATTCTCAACTCACGGCTGAGATTTAGCGCATACATATACCCACCGGAAGTGTTGACAGACCATACTTGTCCTGCCATAACTACCTCCTATACTATGTTTATGGGTTGCCCTCTTGACTTCCTCATATCTTCAATAACTTGGCTTGGAGTTTTCTCCAGTTCCTCGTCCTCTCCAATCTTAGCTGTCTTTCGGGCCTGTTTTGGTTCAGAGACTATTCTTTTCTTTCTTGCGGATCGTTCATTACTCTTTCCGTTAGATAGATTAAGATTAGCCCATTCTCTCGCATACTCAGCGGCGGCTTGGATAATGTGTCCCGGTGCCATGTCAGGTCTTTCCTTCATAATGGTAACCGTTCTATTATCTGCAATAGCCCTTAACTCAGGCGTATTGGCAATCTCAGGATACTCAGACTCAAACCAAGAAACTGCTTCCTTGACTGATTTTTCATATACCTGCTGTTGCTGTTTAGCCTGTGCCACTTGTTGGCGAGCAAAAGCTTGATTTAAAGCTTTATTAACTGCTTCCTCTACATTTGGGGTGGCATCTTGCGAGCGTCCCGTAGTCAAAGTCTGCAACAATTCTGCGGCTTTATCCGCATCATCTTCATACAACGCTTGGTGGTACTCCTTTACTTTTTCTTTATAAGAATCAGTATCGGGTACTTCCTCCTCGCCCTCTGGGGGTGGAGAAGATTGTTTTGCTTTTAACTGCATTACGTAATTTCGTAATTGCTGTTCTTTTTCCTGAAGAAACCTTTCCTTTTGGGCGGCTGCTTCAAACCTTCTTTGTGAGGCTACATCTTTTTGATGAGAAGTTTTTAATCCCTCAAAAGGAACCTGAACCTCTTCACCATTTACTTTGACTGAAGTAACCCACTGTCCATCATTTGTCTGCCATACAGGAGATTTCGGGTCTTCTTGTTGTATTTCTTCCTCAACCCCCTCTTCAGACAATTCTTCTGAGGATTCTTCAATCATTTGCTGGACTGCTTCTTCTCCAACAATATCTTCTAAAACTTCAATTTCCCTAGAAGCCGCGATACTTTCCATCATCTCTTCTCTAGGTGTTACAACTTCCGCATCCTGTGGGGTAGCGTCTGCCATCTTACATCTCCTAAGTTATTCCGCTTCTTTGTACCTAGCCAACTTTTCAGCATTGTCTCCGTCTGCAATAATCGCATCCAGCCACTTAAGTAGCTTTAATGGGGTAGCGAGGTCATTAGATATTTTACGGTATTGTTTTAGTTCTTCTTCTGAAGAACCAGACCACTCCTGAAAAGTCATTTTCTGAAGTTCACCAAGAGCATTTCTATAATCAGCTATTGCTCTCTCAACTAAAGCTTTCCCGGTTGGAGTTCTTATAAATTCTTGTGTGCCACGACCAATTTTAGTTCTTGTTATTAACTCATCTATTTTAGGTGCGGCTGGGTTTTGATAATCTGTCATCCTACCTCATATGGTATTTTATTATATTTATCTCTTGCCATGGTTCCGACCTTACTTACATTATCTTTGTCTTCTACCATGCGCCTTTCGATTTCTTGATCAATAACTTGATTGAGTAAGGCATCTCTTTGCAACATCAATTCCGCTCGTCTAGTATCTGCATCTTGTTGTTTTATACTAGCCTCACTTTTTTGAACATTAAGTTTTCCAGCATCAGCTTGAGTTCCTATAATTGTTTTCTGCAATTCTGTCTGCGCTCTTAACTGAGCAGCCCTTAAGGTAGCTTCTGCCTTCATCTCTTCTATCGTCAAGCGACCCTGCATCTTAACCTGATCAGTTTCAAGCATCTGTCCCATCTGATCAATCTGTGCTTGCATTTCTTCTACCTGTGGATCAACATCATCGGTCGGCATTAAGAATCTTGAACCATCCTTATATCCAAGTTGTGCAAAAACTTCTTTTGCTACCTCTTCTACATTAAACATTCCTTCCATCTGTGGAAACTGAGAAAGACTTCCAATGCCATAAAGAAGATTCTGAACTCTTCCAACGGGATCAGTAGCATTCATTCCAACATTGACTTTTAATAGAACATTCTGCTTAAGAAGTTCATCCATAACTTCATCTTGTCCGAAATCTATAGGACTTTCGGCTTCTTCAGACTCATCACCTATACCAGCAAATGCCATTACATGCTCATCTGTTTCGTAATACTGTTCAAGCTTTAACAGTTGTTTCAATACTGGCTCAACCCAAGTTTCTGCAAAAGTTCTTAAAACAAATTCAGAAACACTATTAGTATTGCCAGCAATTAACTCCATGCCGCCTACTGTCTCATTAAGGTTACGAGCGCCACCTACGGTGGAGGCTGAGAAGTTACCTTGCAGTTCATCGAAATCCATATTTATTCGATCCTGCTCTTGGTAAGCAGACGCAGTGACATCTCTCGTTTCAACGATTCTGACGTCTTGGTCTGGATCATCCATCTCAACCGCACCACCGGGAACAGACCTAAATAGGGCATCTAAGTCTATATTTCGATCCCTCCGAATATGGTAGCGCTTATTCATCGCCAACTTAATGTTGTCGAATCTTTGATTCCATATATCGTTTGATGCGGCTTGCAACTCTTCGGTGAGTTCTACAGTTGCTGATGGATAAACACGGTGCGCTTCAATGTTCAGCTTTCCCATCACGTAGGGGCGCTCGTTGTCTTTTAACCACGGATACATCTCTTGCAAAGGTTTAGGATCAGTTAAAAGATATTGAGTGCCAGCAGTAAAAAAGCACCAATCCTGACCTTCTTTCTTAATAATATTTTTATGGACCCATACAATTTTAAATTCATCTACGGTTTCAAATTGATCTTCTAATGGGTCTTCTCTAGGTTCTTCCCTAGTCAATCGCAAAGTATCATCATCTTGTGTCTGAGTAGACAGAAGTTCACCCATAGATAATTTGTGCCATTCTTTGCTATCAATCCTTTCCATGACATCTTGAACGAACATAGGAATTAAATGGATAACATATGGAGATGAAGAGATAGGATCATACCAATCTGAAGCTGGATCAATTCTAAAATTCTCTGGCTCTACAACTTCTATAACTGGAAAGTCTTTTATAGTGGAGGTTACTTTCTCCCTAACAGGCTTTCCTTCCATATCAACAACTTCGCCACCATCATCATCCACAGAAGCAAAAGTCTCATCTCTCTCTTCAAATTCCCAATACTGATGAGATACAACAGTTCCATAAATAGCCGCATCCTGAAGGGCTGTCACCATAGTGGTGAACCAAGGAATGGTATTAGTCAGTCTATACTGCATAATTGACTGGGCAATAGCTGCTCCAGCAATTTGCTGTGGATCATTAGGATTAGCGGGACTAATGCTCATCATATCTTCATTAGTGAAGAATGCTGTAGCCATAGCCGCTTCTAACTTTCTAACGGTTGTCCTTGTCTTTGGTCTGAATAATCTAGACCTCTTATCATACGCGGAAGTTAAATACTTAGACCCCGGCGGATGCCTACTATTAAAGTTAGATAAATTCTTTTCCCATTGATATCTTAGATTAGTATCAACCCAGTCAGTAGAAGAATCATAGGCATTCCTAGCAAGGCTTAACCATTGCTCATTTTTATCACCTATCTCTTCACCACCAGCAGGAGGAATATCTTCATTTAATGGTGGTTGTGGATTAATAAGTGACATTAATGATATTCTCCATTCAACTTTCCTTTATCATCCATTTTTAAATCGTTATACAAAGTGTTGTTAAACTGACCCCTTTGCTGTCTGAATCTTTCTAATATTTCTCCACCAGCATTAGTCACAACTTTGTAATTCTTGTCTATCTTTTCTTCATGAAGAATAAACCCCCAATTTCCAGACAAGCGCATGGACTTAACTCCAACAACTCCATCCATAACATGGACAGCCCATAACCAACCCGGATATTTTTTCTCAAGATGTTCTGCAACATTTTTAGCTAGAGTATAATCATGAACATTAAAGTCTTCATTTTTTTCTACTTCAAATGCATCTGTATGAACAGCGGCTTTATCTGAAAGCATACTATCTTTTCCTTTTTGGAGCGTGAAACGTTCTTTTACCATCATTAAATACATATGTAACAACAGGTCTGGTTCTTCTTGTAGGGTCAGCTTTATCTACTAACTCTGTCCAAGGAATTCTTTTTTCTTTTGTGTTCATGTAATGATTATCTCTGGAATATACTTAGGTTGACGTACTAAAGGCCACTCAGGATCATAAGGAGTTAGCACAAGATTTCCAGCAGAATCTATAGTAAACCCGTATGTAACTCCGACTATTGGGAATAGAGTTCCTTTTCCCCATGTATCTGAAGAAGCCGCCCACGTTCCAACTACTTCATCCCAAGGAGCTCCAAGATTTAATCCAGTTAAAGAAGCGGCATCTGGATAAAATAAATGTCCAGCTAATTCAGTAGGAGCATATCCAGTAAGAGCTAAAGAAGCAACAGGAATTACAGTATGATGTAATTCATCTACTGATGGGATACTTGTCGTAAGAGTTAAACTAACACCATCTGGAGTTATAACTCTTCCTATTGATATAGTAGGAGAAATTGGATTTTGATCCCAATCCCAATCAGCATCATTCCATTGGTTAGGTACATCTGCCCAGTCATAAGTTTGTATTAACTCTAGATTGGTATTACCTACTGCTATATTAAAGTTAGTAGAGTCAGAAGGTGCATGCCCAGTTAAGGCTAATGACCCCACAGCAGGATTTATATAAGGACCATTCCAAGCCCTACTAAATTTAGAGTCGTCCCAATCTCCAGTTGTTGCCGCCCATGTGCTGATTGCCATTTATGCTCCTGTTAGCATCGTGCCCTTTTCTGGAAACCACAACACATCTATTTTGGTAGTTTCAAACATATCTATTGCCTCTTCTACTGTTTCTATCAATGGATTTCCAGCCACATTAAAACTTGTATTTAATAGAACAGGCACACCAGTTATGAGTTCAAACTCTCTTAATAGTTCATAGTAATGCCACAAATCTTCATCTACGGTTTGTATGCGACAAGAGTTATCAACATGAACAATGCCCGGAATTATATCTAATTTATCCTCCTTAACAGGAAATGATACAGTCATAAATGGAGAATCGTTTAGCCCATGCATTTCAAAATATTCTTTTGCTCGATCCTTTAAAACAGACCCAGCGAATGGCCTGTACCATTCTCTATTTTTTACAGAGTTTATTATTCGTTTAGCATCTGGATTTCTTGCATCAAACAAGATTGACCGATTACCTAACGCTCTAGGGCCAGCCTCTGCTTGACCGTTATAAACTGCTACTATCTTTTGTTGGGATATTAATGAAGCAATCTCACCAGTTGTAACTTGATCTCCGATATCTGGAACAACATCTTTAACATGATTAAAGAAAGTATCCTTTAATTTATGCACGTCAGAGGAATTACTTTTCTCTCTATAAACAAGCATTGCAGACCCAATGCTATTACCACTATCATCTGCAAGAGGCTCGAAATAGAAATTAACGTGAGGTAAATTCTTTACAAGATACTCGTTAGTTACAACATTTAATCCATAACCACCAGTCATACAAACATTATGTATGGCGTACTGTTGTACCATATCCTCAACTAAATTTAAAACTACTGATTGTGTTTGCTTCTGTACCTGATAAGCGTAATCAGCATATAAAGAATATCTATACTCAGAAACATTATCTACCTGATAAAAAATATAATCTTTGTATGCTGACTCTTTTCCAACATAGTGAAAAAACAAATTAGTATTCGGTACGCCCCCAACAAACAGTGGTTCAAATTCTGAATCTTCACCGTAGGCGGCCAGACCCATCGTCTTCCCATTCTCTAGTATATTCTGTCCAATCAATGAAGTGGCAGTCTCATAAACCTTAGTTATGTTCATAGTGCTATCCGCAACAAACTTACAATTGGGATACCTGCCTTTCAACTCAACTAACTTCTTATGATTATCTACATCATACTCCTGACCTATATTCTTAAGCCAGAAAGATTTGTATACGGGCCTAAACTCATGCGGATAACGGGCAATGAAGACAGTTTCCGCCTCTCTCATAGAACCATGATTTGAGCCATTCCTATCTATAACAAACAATAAAGACTCTTCAAATCCGCTATTATAAAATGCAAGACTTGCATGAGATAGGTGATGCTCATCACACATTCGAGACACTGGACATCCAAAGTGCTCTTTTATGTATTCCTCTAATTTATTATTAGAGTCATCAAGGTAGTCGGGAGAAGAGATAACAGCGTAATCAACGTCATCTAACGATGAGGCATAATCTAGACATCTATATGGGTGCTTATCTCTTTTTACACCAGACAAGCGCTCTTCCTTTGAAAAATAAACTACCCTTCCATCTTCAACAATAGCTACACTGCTGTCGTGAAAAGGGGAAACCCCAAGCACTCTCATTCTAAATATAGTTTACATTTACTACTAATCGTGACCTGCTATTAGTGCAGGTAGTAGAGCAGTGCTTAGTCAGTCCATCAAAAAGTAAAGCCCTATTTTCTACTGAATCTACTTTAGTGCCGTCCTCTAGTGTCGTCATTCCATTATTTGTATTAATATAAAGAATAGCCACTTTATGTGGATAAAAATTATCAACATGAAAGTTATTCTGTATTTTTTTATGGGTATGAGGGTAATTATTTACCCTTAATTTAATTAATGAATTAACTTCTAACTTGTGGACAAAGGGAAGAAATAGATTATAGAAGCCACTTGTAACCCCTCTTGGATATCCTTCTTCACTATCCTGTCTAATGCTTGAAAATAGAACGTGTGAAAAGTACGTGTCCAACATGCTCTCTTCATCACCAACCCCAGATACCTTATCTTGATGATACCAAGGAAACCCGGCGCTAAGTAACATATTCTTTATTGGTAGAAACTCACTCTCGATTAAGAAGTTATCTATTACTTCATAAGGTTTCAAACGTAACTTCTTATTCGGCATAAAGTGTTACTTCTCCACAAAGAGTAACCCTTTGCACGTCTGCCTGAAACGCATGAACATAATGGTTAACCCAAGAGGGCCAAATCATTAGGTCACCTCTTTCAGTTAATTTTGCAAACTGCGCTATACAAAACGGCAACCTCTCTTCTCCATAATTCCATTGAGTAGTTCCCGGCCCTTCAGATGTTACTCTATTAGAATTAAGTAAGTATTCTTCCTGTATCTCTTTAGGAATTTGTAATGTTATGCAAAATTGTAAATCACCGCCGTGAGTATGTGAAGGGAAATACTCTGTTTTACTTTGAAAATTTACCCACAACTTATCAAGCCGCCAGATTATATTATGATCTCCTGAACTATCTACGTCTAGTTCTGGATTCCTTCCTATTATATGCCTAAAGGAGTTAGGGTTATATTTTTTAGCGGCTTCTAAATATAAAGAAATATACTTTGAAAATTTTGAATTAAACCACACAGAAGGGTTCTTGAATTCAAATCCATAGGTTCTTACTAAGGAACCCCAACTAGAGTTTTCTTCTTCAGTTTTTAATGCCTTCTTTCTGTTCTTCTTGCTTTTATCCAAGAGAAACTTCACAAGATCAGGATGTATCTTACTGCAAAGGAGGAATGGCCCCCAGAAAGGAAACCAATAACCTATCTCTTCATCTTCACCATTTTCTCGCATCATCTTTTCATAAAGGTAATCTTTTACTTTAAACTGGGGAGTCAAACCTCTATCTCTTGCCCCCACTTTCCTACGGGACAAGACATAAACTTATACTTAGTTTTAACCGCCATCACGCATCCACACTTCTTGCAAAAATAGTTTTTATAATACTCGCATTCTTCGCATATGTCCAGTCTCTTTTTGGCTAAACTCTTATCCCTCAAAGTCTGGGTCGTATTCAGAAACAAAGTCCCACTCTCCAGTGCCTTCATTCCATTCATATAAATATCTTTCATCTGGATAGGGTTTTGGACACTCCCATAGACAAGTACTTTCATTTAAAGTCCATGATGGGTATGGTTGCGGTGGAATAAACACATCCCTAGTTACGTCATATGTGAATCCAACACCTGCATAGTTTTTCCTAAGCGCGACACCATTATCTTCTTCATTTGAATTTGGAGCGTAATGCTTTCCGCCCCTTGTATTGTAAGAGGTCTGAACCCATTGCCCATCTACAGTATCTACATGGTTCTGTTCAGCAACTATAACATTGGTGACAATTCCACTTTCTACTTTAGCAAAATGACTCATACTTCATACCTCACTACTACAATTCCTGAACCACCGTTTCCGCCAGCATAACCACCCTGACCGCCGCTACCGCCGCCCCCTGCACCGAGGTTTGCGGTTCCTGACGTACCAGCGGAATTTCCTACTGCTCCAGCACCACCTCCGCCATTCCCACCAGCGCCAGCCGAGCCGCACCATGCGCCCCCGCCGCCCCCGCCGCCGTAATAAACGTCTGAGCCAGTTTGGTAATCATTTTGGAGTCCAGTATATCCAGCAGTAGGCCCATTGCCTGATGACCAGCCTGCTCCTGCTCCGCCACCTCCGCCTCCGTAGTGACAGCCACCCCAATATCCTGTTCCTCCGGTATTTCCATAGCCAGTACCCGTATGGGTGCTTGGGTCACTTTGGTTACTTGTACCTCCGGGCCACGTTGCGCCACCCCACGGAGCGCCACCACCGCCTCCCGATCCACCGACTTGGCCGGGACCGTTTGACTCGTAGTTTCCTCCACCGCCTCCAGCATTAGCAGTTTCACTAAAAGCAGTTGTATTATTTCCGGGATACTGACCAGAACCAGCCGAGCCAGTTCCACCGCCACCTATGGTAATGGTATATTCTTGAGCACTAAGAACTGCCTCTGTTAATACGATCATGCCTCCGGCTCCGCCACCACCAGCATGATGACCACCTCCAGCACCTGCTCCTGCCATCATCATTGCTTCAACTTTACCACCTTTGGTTACAGTTAGAGTTCCAGTCGAATTAAATGTATGAACTGAATAGCCTGTATAACTGGAAGTTGTTCCACCAGTGGCCTCAGCCCATCCTACTGCTGCGGATGCGGCCTGTAAACATATCTTATTCGCTCCTAAAGACATATAATTCTCCTATGGAGCCGCCATTGCCAGACCAGCGGCAAATCCGTACCAAACAGGTGACGCACCACCATTAAAAGTATAAAAGGTAAGAATATCTATCCCGGTTGTAGCTGTTGTAGTTAATGTAACTGCCGTTCCACCCGCCCACTTCACTGAAGTAAATGTGCCGGTTCTTGAGCCAGTACCATCCTGAGTCAGGATTAACGTAATTGAAGTTCCCGCTTGTAATCCACTACCAGAAGGCATTGTAAATGTGCAATTTCCAGTCATAGTCCATGTTTGAACATTACCGTTAGTTTCATCAAGCGTCTTAGCCGTAGCAGTATCTCCACCAGCATAAACAGTTTCAGCATAATCCTTAACAACTGGTCTTTGCACAACGTAATCCACATGATTTATAATACCAGATGCATCAGCAGTTACTGTCTTAGACACTTCGACTGTACCCAATGTTGTTACATCGTTATAATTTAATTCGGCAGTTGTGCCAGTATACCCATCAATTAAATTTAATTCAGTCGCAGTTGCTGTAACTAATGTACCGCCAAGCAACAATCCATTTGTCCCATCATGAGAAGCAACATCAAAGTCAAACGCTCCATCCTCAATCGTAACATCTCCATTTGCGTCCGCTGTTAATACTTTAGACTGTTCTGATTGACCTAACGTAGTGATATCTAAATAGTTTAATTCAGCATAAGTTGCTGTAACTCCATCAAGAATATTTAATTCTGCTCCACTAGAAGTAACAGCAGTCGTTCCAGAAAGACCACTAAATTGGTTCTTCAATACAGTCTTTATAAGACGGAGATGATCATCTCCCTGTGATATTGGATCAGTAGCAGTAGGATTAGCAGAAACTAACTCACTAATATATGTTCCGGTTTCAAGTCCCATAATAGTCTCCTATGCTAATTCAAATATGCCACTAGCACTTGGAGTGACAGTAAGCGTATTATCTGCTGCTAAAGTAAACTGAGAAGTAGTCAGCTTGGAAAAACAAACCAATTTACCGCCTGACTGATAAACAACAGCATACTTAATATTCGCAATTGTTCCGCCAGTGGCGGTCCATGTAATAGCAGTTGAATCAAAACGATACTTATCAGTTGCAACAGAAGCCCATGTCCTTGAAGTTACAGACGCGCCGCCAGTTGTATAACCATTACCACTAGCTACCTCATTTGCAAGTGATGATTGTGTTGATAGCGTCTTTGTATTTACATTAGCACTAGCCGCGCTCGTATGTAATGCTAAATAAAAACCAACACTTGTACCATCTAAATCGAACTGACCATTGCCTATATATTCCCTAAAGGAATTGTAAAAACTCCAAGCAGTAGCCGCCATTTTATACTACCTCCTCTTTTAATTTTAATGAATCTGGATTTTTAATAATGTGTGAAATAAGGCCATCTCCATGTACAGCCAGATCGTAATGTTCGCCTGTTTTAGAAATCATATCAACGAACTCTTTTGCTTGATGGTAATGTGCCGCAGTACATAGAAATTCCTTTCCAGACACGACAACATCTAAAACTTCTTCACCATCGTTTTCGGGTTGCTCATAAGCATGGTGGCCTTCCATAATACAACTGTCGAACCCATACATCTCAAACTTAGGAAACCCAAGCATTCTTAACAAATGGACAGCCCTTAATGCAACTGTAGCACCACCCATTATCGGGTAATACTCTTCCCCGTAAACTTCTTTTAAAAGATCAAAGTTATCATCTCCAGCACAATGCCATATCCATACTTTATTATCCTTAAGATTTTCAAATACAGAAGGATGGCACTGAGATGAAATAAAATATTTACAATCCTCAACTAACGGATAAACAAACCTGTTATTGAATTCCCTACTATCTAGCATTATCATGGCTGAAGGGACCAAACCACCTGCCATACAATATTTATGAGAGCCATTAATAGTAATTACTGGCATTCCATTTTGACGCTTTTCTAATAGATCAGGAAAAGTTTCCTTTAGTGTAGGCCCACCTAGAGCCAGCCCCACTGTTTTATCCCATTGTGTTTCGTAAGGTTGAACTTGAGGTAGTCCTAGTTGAATATTTTTTTTTATATTATTTCTTATTTTTTCTTTGTCTTCATTAACACCACAGACTATTTCTGGAACTGGGTGTCTTTGACCAATAGATATAGAAGGTGGCTCTGAAGCAACTCCCATACGTAAAGCTTCTATCATTTACTCTTTCTTCCCTTAAACTGGATTGGACCGGGCATTAACCATGAAAAAACCATTGGAACTATTACTATTAATATTAAAGCCCAACCACCCATTTCTATCAAAGAACCAAGCAATGACCAAAAATTATCTGGCGCACAACTACTCATAGTCCCCTTTCCTCCCTTTCCAATCGACACTTCCGTTATTACATCCACAACTGCACTGGTCACCACAGCGCCCGCTACAGGGGCAAGAATCCCCGTCGAGGCAAGACCCCCTACAAGCGCACCCCCGCCCGCCGACAGACTCACTATCGACATTTTCTTGAGTGTCGTACATCCTACGAGACTGGCACTTCCGGCGATGACCACCAGCCAGTAGCCCAGCCTACTATAGCCACTGCTATTATGATACCTAAAGCCACGTAAAATCTTTTCTTTCCAGCGCTTAACTCTTTCCATTTTTCCATGTTATCTCCCGATAAAGTACCAAATTATTAAACTTAATGCCGTTACATCAACGCACACTGACCAACACAAATATACCCTAACCAGCCACTTAGTCCAACTGGAAACTAGAACCGCATCCGCACGAACTTGACCCAGTAGGCGGAGTAAAATGGAACGTAGGTCTAAAAGGATCATCTATCCAATCCATCTTAGCGTCACCCAACAACTCCAAAGAGGTGGGGTCTGAGAAGATTGTGTCTGACAGCATCTGTGCATCTTGAGGTATCTCTGTGTGTGGCGATAGCTTTATTTGATAGCCTGAACATCCGCCACCTTCTAGATGAATCCCTAAAAAGCCTTCTCCATCTAGTGTGGCATCTACTTTCTTCTGTGCGCTCTCTGTTATTGTCATTCAATGTCCTGCTCCGCCACAACCGCCACACATCCCTGTACCACCTTGACCCTTAAATACATCAGAGAATACAAAAGTTGGACTCATGCCG
>Ga0310121_10001376_pt1 | contig 24989 bp, 23 predicted proteins | sample CB27_Tmax_986_MG_FD_203504 | JGI IMG/M metagenome (GOLD analysis project Ga0310121, IMG submission 203504) | Marine microbial communities from Western Arctic Ocean, Canada - CB27_Tmax_986 | ecosystem: Environmental > Aquatic > Marine > Oceanic | place: Canada: Western Arctic Ocean | collected...
GGATAGAATTCTTAATTGCACATGGAAAGACGCCGAGGTTCAGCCGTGGCGGTCTGGATTTGGTCTTATTCCGCGTGTTCCTCCGGCAAAAGCGCCCGGCTCGCGATTTCGCGAATTCGCTTGTCGAAAACCAGCTTTTTCCAATCGCCACTTTCGAGCGTACCATCCGATTGAAGTTCCTCGATCAGGGGCATAATTTCGGGATCTTCCAGGATGCCGTTCATCCGTCCTCCTGCCGAGGCGAGTTGTGCTCCCAGCGACTCGCGGATCTCCTCGGTTGCCGCTTCCCCGTCAACCAAGCCCATGTTTCGTATTTTCTCCATCACCGATTCGTCGTCCAACAGGGCGGAGAATTCTTCGTTGTTTAAAATACGTTCTCTGTCGCCGGAAAGAAAATCCTCGTGAAACGTCGGACTTTGAAAAAGGGCATTGAGAGCGGGATCATCCAGGAGCGCCTGGATTTCCTCGACCGCGTCTCCGGGTGAACTGATCAGGTCCGCGGCGAGTTTGGCCTGATCGGGACTCAACTTTCCCTGTAGCGCAGCGCCGGCAGTCAGCTTCACTATGGATTGAGAGATTGTAGCGAAAGCCGTTTCGCTCAAATCCGGGAAATTCTTTGCCCAGGCGGTTGCGCGCATCGCATCATAGACCCACCACAGGACAGTGAAAAGAACCACGGCCATTCCGAGACTGATGAGTCCCCCGATCGTCCGGCTGGAAGGAGAGAGGGACAGCACTTTTTTCCCGTCCTCCCGTTTCCTGGTCATCAGGCGTTTCGCTACGAATTGTACGATTGAAAACGCCGCTGAGATCAGGAAAAAAATCGTGCCACCCACAATAACTCGCGTGGCCAGTGGATTTGACTCGTTGGATTTTTCGAACCATGACGCCACGGGTTCCGACAGCGCATACGCGCCGAAATACGAGCAGGCAATGCTCAGTACGCCCAGAAAAGAGAGCAGGAATCCCCGTCTCGTACCCTTGTAGAGGTAGTAGGCGAGGAACCCGAGTACTACTAGATCAACCGCGTACTTCACGTCCTTGGTTTATCCGTTCACCACGTTTACCGGTTTTCCGTTCATGAACCCCTGCACGTTTTCAACCGTGGTTCCCATCAGTCGTTTTCTTGCGGAAAGAGTGCCCCAGGCCATATGTGGCGTGAGGAACAGATTCTTCGCACCGAACAGCGGATTGCTCTTTTCGACCGGCTCTTTGGAGACGACATCCACGGCGGCGCCCGCAAGCACGCCGTTGTTCAACGCGTCGGCGAGGTCCTGCTCATTGACCAGTCCTCCGCGCGCGGTGTTGATGAACAGCGCGGAACGCTTCATGCGATTCAGGAGATCCTTATTTACGAATGCCTCGTTGTCGGGAGTCTGGGGGCAATGCAGGCTGACCACGTCCGCTTCGCTGAACGTTTCTTCAATCGATCGCCATGAGAACGGCTCGTACTCCGGCGCGCTTCCCTGGAAGACATCCGAGGCAATTACGTTCATTCCGAATGCATGAGCAAGCTCACCGGTTCGTCGACCGATCCTTCCGAAACCAACGATTCCCATGGTAAGGTTCGCAAGCTCGGTTAGCGGGTAGTCCCAGAAACAGAATTCTCCACGTCGTTCCCATTCCCCATCCAGAACTCGCGCCGCGTGATGGGCCACGTTGTGACAATGTTCGAGTACCAGCGCGAATACGTATTGGGACACAGTGTCCGTTCCGTAGATCGGAACATTGGAGACTGGAATTCCCCGTTCGCGTGCCGCATCGATATCCACCACGTTGTAGCCGGTCGCAAGCACCGCGATGAACTTCAGGTTCGGAAGTTTTGCAATGGTGTCGGCGGTGATCAGTGTCTTGTTCGTCAGAAGGACGTCCGATCCATTCGCGCGTTCCAGGATCTGATCCGCCGGTGTCCCATCGTACACCTTGAAGTCACCAAGCGCGGCGACGCCGTCCCACGGGTTGTCGCCCGGGTTCAAAGTAAAGCCGTCCAAGACTGTTATTTTCACGTTAGAAATCCTTGTATTCATCCCTGGACGGCGTAAAGACCTCGATGTACTCGGTCTCTTCCAGCGCCAGCGTTCCGTGTTTTACGAACGGATCGACCACATAGGTGTCGCCCGTCTTCGCTTCGAATTCATCTTCCGGCTTCTCCGCGAGAAACCGCGCGTGTCCGCGCACGACATAACCTATTTGACTTGCGCGATGATTGTGGAGTGGAATCTGCGCGCCTTTCTGAAGTACGAAGTGACACATCATCGCCTCGTCGTTGTAGGCCAGTGTCTTGCGTACAACGCCGTCCGGATTCTCTTTTTCAATGCCTTCCGAGAGGCTCTTTTGCTTCATCGTTCCATCTCCTTTTTTGAGCTTCGCGCAGTGTGTTCCAAGTGGCAGAAAAGTGCAAGCAAGAGTGTACCTCACCGTACACCGGGTGTCCCTCAAAAGGCACATGAAAGTTTTTAAAGGTTTTACTTAACGTGAGGGAATCGGACGGCTACCCTTTCATTTGTGCGGAGAAAGAAGGTGACTTGGTCGTGCGCCAAAATGACCGGGTTTAGGTTCCAGTTCTTCTAGGCAGAAACCGAAGAGAAGACGATCAGGAGGAATTGGATAATGAAGAAGGCGCTTGCGTACCTACTACCCATTGTGATGGCTATGGCCGTCGCGACTCCCGGACTCGCCCAGGAAGGCGATCCGGGAAATCAACCGCCAAGTGTGGCGTTACTGAGTCCGCCGAACGGTGCATTCATCCCGGGGCCCGCGCACATTCTTGTGTCCGCAGCGGCAACCGATTCGGATGGATTCGTCGTTTCTACGGAATTTTTCGCAAACGGAGAAAGCCTGGGGTTGGGATACGGCATCACAACCCCATTTTTTTCGTACTTTTACCTTCTGTGGCCCGATGTGCAGGAAGGGGAGTACGAAATCGTCGCCGTTGCAATGGACGACGACGGAGCGACTACGGAGTCGGCCCCGTTTGACATAACGGTGTTTGAGGACCCGTACCCGGCTGTCGTGCAGATCAAGGCGACGGATCCCGAGGGCGCCGAACCTGGTCCTCTCGCCACGGTCCTGGATACCGCCACCTTCACCATCGGCCGTTCCGGTCCCACCGACGATCCGCTCGATGTCCACTATCGTGTCGGCGGCACCGCCCAGAACGGCGCCGACTATGCCGAGATCGAGAATGTCGTAACCATTCCGGCCGGAAGGCACCGGGTCGATGTGGTGATTGAACCGATCGACGACAACCTGGTCGAAGGGGATGAGTCCGTCGTGATCGTCCTGGTTCCCGTGTTCTGTCCCGCGGTCTTTCCCCCGCCGGCGGACTGCTACGAGGTGGGGCGCCACGACCGGGCCCGGGCTGTCATCCATGACAACGACCATCCAAATCAACCGCCTAAAATCCGGCTGGTGCATCCGATGGACGGAGAGTTGTTCCGTGCGCCGGCGGATGTCAGACTGGTCGCGAAGGCGTTCGATCTGGACGGCAACATCGTGAAGGTCGAGTTCTTCGCCGGGCACCACAGCCTCGGCGTCGTGACGGACACCTGCGGCCCGAGCGTCCCGTCACTCGATGTCGATGACGTCGCCAACGGTCCTTTCTACTGTCTCGACTGGAGCAACGTCCCGGTTGGACATTATCTCCTGCGCGCCGTTGCCACTGATGACTATGGCGACGAGGCAATCTCGCGCCCCGTCGAAATTAAGGTGGTCGAGATTCAACCGCCATCGGTTGTGCGTATCGAAGCGACCGATCCGGAGGCATCGGAACCCGATCCCACCGGCACCTGGCTGAATACCGCCGCGTTTACCGTGAAACGCACGGGACCGACCGGCTGGCCGCTCACCGTGTACTACCGAATCGGTGGCACCGCCGAGAACGGCGTCGACTACGAAAAGATCACCCACCGGGTCCAGATCCCGGCCGGGTCGAGCAGTGCCAAAATTGTAATTCGCCCGATCGACGACTTGTTGTTCGAAGGCCCCGAATCTGTCGCCCTGCGATTGGTTCCATGGCGTTGCAACACGGACTTCCCGTCGACCGACCACGCCTGTTACCGGATCGGCGATCCGGGGCATGCCCGGGCAGTCATTCTCGACAACGACCGGCCCCCGCTTAACGAGCCGCCTCGCGTGAAAATCGTACAGCCGACCGACGGCTCGAGATTCCGTGCGCCGGCCGACATCCCGATCAAAGCGCTTGCGCACGATGCCGACGGGGACGTGGTGCAGGTCGAGTTCTTCGCCAACGGCCAGAGCATCGGCGTGGTGACGCGGGACGGCGGGATCGGAACGGTCAACGTGGCCGAGATTTCCGAGAACACGAATCCCGCGGCCTTCACGGACCTCCTCCACTTCGCCGATATTTTCCGGCTGTGGTGGCAGAACGTGGGGCCTGGCGCTTATGACTTGACCGCGGTGGCCACGGACGATGACGGAGATTCAACCACGTCCGCGCCCGTTTCGATTCGCGTCATTCACCGCCCGCACCTGCCGGTGGTGAATATCTACGCGATCGATCGGATTGGGTTCGAGTCGCTCCCGAAGGGAACCGGCAATGCACCGGATCCCGCCGTGTTTGTCGTGGTGCGTGACAGCCAGATCGGTCAGGACCTGCCGGTCCACTACCGAATCGGCGGCACCGCGGACAACGGCGTCGATTATCTCGCGTTGAGCGGGATGGTGACCATTCCGCAAGGCTCGCACTACGAGTTCATTGTGGTTCGGCCGATCGACGACACCGAACACGAGCCGTTCCCGGAGACGGTGGACCTGGCGATTGCCGAACGCCCCTGCGTGACCGACGCCAATGCTTCGACGCTTACCGGCTGCTACCGGAAGGGGCATCACGCCATCGACTGGGCGGTGATCGTCGACGACGATTCGGTACCCAATATTCCCCCGAGGGTGGCGATCGCCGAACCGGCGGATGGCGAGTTGATCAAGGGACCGGCCGATATCCGCATTGCCGCGCGGGCGCATGACCCCGACGGTGGGGTACGAAAAGTCGAGTTCTTCGCCAACGGCGTAAGTATCGGCGTTTCCAATGGGCATCCGCCCGGATCGTTGACTCCGATTCATGCGGATATCCTGGCCATCGATCCTAACTTCGATGCGTCCTCGGTGATGCCGGTGCCGATCGTGCCCGTGCTCGATTCGCCGTTCCAGATCCTCTGGGCGGACGTTCAACCGGGGCAGTATGAGCTCACGGCGGTGGCGACCGACAACGACGGCGACTCAACCACGTCGAATCCGGCCAACATCCGCGTATTCCCGTTCCCGAATGTAGTGAGCATTATCACCACGGATGACACTGCGACGGAACCGAATCCGTGGGAGGACGCCGACTTCGTGGATACCGCCGAGTTCGAGGTGAGCCGCACCGGACCGACTCACTTCCCGCTTACCGTCAACTACTCGGTCGGTGGCACGGCGTCCAACGGTCAGGATTACGAACTGCTCGTCGGGCAGGTCGTTATCCCCACCGGCAGAGCCTCTGCGCCGATCCCGGTGATTCCGCTCCACGACCTGGAAGTCGAGGGCACGGAATCGGTTGTGGTCGACCTGCGTCCGCCGGTCTGCATCGAGATCTGGCCGCCTCCAGTAGATTGCTACCGGATCGGATCGCCCAGCGGGGCGTCCGCGCAGATCCTCGACAACGACCAGCCGAATGTTCTGCCGAACATCCAGATCACGACGCCGGCGTCGTTGTCCGAGTTCAACGCGGGCGACAGCATCCCGATCTCCGCTACCGCGGTCGATCCGGATGGCTGGATCCAGACGGTGGAGTTCTTCGCGAACTTCGAAAAGATTGGAGAGGTGTCGGTCTACTTCATCGTAGCGCCGCCGCCCGGCCAGCCACAGGTATTCGACATGGTCTGGGAGAATGTTCCCGAGGGGCAGTACCTGCTGTGGGCGAAGGCCACCGATCAGCTCGGCGGCATGGGCTCTTCGCCCGTGGTGGCGATCTTCGTGAACCAGGTGCAGATTCCGATTGTGAATATATTCACGATCGACCCGCTGGCCCGCGAAGAACCGACACCGTTCGGAATCAACACGGCCCGGTTCCGTGTGTTCCGGTATGGCGCGCCGATCAATCAGCCGCTGAATGTCTTTTATGACACTCGGGGCAGAGCCACCAACGGCGTGGACTATGACCAACTGAGCGGCATGGTGACGATTCCGCCGGGAAGGTCCTCGGCGCCCATCGACATTGTCCCGATTGACGACAACCTGCCCGAGGGGCGCGAGTCTGTCATCGCGAGGCTCTACGTTCCGACGGACGGACTCCCGCAGTTCCAGCCCTATGAGATCGGGCGGTTCGGCAGGGCCGGGGCAGTGATCGTGGACCGGGATTATCCGGGGCCCTTCTGTCACCGTCTGCCCGACGGGATCATTCACATCTGTGTGGGTGCCAACAACGGCGACATCTTCCGGGTCGAAGCAACGGAAGACATGGGTGAATGGGTGCCGATCCAGACACTCACCGTCACCGATGATGCGCTTCACTATGTCGATCCGGAAGCGGAAGACTATCCGACGCGGATATACCGATTCGTACCCGTTGAATCGGACTCGCTGAGAAACGAAGAGTAGATTCTCCTTCTACTCTGCATTCGACGGGCCCGCGGCGCTACGCCGCGGGCCCGTTGTCTTTTCCAATGTGTGTAGCGGAGAGGATAGCCAAAGATCTCCGGGCCTTGCGCCCGGGAGCCTCAGGCTGTACGGGCACCCGAGCCCATCACGCCGCCACCGGCTTCATCGGCCGGGGAGCGGACATCCCGGTGTTTGGTCAGCGAGGTAGACTAGATCTCGGATTCTTCCCGCTCATAATCGCACCCGCCTTGCGGCTCAACGTACTCGGCTGTGGCTTTAGCGGTGCCACGGTTGCAGGGGCTCCGGGTGGTAGAGCCCACGGATCAGGGGTTGCGGTTGATGCGCCGGAGAATTTTCGTTTCGAACTGCCATGGAAGTAGTGTCGCGATAGAAGCCCTCCCAACTCTATTTCGTTCCTGGAATGGCCAACAGAACCCTGGATCTGTGGGTCGGTTTTGCCATCCGTGGGCTCATCCTGCGGAGCAAATGTCCCCCAATTTGCCCGAAAGTTCCGATTCCCGCCTCCCCGGGGCGGGAGAGAAATTGTTTGGCTGTACGGCGTGTCCGCTATAAAAGGAGGTGATGAACAATTCATGGTATAAAATCGAGAATTCCGAAGACATCGCCTCTCCGGCGCTGCTGGTGTGGCCGGATCGCGTGGAGCAGAATATTCGCCGCATGGTGGAAATCGTGGAGGGCCACGTCGAACACCTTCGGCCTCACGTCAAGACTCACAAGCTTCCGCAAGTCCTCAAAATGCAACTAGCGGCAGGCATCACGCGCTGTAAAGTTGCTACCATCGCCGAAATGGAGATGGCGGCGGACGCCGGCGTTCCGGACATCCTGCTCGCGTACCAGCCGGTAGGGCCCAACATCCGGCGGCTGCTCGCGCTGCACCAGAAGTATCCCGAGGTAAGAATCGCCGCCCTCACAGATGACCCGAATATCGTCGATACGATTTCTTCGGTGTTTTCATCCGGCGGCGCAACGTTGGCGCTGTACCTGGATATTGATTGCGGCATGCATCGAACCGGGATCGAAGTGGGCGAAGCCGCGGCGGATGTGTGCCGCCGCATTGCGGAGGCGCCGGCGGTCGAATTCGCCGGACTGCACGTGTACGACGGTCATGTTCATGATGTGCCGGTCGAGGACCGCGAATCGAATTCCGTGGCCGCGTTTGAACCCGTGCTGGCGTTTCTCCGTGTGCTCCGGGACCAGGGGACGCCGGTGAAGAACATCGTCGGAGGCGGATCGCCGACGTTTGGTGTTCATGCGAGGCGCTCTTTGTCGGAAGAGTTTTCCGAGATTTCTTATGAGTGCAGCCCCGGGACGACATTGTTCTGGGACGCGGGGATGACCCTGCATTTTCCGGATCTTGGATTCGTTCGTGCCGCGGCAGTGCTCACCCGGGTGGTCAGCAAGCCGTTAGAGGGAAGGCTCTGTCTTGATCTGGGCCACAAGTCGGTGTCGGCGGAGAATCCGATCGAAGACCGGGTTCGCTTCGACGAGTTGCCCGACGCAAAGCCGCTCATTCAAAACGAAGAACACCTGATGTTGGAAACGTCCCGCTCGGACGAATACTCCATCGGAGATGCGCTGTACGGCATTCCCTGGCACATCTGCCCCACGGTAGCGCTGCACCAGGAGGCCGTCATCATCCGTGACGGCCGCGCCACCGGAGAACGCTGGGAGATCCGGGCCCGTGGGCGAAGGTTGACGGTGTAAGGCGATTCCAAACTTGGAAATTCGATATTGAGCATTCGATATTGCAGAAAAGGCCTGAAAATGTCCCTCATCGAATGCTCAATTTTAAATGTAGAAGGATTTTTCACATTCTCATTCGGTGTTGTCCCACGTGAGGCATCCGGTCAGTGCCGTGATGTGTCTCACGTAGGACATTGTGAAATGCGAATGGATCGCTCGTTCCGGAGACATTGAGGTGATGCGGCCGACGTAGGTTGGTCTTCCAGGCCGACCTGAGCAAGGATCGATCATGGGCGGGGAATGCAGAGCGCATGCGCTGCCCACTGGCTGGTTCATGATCTTTTCTTGCGGCGACACGGGCTGGAAGCCCATGCCTCGGGGGAGTCAATTCTTCGTCAATGGGCCAACACCTGGATGCCGGAACAGGGAGGTGCGGTGCTGGCGCAGCCGGCGATGATCGACATGCGCGGGGGAGAAACTCTTGATTTTCGATTTTTGATTTCGTCTATATTGAACTATATAAATGGAAGATTGTTTGAAATGAAAATCGTTTTAATCGGATCCCGAGCTTCCGGAAAGAGCACGATCGGCAGGGCGTTGGCCGCCCGGTTGGGCTGGCCCTATTTTGACGTGGATGATGGGATCGAAGAGCGGGAGGGGGACCATCTTGCCGGCATTTATACCTCCAAGGGAACCTCATACTTTCGCCGGGTTGAGGCGGACGTAGCGAGGGAGGTAATGCAACACGACCAATGCGTTGTCACTTTCGGAGCGGGGACGATAATGACCCCGGCGAATCGGGATCTCATCGATGAGAATACGTTCGTTGTGTACCTGCGAGTGCCGATCGAAGTTCTTTGGGACCGGATCCAAGCCGATCCCGATAGCGCAACCCGCCGTCCTCCTCTACGCTCCGGAGGTCGGGCGGAAGTAGAAGAGATCCTCACGGTCCGCGGCCCGGTATACGAAGAGGTTGCGGACCTGGTGGTGGATGGGACCGGAAGCCCGGACGAACTTGTAATAGAAATCGCAAACGCGGTCGCACGAAAGAAAGGCGCTTGATGAGTAATTGCCTCGTTGAAAGAATTGAGAAAAACGGTCACGTCTTCGGCATGCTGGCCCAGTTCGACAATATGCTGTCCCTGGAGGTGGTCGCGAGCGTGGGATTCGACTATGTTCTGCTCGATTGGCAGCACGGGGTCTGGAGCGCTGAGAGCATCGTTTCCGCTCTCCGGACGCTTGATTCGACCGATTGCATAGCAGTCCCTCGCCTTGCGGGCCACCTCCCGCAGGACATTCTGTGGTTGCTCGATTCCGGCTACGAAACAATCGTCGCCCCGATGGTCAATACGAAAGCCGAAGCGGAAGCCCTGGTGGATGCCTGCTTCTACCCCCCGAAGGGCCGGCGATCGAGAGGAAGAGCGCGCGCGGGACTCCGCGGCGGCGACGAATATTTCGAGCGAATCAACCGGGATCTTCTATTCCTGCCGATGTTTGAAACGGTTGAATCCGTAGAAGCCGCGGAAGAGATTCTGTCTCTCGACGGCGTTGGCGGGTGCCTGATCGGACCCGGCGATCTCCGGTTCAGCCTGGACGCGGCTGAGCCCGATTCGAGCCGGTTTGAATTGGAGGAGGCGATTCAACACATTCTCGATGCGACGCGGGCCCGCGGCAAGATCGCATCCTTCCACGAGGCCTCCACAGCCGGCGCAATCGCCAGGGTGAAGCAGGGGTTTCAGATGGTTTCGATCGTGTCCGATGTGCGGGTGCTGGAAAACGGACTCACTGATTTGCATCGGGATATTCAAGAAGGTCTTCGCGCGAAATGAACCTTGGCTTTCTCGCGTCGCACAACGGGAGCAATATGCAGGCGATTCTCGATGCCTGCAAGAGTGGCGCACTGAGTGCCGTGTCGACGGTAATTATCAGCAACAATAGTGAGTCAGGAGCGTTGATCCGTGCGGTGAAAGAAGGGATACCCTCCTTTCACCTAAGTGGAAAGACTCACCCGGATCCGGCCGCACTGGACCGGGCAATCCTTGATGAGCTTCTGAAGCACGAGGTCGATGTCGTCGTTCTCGCCGGGTACATGAAGAGGCTCGGCCCAGCGACGCTTCGACAATATCGGGGGATGGTCCTCAACATTCATCCCGCGCTCCTGCCGAAGTTCGGCGGAAAGGGAATGTACGGGAGCCATGTTCACCAGGCGGTTATCGAGACCGGCGAAAGGGAATCCGGCGTGACAATTCACGTGGTCGACGAGAACTACGATACCGGTCTCATTGTTGCACAGGAGCGAGTTCCGGTGCTGCCGGAGGACACCCCGGAGACGCTGGCGGCGCGAGTGCTTGCGTGTGAACACCGGTTGTTCCCGGAGACGCTTCAGAAGATCGCGACGGGGAAAATTATCCTCACGTAAATGTCGAATATCGAATGCTCAATTTCCAATGTCCAAGGAAACTACCTTCGACATTGAGAATTCGATATTCGATTTTGTTTCTCCCCCTGCCTAGTACCCTTGTGCCCCATCACGTAGTTCTTTCGGCAGGTACTCTCCGCCGCAGGGGCCACCGCCCTCGGTTGCCACAATGGGGTGGGACTCGCCGTTGAAGTCGAAAAGAGGAGCGAAGTGCCCGGCGCAACTTTGTGAGCTTTTCGGGAGGTAGTGGAGAATATATGCGCGGCGCCACAATGTAGGGTGCGTATTCGGCCGGGAGCCGTGGATGAGACTGCCGTTGAAGAAAAGCACATCGCCCGGGTCCAGCGGTACCGGGACGAGTTCGCCTCCCTCTGGCACCTCCAGCGAATGTGCAGTGGTACTGACGGAACGATCGGCGAGACCGGGACACATGAGGTCAGCCTTGTGGGTGCCGGGCACAACGTACAGGCATCCGTTCTCGACCGTCGACGGGTCGATGGCTATCCACGCGGCAAAGCATGAGCCAGGCCTGACCTGCAGCGCGCGGTTGTCCTGGTGTAACGCCTGTCCCCGGGAACCGGGCGGCTTGAAGTAGAACATACTCTGTCCGGCCAGTGGTTCTTCGCGGAGCAGAGCTCTCAATGCAACCTCCAACCGCGAATCGAGAAGAATCGTTTTAGACAGTTCATGATACCGGTGCGGATGCATGACGCGGGGAAACCGTTCCAGGGGATCATCGGCCATCGGGTTGGGGTTCCAGAAGTTTTCGACCACGTTGCCGGCAACGGCTTCCCCGTGAAAATATTCGGCCAATGGAGTCAGTTCTTCCGGTGGAAAGAGATTTCGCAGGATTGCATAGCCGTCACGTTCGAACTGGTCCAGCTCTTCGGCAGTGAATGGCTCGGATCTGAGGTCTTTCTGAATCATAGCGCAAACAACACCATAGCACGGACGGGGACGTTTGGTCAAAACCCGGGTGATTTCAGTCAATCGAGGGAATGCTATCTCTGATATGACGGCGCGCGAGCGCTGCCTGTCCCACTCTCTGGATCGCGAGAACAAAAGCTGCCGTGCGGAGGTCTATGGACTTGGACGCGGCCAGGTTCCGAACGCTTTCGTATGCCCGGCGCATGATTTTGGACAACTCGCCATTCACTCGATCCAACTCCCATCGAAATTGTTGGATGTTCTGTGCCCACTCAAAATAACTCACCGTCACGCCACCGGCATTCGCGAGGATGTCGGGTACCACCGTGACTCCTTTTTTGTTCAGAATTTCGTCGGCCTCCGGGGTAACGGGAGCGTTAGCGGCTTCTATGATCAGGCCGGCACGAACATCGCCGGCGTTTTCCCGGGTAATTACGTCTTCCAGGGCTGCAGGGATCAGGACATCCACGTCCCACGTGAGCACTTCCGCGCTTTCGAACGGTTCACCACCGGCGAATCCATGTACGGTTCGGTGCTCGGATGCCCAGGCAACCAGTGCCGGAATATCCAGTCCCCGGATGTTCGAGACGCCGCCCATGTGATCCGCGACGGCGACAACCTTTGCCCCTTGCTCCGCCACGAGGCGGGCTGCGTTACTTCCGACATTCCCGAATCCCTGAATCGCAATCGTCACGTTCTTCATGGACTTCCCCTGATCTTTGAGCGCTTCTTCGAGCACAATCATGACGCCGCGGCCCGTTGCTTCCTCCCGTCCGGGGGAACCGAAGAGCTGCAGTGGTTTTCCGGTGACCACGCCGGGAGAGAATCCGTAGTACTTTGAGTACTCGTCCATGATCCAACCCATCACCGTCGAGTTGGTATTCACGTCGGGTGCAGGGATGTCCAGCGAAGGGCCGATGACTTCCTTGATCTGCTCCACGAAGGTGCGTGTGATCCGGTCGAGTTCCGGGGTGCTCAGTTCTTTCGGGTTGCAATTTACGCCCCCCTTCGCGCCGCCGTATGGAATATCCACCAGGGCGGTCTTCCACGTCATGAGGTTTGCCAGTGCGGTGGCATGCGATTCGTCCACCGTGGGATGATATCGGAGCCCTCCTTTCATTGGTCCCCGCATCCGGTTGTGCTGCACCCGGTATCCGATATGAGACATCAGGCACCCCTGATCGTCTTCGGTGACGATTTCAACCTTCACGACACGTAGTGGCGTCAGAAGAATACTCTTGATTTTTTCCGTGATGCCGATGATCTCCGCGGCCCTGTTGAAATAGTAATGACTGGCCTCAAGCATGATCGATATACCTCCTACGCTTTTACTGTCCAGCCGCCGTCGACAACCAATGTCGCGCCCGTGACGTACTTCGCGAGCGGGGAAGCGAGAAAGACGACCGCATCCGCAATATCCCGGGGCTCACCCGGGCATCCCCCCAGTGGAATTCGGTTCCGGAACATTTTCTTCAGCTTCGCTTCGGCGAAAAGCTCCTTGTTGTGTGCGACCGTAATTGCGCCGGGGGCGACCGTATTCACTCGTATGCGTTCCGGTCCCAGTTCTACGGCAAGGGCGCAGGTGAAAGATTCCAACGCACCCTTGGCGGCGGCATAGTGAGCGGTGCCCGACTCCGGCATGTTCGCCTCAATCGTTGAAACATTGACGATGGCGGCCCGCTTGCTCTTTCGGAGCTTGTTCAGCGCAAGTCGGGAGCATTGAAATGCGCCGGTCGCGTTGTTTTGCAATGTGCGGTCCCATTCGTTTCGACTCATTTTGGAAAATGGCTGGTAGCCCGGCGTACCCGCGTTATTCACGAGGACGTCGAGTTTCTCCATCTTTCCCAAAATTTGCCGAATCGCGGAGGCGTCACTTACATCTGCGCGGTGGCAATGCAGCATGCCTTCATGCTCACTCCCGATGGTCTCTTTCCATTTCCGGATCGGCTCGCGGTCGCGGTCGATCACGTGCACGGAGCAGTCTGCATCCAGGAGTCGGCGCACGATGGCGCTGCCGATTCCTCGCGCTCCGCCGGTAACCACACAAATTGCGCCTTCCAAACCGGGATCGAATGGGTTCGAGTTCATATACATCAACGAGTCTCAAATCTTGATTCCAGTCTGTCGAGCGCGGAGTGTGTATTGTTTTAGGCTTGCTTCCGGCGCGCGAGCTCGCTATTTTGTACGAGTCCCTGTGAGAGTGAAAGCAGGCAAGTCGGAAGATGGGTCGAATGCGAACTCGGGAAAAATGCGAAGGAGCGGGCTTCTATGGGCCTAATTCCTCCGACCCGTTGGCATGCTTGCCCGGGTACATGGGTGTCATGCGCGCGTTCGAGATCTTCATCACCGTCTCATCCACGACGATAGCCCGTACTGTTCCTTCAAATGCAGTCGAACAGATTGACGATGTCTATCTGCACTCCGGCGCCGGCGCAAGTGGCTCCGATACAGCGCTGAAATGCGGCATCGGGATCCTGGATGGTCCCGGCGCCGGGACGAACGGAAACGCGGTGGTGTTATTGAATCAGTCTTTTTGAATCTGGGCGCAGGAATTGTAGCTGCCCCACCTCGGACAAAACGGGAGAAGTACCGATGGGTGAACCTCTACCATCGCGCACGGAGGCATATGAGCTGTTGCGCGAGTACAATGAGAACGAATCGTTGATTCGCCATGCTCTTGCAGTCGAGGCTGTGATGCGTCACATAGCTCGAAAATTCGGGGAAGACGAGGATGAATGGGGAGTCATCGGACTGATTCATGATCTTGACTACGAAAAATTTCCGGAACAGCACTGCGAAAAGACAAAGGAGATTCTCGAGCAGAGGTTTTGGCCCTCGGAGTACATTCGGGCGGTTCTTTCGCACGGTTGGACGATCTGTACGGACATCGAGCCAGAGACCAGGCTGGAGAAGACGCTGTTTACCGTCGATGAGTTGACGGGTCTCGTGACCGCTACGGCGTTGGTTCGCCCCTCCAAGAGCCTGGGTGACTTGAAGGTGAAATCCGTGAAGAAAAAGTGGAAAGAGAAGTCATTCGCCGCTGGTGTGGACCGCTCGATCATTGAGCGCGGAGCGGAGATGCTGGGGATGGAACTCGCGGAAGTGATCCAGGATACGATCGACGGCATGCGCACGGTATCCGAAGATTTGGGTTTATAGTGGGTGATGCCTTGCAGACCAGATTCCCAACCCTGGTCCAAAACCGAAATCTCTCCGTTCATGCGGCGTCAAAAGCCCGCGGGTCGTTGACCGTTCGGGGCGAGGATGCTGGTTTCCGCGTCGGTGAGCCCGGCGTGACTTTTGAGGAGTTGAATCGCGCGGTCGACCGCGTCGTTCAGTCCGGCAGGACCAGAGAAGCTGTTGATATTTAGAAGGATCCGGGTGGTGTGCATCGCGATTTTCGTGCGTTCGTGGTCGCTGCTGGGTGTGCCGATCGGCCCTTCTTCGTCGCGCAACACCGGCAGGTTTCCGATATTGAGATTGCCGCGGCCGATCGCCTCGTAGAGTTCTCCCTCTCTTCCGATGCCCCAGGTGAGTTCTCCGGTGATGCGAGAGGCGTCGAAGCCGCCGATGCTGGCTCCCGTTTCCAGCGAAAGCAGATTAACCACATCGACCAGGGTATTGACCCGGTGAAGACCTTTGCCCTGCACCAGTCGGCGGCGCAGCGCCTCCGCGGAGGGCCGATAGCGGTTCGGATCTTTTCCGCATGCTTTATAGGCGGCGCGGGTTGCTGCGATGGCCGGATGCTGATTGATCTTTGGGATGGTCAGGTCCTGGGAAACCTGGGCGCAGGCTTCCTCAATATTTTTCCATAGCGCCTGATTTGACGGGCTGTTTTTAACTTCCGCATCAACAAGTCCTACGCAGAACTCGGGACACTTTTCCCGAAGTTCTGAATCAAAGAAGAGTCGAATCATCTTTGTCCAATGCTTGGAACAACGATCCGGCGATTGGATAAATCGCACGGAATTTTCTCTGAAGCCCTTTGATTAAAAATAAAGACTTCTGTTCAACATACAAACTTTAAAATGATCAGGGTGGGCCCTCCTGGTCGCGATGTGGAATTATCTATCCTTCGCTCCCGAAGATGACGGGCAGTAAGGGGAATCCGCACGCACGGGGGGGTGGGGTTTTCGGTCTATGATTTCTTCGTGGAACTTAGGTAAGTTTGACAGGTCCGCGATTTTTGTCGATTGTGCGGGTCTGTGAGTGACTCTCTTCTTACGTACGCGATTGTAGGATGCGGAAATTTTACCCGCGGCGCGCTTCCGGGAATGATGTCGGCCGAGGGGTGGGAGTTGGTGGCGGCGATGGAACCCGACGCCGGAAAGCTCGCGGAGACGGGAGCCGCGGCCGGACTTGGCGAGGATCAATTGTTTCAGGACGAAGCCGGTCTATATGGGACGCACCGGCCGGATCTGGTTTTTGTCCATTCGCCGCTCGGGTTTCACGTGGAAAACTGCCGGAGGGCGTTGGAGGCAGGGTGCCACGTTTGCTGCCAAAAGCCGTTTGTGGGAAATCCTGCCGACGGCCGCGCGCTGGTAGAGATTGCAGCTCAAGCCGGGCGCTGGATCAGCGTCGGGCAGACAGCCCGCCTGGGGGACGTGTCGCTGCTGATCGACCGGGTCATTCGGGAGGGGCTGATTGGGGCCCCGGCTTTCGGACACCATACCGTGTACCGGAACCGAATGATCAATGCTTCCTCCTACACCCGAGGGGAATCGTGGCCGGTCATTCATGCCACCGGGATTCACAACGTAGACATATATCGGATGTGGTTCCAATCCCGGGTCGCAAAGGTATCAATTCGGGGCATCGATTGTGACTGGAACCCCTATCAGGATCCCGGCGCGGTGACGGGCTGGCTGGAAATGGAATCCGGCCCGGTGATCACTTTCATGCATTCTTTCGTGAGCAAGGTGCCTCTGGATCCGAAACGCCATCCCTACGAAGACAACATGATCCAGGGCAGCGAGGGCGCCCTTCACTGGAACGGCCCGTGGGATCGGGGACCCGTCGAGCTCCTGCGTGGCGACGCGGATTCGCCGGAACAAATCATGGGGAACCGGAACGATTTCCCGGTTGTGATGACCCGTCTCATGGATTCCCTCGCGGCCTCGATTCGCGATGGTGCTCCGGTTTTCTGCCCGGCGGACGACAACCTCTGGAGCCTGGCCGCCATGTTCGCCGCACAGCAGTCGGCCGAACGGGGTGGGGAGGTGGTGGATGTGTTGGCGTTGGGGGAGGGTGTGCTTTCGCTGTGATTGCCCACCGTTAGTATGACCTGTTGCTTTGTCACGGAGGGAAAATCGTCCCGAAATTCTTAATGGTGGTTGACTCGTGGTGCCGCGGAAGCCTTGGCCCGAATCACCATCCTGGTGGGGTGCAGCTCATCCTCCAGGCTCACCGGCAGCGACCCGAGGCCTTCTATGTCATCGAGGACGCCGCCGAACCAGTTGTAGGGCGGTGCGCCGGCGTCGATGGGTCCGAGGTCTCTGTCGGCCAGGTAGAGGTGCGTATCGCGACCGCCGTTGACCGCCTCGACGAATCCTTTCGTTCCAAAAATGCGGAGCGCCTCGTTTCCCCACGTCCCGAATTCATTCGAGTTCAGATAATTTGCGATCGCGGTGGCGATGCCTCCGCCCTCGAGCCTCATGTTCATCGCGCTAGCCATCATCAGGCCACCTCCTTTCGGATTTCCATAGCTCGTTTCGATGGCGGAGATTGAGGAGATTTTTCTGCACCCGACCTGCTCAATAAAACGGAGTGCGTGGACGCCGTTCTGGCAAATCAAACCGCCGTCGATGCCCTCATCCTGTGGGCGCGTGTCCTTGTAGGGGTAGGATTTCTGCGCCAGTATCTGCACGACGTCGCCGATCGTGCCGGCGAGGACGATTTCGCGCATGGCCAGGTAGGGTTGCTCGAATGCAGTTCCTGCCATCTCGTGAAACTTTCTGCCGGTGCGTCGCGCTGTTTCAATGATCGCGTCGAGATCCTCTTCGGTGGTCGCGCAGGGTTTCTCGGCATAGACATGTTTGCCGTTTTCCAGGCAGGTGATGGCGTGATGTGCCTGGTCCGCGCGCCGCGGGGAGCAGAGGGAGACGAGTTCGATCCGGTCGTCTTTCAGGAGTTCATCCAGGGTGTCGTAGATGGGAATCTCCTCGCGTCCCGGAAGATCATCCGGCAGTTCCTCCCTTTGACATGCGCCCGCCGCGACGATGTTCATGCGGTGGTGGATGAACGGGGATCGGCAGATCTGATGCCCGTTCAGACCGAATATGGCGACGGAAGAACTTTTGTCGTCCTTTATGGTCGAGTGCATGCTTGAGTTAACTCATGGATTTCGCAATGTGCCAGAAAATTCGCGGGCGGAACTCGTGGCACGGGCTGCCCGTGGCCTACGGAGTCCAACCAGAACCCGCGCCATGTGCCATTCGGGTCAGTGTGTTGAATTGTTAAATCAAGCAAACCCTTGTGCAAGAGCCAAACTTCCACGTGATCCCTTCCTGTAAAGCTAATCCGAATCCTGCATCGTTTCTACCATCCTTCTCATTCGCTCATGGGAGAGAGCGTGGGCATTTCTTGCCGTAGTCCGAGCGGCATCCGGATCGAGACCGATATCGACGATGCGGTCGGCGATCTCCTCGCCGATGCTCTGGTCGATTTCGAAGAGCCATGATTCCAGCCCGACGTCTCGCCACATCTGCCCTTTGCGGGTGTCCGTGGGCTGGCGGACATGCACTGCGGGCGTTCCCGCGCTCACGGCGATGATGGGTGAGTGCATTTCCAGGCTGAGAACCGCTGCCGCCCGCGCATAGACGGCGGCGGCCTCGGCGGTGAGCCAGAACCGATCGAGGACCTCGACGCGTGGTTTCACATCCTCAGGCAGCCAGTCATACAACAGCGGACGCAAGCGGGAGACTTGGTATGTCATCTCGGGTACCAGCAAGACGCGCATCCCCGTACTTCGCGCCCAGGCAATGATTGCCTCGCGCAGTTTCCGATGATCCTGTTCCGCATATTTTCTGTTCACCCCGTCCCGGTCCGGATGGAAGGGAACATTTTCAGGAAAGATCTCCCAATACGGGGTGTACCGTAGTCTCGGGATTACACAGAGGAACTCTCCCTCTGCCAGAGCTCGACCTTTCAACAGCTTCTCCGCGGCCAGGTCGTCTCGCAAGTCCAGGGCGAATGTCGAATCAGGTCCGAAGTCGATGACGGGGCCGGAGATGCCGGAAGTCCTCAAGGCGGCAAGTGAGTCGGTATCCCGGCAAAAGACGAACGCCGCGTCCGAGAGGAGTTCGGCATGTTCAACCAACTCCTCATCCCTCAGCGTCACCCCGGCGAAGCCGTACCGCTTTCCCGCCTCGCGAGCCCTGGCCGCCTCGACGGCCCCCGCCAGCTCGGTCCCCGCGCCATGCAGGAAGAGGTCGCACCACTCCAATGCATCAGCCTGAGACTGTGCCGAGGAGGCAATGTGGAGTGCCGGGAAGCGGGTCTTCAGCTGGGCCTCAACCGCCGGGGTGAGCGGATTGGGCCACAGCGTAACCTCGGCCCGCGGCAGGTACCTTTCCAGCAGCGCCAGCACCCCCGGCGCGTGCGCGATGTCGCCGATGTTCACCGTCTGCCAGCACGAGCGAAGCAGGATTCGAGGATGGGCGTTGTTCATTCTTTTACCGATCATTGAGAACCCCACATTCCTCAACCTCTTTTATAACAGATTGAGCGGATCCGCTCAGCAGAAAGCGCTTCACAATATCATCTCTCCCAAACCGGACGCTCAGCTTGTAGCAAGGCTGTCGGGGCTGCGTTACCTCGAATTCTACCGAACCGATCATGGATATGGGCGGCCTCTTCGAGCAATTCTTCGGTTGTGAGGTTTTCTCCAAATGACCCCTGGGGAGGGGCTCTCCCGTCAAATTCCGACGCCAGTAGTCCTCATGCTCGGAGGGATACACGTAGACCGCCTTGTCGATCTCCCGTGGACAGTTAAATCAGCCTGTCCGTCCCCGTCCAGATTGAGCCGTCGCACGGCAATGCGATCCGCGACCGGTTCTTTGAAGATCCTCGTCGTGACCGTTCCGCCTTTCCACTTAACTTCGCGTGGCAGGCCGACGTTGACGAAACTACATTCGGTCTCGAACTCATTGGCTGGAAAGGGCCTTCGGAATTGTCGATGGGTCCATGGATCTGTACGTGAGCTCAGTTTTTTACTCCCGGGTCCCAATCTTCCAGCCCGTGCCATTGCGGGCGGGACGGTAGAGGTTACCGATGCGGCGACATCATCAAGTAGGTCCTACCGGGCGAGACTTGTGACGTTTTGAATGTTGTGAGGGAAATGGGGTCAGAGCTGAACGGCGCTGATTTAAGCTGTCGCTCCGATGTAGTCCCTTCATGACCCATCCATTCTCAGTACGGCGGGGACCGCCGTCCCCAAAATAGGCTCTTCGTGCTTTTCAGGCTGCTCGCTACCGAGCAAGAGAGCTCACCAGAGAAAAATCTGGAGTGCGGCGGCTGAGCGAAGCCGGCGCATTTCAGACAATTTCGAATGCATTTCCATCGAAGTCTTTGACGAATGTGATGGTTTTGTTGCCTTTGGGAACCATCTGGATCTCGACGTTGTTTTGCCTGCACAAGTCCAGAAAATCGGGAAGGGATTCCACCTGCAGGCAGGTATGGTCAATGGATGGTTTCGGCTCGGGACTGTCGTAGATAAAGATCTCGAAATGAGCCGCGCTTCCTACGTAATTGATGATGGGAACCTCCGCCTCTATCCCGAACAGTGCTTGCGAGAGGGCGGCAGCTAATATTTTAGGCTCCTGTCGCTCCAGCCCGAGAATCCGTTGATAAAACCGATCCGCATTTTCTTCGCTGCTGCAGGTCAAGCCTGTGTGTTTGAATGTCATGGCTCTCATCAAGGGCTGATAATCACCTTGATGGCTTCCTGTCCGGCCAGAACCAGCGAGAAACCCTTGTCCGTTTCCGCGAGGGGAAGCCGGTGGGTAATCATGTCATCCACTTTTATCGTTCCCGTGGCGAGCAGTTCCAGGGCCTCTGCCAGATCTTTTGGGCCGCAGTAGTAGGAGGTGAGGATCTTGATTTCCCGGGTCCAGAAATCGTTCAAGGGAACGGTAATTTCCTTATCGGGGCCAGGGACCGTGTAGAAAACGATCGTCCCACCTTTGTCCAGGCACTGCCAGGCCTGCTCAATGGCCGACATGGCGGAAGTACAGAGCATGATCACATCCGCTTTTTTCCCGGCTTGTTCGAAATACGCGGCCGCACTTTCTTTGCCGGCATCAATCGCCGCATCAACCCCGTTTGACCTGGCGACCAGCAGCTTCGCGGGACTGATATCCGAGGTCACAACGTTCGCGTTCATGCTCTTTGCCAGCTTGACGTGTAAAAGGCCAGAGGTGCCGCAGCCGGCAATGAATACCGTCTGGCCTTCCTTGATCCCGGCCAGTCGCTGGGCCCTGACGACACATGCCAGCGGCTCCATGAGCGTGCTTTCCTCGTAGGAAAGACTCTCCGGTAAACGGAAGGCGCCTTTCCGAACAAAGATTTCCGGGACCAGAACGTATTCCGCGAAACCGCCCGGCAATCGTTCTTTGATTTCCGTGCATTGGGGGTCATGGCCATTGCGGCAATAGGAACACTTCCCACACGACATCTTGGGGGCAATCGCCACCCGGTCGCCGCACTGGAATTGGCTAACTGCCGAACCAACGGCCACAACTTCTCCCGCTACCTCGTGGCCCTGCACCAACGGGGCACGGGGAAGACGGTACCACTCCACAATGTCACTGCCGCAGATTCCGCACGCTTCCACCTTGATGAGCATTTCCCCGGTTCCGGGCTCGGGCTGAGGACGGTCCTCAATCCGGATGTCCCGGTTGTTGTACCACATGGCGACTTTCATATGGCTACACCTTGAGCTTCAGCTCGTTGTACATCTCGAGCGCGTTCTCCGGCTTTACACTTTCGTGCACGACGGCGTTCACGGCGCGGATCATTGCCGTGGGTGAATCCGCCTGGAAGATGTTGCGACCCATATCGACGCCTGACGCCCCGCCCTGCACCGCGTTGTAGGCCATGGTCAGCGCGTCCAGTTCGGCAATCTTCTTGCCTCCCGCCATCACGATCGGCACCGGGCAGGATGAGGTGACCGTTTCGAAGTCTTCATCCACGTAGTACGTCTTCACCGTCTGGGCTCCCAGTTCGGCAATAATCCGGCAGGCGAGCCGAAAGTACTTCGCGTCACGGGCCAGGTCCTTGCCCACGGCCGTCACCCCCATCACGGGCATCCCGACACGCAGGCCGGCGTCAACCAGGCGTGTCATGTTGTGGATTGAACGCGTTTCGAATTCACCGCCGATGAAGACCTGGATCCCGACACCCGCGGCGTTCAGGCGGACCGCGTCCTCCATGTCCATCGCGATCTGCTCATCGGACAGTTCCTTGAGAATGCTCGGCCCGCCACTGGCACGCAGCACCATCGGCCGGGTGCTGTCGGCCGGAATTGTGGACCGCAGAATGCCGCGCGTGCAGAACAGCGCGTCGCACTCAGGGATGAGTGGGACGATATTGAGGTCGATCCGCTCCAACCCCGTGGTGGGTCCCTGGAAATACCCGTGATCAACCGCCAGCATCACCGTGCGGCCCGTCTCCGGGTTGAACACACGCGCCAGGCGGTTCTTCATCCCCCAGTCATATTGATGGGATCCCTTTAAAAAAAAACCGGGCGCTTCCTGCGGCACGTCTTCGTGATACAACTTTCCTTCTTTATCTTTCTCCGGCATGTGATCAGCTCCTTTCAGCTATCTATGGTCATGTTTCCGTGTCAAGATGATCGGCTCACCTTGCCATATTGCGGCTTGTTTCGGGGGTGGCACCGCGGTTCCCGGAAGATCTTCGATTTCATCCCACATCGATTCGAGGTCCTCGTCCTCGAGGGCGATATCCCGGTACGCAAGTTCCAAGCTGAATGCGGTGCGGAGATACGCTCGCGCGAGATCTACGTCTCCCGAGCTGCATGCATAGCACGCCAAGTTGTAAGGAATGATCGCTTCGGATGGGAATTTCTCGATTGCTTCCACAAGTATTTTTCTCGCCGAATGGATATCATGCGTCCTGCGGGTGGCATAGGCAAACTGGACCCAGTACTCCGGTACCCCGGGATCCCCTTTTCGTAATGCGTCTGCCCACTTTACAGCGCTTTTCCAGTCTTCTTCTCCAAATGCGAGGCGGAGAAGAAGCAGATAGTAGAGAAGCGATTCGCGACGCTCTTGCGGAAGACACTCCAGTTCGGCCCGCGCTCGCTGCCACAACTTGAGATCGAGGAACCCGTCCGCGCGCTGCATCACCCGCTGTGCTTCCGCTGATGCTTCCGGGAATTCCTGCTCTGGTTCATCCGTTGTCATTTCTCGGGAAGGAGCGGAAGTTCTTTGTCCAACACATATTCTTTCTGCGGATGGGGCTTGATCGTGCCGCCGATCCGGTGGGGATCATGGTCAAAAATAAGCAGGTAACCGCCGTCCGTGATTTCCGGAAGCATCTCCAGCTTCCACGATCTGGTGGTGAGCGGAAAGGTGTCAAAGCCTAGCTGGTAAAGCGTTCTGAAGTGCGCGGCAGAAGGGCAGACGTCAGCAGGAAAGATAACCGTGTCCACCTCGCCGAGTTCGCCGGCGGAAGGATGATTCACTTCGATTTCTTCGCCGGTCAAAACCACCACGCAGTGACCCTCGGTATGTCCGCTGCTACGTGCAAGTCGAACGCCAGGGAGGATGTCGGGCGCGTCATCGGTGACGAGGATGACGGAGTCGAGCCTCGCTTCGACCAGTGCTGCGATGCGGTCCGCGGGGTAGGCGTTGCCAAGAAGCGGGTTCTCCGATGACGCATCGTCAAATTCGATCGCATGAACGAAATGGTGCGCATTCGGAAAGGTCAGCACCTGTGTGCCGTCCTTCGTCTTGCGGCTGGTGCCTCCCGCGTGATCCCAATGCAAATGGGTCAGGACGACGAAATCGACGTTGCCGGGGTCGATGTCGTACGTCGCCAGCGAGTCCATCAAATCCCAGGCATCTTCAGCCAGACCATTGAATTTTCGGTCCTTGGCCGAAAACTCCGTGGGATCACCGATTCCGGTGTCAATCACCCCGATCCTGCCGTCGTCCAACTCGACCAGGAGGCAATGCGCAAACTGCGGAATCAGATTGTCATCATCCGGCTCAATCAGTCGCGCCCAGATTTTCTTCGGAACCAGGCCGAAATTCGCGCCGCCATCGCTCCGGAACCGCGATCCAATAATGGGGGTCACCTTCATATTCCAATCACCATGTCACGTTTTGCCACGAAAAAGGGAAAAAGAAACAGGATGAAATTGCTGGGATGGGGGATTGGGGAATCGGGATGCGGGGTACGGATGTTGAACAAAAGGCAATAAAGAGAACGAAGGAGAATTTCGGATTTTGAATTTTCGATTCCGAATTGAACGGATTTCCATGTAGCGGAAGTCGCCGGGACTTACGATCGGCGGATCATAAGCACAAAAAGGTTTTGCGACCTCAATGAACTTGTGCGGTTCTACCGCCCCGCATCCCGAACCCCTTCTCAGCTTGTAAACTCACGAAATACCATGCATCCTTTTATCCGAATTAACTGATGGATGGGATATGATTGCCGCTTTAGAACTCTTTAAGGCCCTTTCCGATGAAATCCGATTGCGGATAATTCGGGCTCTTTCTATTGCGGAACTGTCTGTGGCCGAGTTGGTTAGCGTTTTAGGGCTGCCACAATCGACGGTGAGTCGTCATTTAAAGCCGCTTCGCGATGCCGAACTTGTGGAGACGCGCCGCGATGGTACGAGTGTCTATTATCGTTGCGGGAGCGCATTTCATGATTCCTCTTTATCTGCCCTATTGAAAGACCGTCTCAGTGAGGTCTCCCAGTCGAATGAGGACCAGGCATCCGTGAGGCGGGTCATGGATCAGCGTCGTCGCCGGAGCCGGGAGTTTTTTGACCGGGTCGCGGGCACGTATGGGACGTTGACGGAGCCTGGCGGGGGCTGGCAGGCCTTGGCCGCGGCGTTGGCGACAGGATTTGCAGGCCGGGAAGTTGCGGATCTCGGCGCAGGCCAGGGGGATTTGGCCCTGTTGCTGGCCGGGAGCGCAACCAAGGTGACTGCGGTGGACAGTTCACCGCGGATGGTTCGTGCCCTGGAAGCCAACGCAGAGCAGGCTGGGCTTTCCGAGCGGATCCGGGCCGTGGAGGGCGAGATTGAAGCGCTGCCGATGGATGATGAAAGTGTCGACAATGTATTCCTGAGCCAGGCATTACACCA